>Ga0255759_10002062_pt1 | contig 18023 bp, 15 predicted proteins | sample 101ome_20_FD_179959 | JGI IMG/M metagenome (GOLD analysis project Ga0255759, IMG submission 179959) | Coastal salt marsh microbial communities from the Groves Creek Marsh, Skidaway Island, Georgia - 101404AT metaG (version 2) | ecosystem: Environmental > Aquatic > Marine > Intertidal zone >...
CTGTTCCACTTCGTGATACAGCAATATGATACCAAGTACCTGTGCTAAGAGTTGTAGGACTTGCAAGAACTGTTGTGCCGTCTATGTAAACTTCTGGATTTCCTGCATTTAAATTTAAATATAATCCAACATCAACATCGGCACCAGCTCTAAAATCTAATAAACCTTGTGTTCCGGCAACACTATCAAAATAAAACCATCCTTCGATAGTAAAATCACCTGTTCCAAACCCAAAATCGTCATTTGAAGATATTCCTAAATAATCTTCAACACCGTCCAATTGTAAACTACTTGTTCCGTATTTTTTAATGCCTGTATCTGTTACAGGGTTTTGATATCTTGTTACTTCTTTTCCGGAACGATCTGCGGCTTCTTCAAGCCCTGTTAAATTGCCGGTGATATAAAATTTTCCGTCACTGTCTTTGCTATCAATCGTACCAGTTGCAAGTACAGTTACACCATCTGTATCATAATACGTAAATGTTTGACCTGCACTAAAAACTCCTGATAGACCGTCAACTCTAATAGCAGTTTGCCCAGTTCCTTTTAATCCATTAACTCCATCAACTGCGTATAAGCCTTTGTTAGCATAATATGTAAAAGAGTTTAACCATTCAATTCTAGCACCATTAGTTACAGTTAATGCATCTACACCAGGAGTAATAAATGTTACTGAATGAAATAAACACCCTGCTTCTATGCTGGCTGGATCTGCTTGCTCACCATCAATATATGCGCCGCCGCCAGCATCTCCTGCGGCAAAACCTCTTGGATCGCTTGCACTTGTTACGCTACCTGAAGTAATAACAGATACGTTTCTAATATAAGGAGATCGAGATGAAACTGTAAAATTATTTGCTAATTCAAATGCATATCCTGGAGCATAAAAATCTGCAATAGTTAAATCTTCTACTGTACATTGTCCGTTTAATAAAAATGCTGTGTTTGTATTTGTGCCGCCGCTAGGTACAATTTTTACTCCTCGTAAACTGTGTCCTTTGACTGTAACACCTGCCGGGACAGTTAGTGGAAAGTTTTCTGTGTAAACTCCAGGATAAATGTGTACAGTATCTCCATTTACTGCTGAGCTCAATGCTTGTTCAACAGTAGCAAATGGATCGTTAGGGTGATCGCCCGAGTATGTATCGTCGCCGTTTTCAGCAACATAATAAATGTTCCCTTGGCGTAATGCTAAATCAACTCCTGCAACAGTTAAACTTGATGTAGTAACTGTTCCTGCATATAAACTGTCAACCCAAACATCTGCCCATTGTTTGCCGCCTGTTCCTGGATCGCTACCTAAACTGTATGTTGAATCTATATCTGGTATAATATCAGAAGCAACTTCTGCATTAAAAACAACATCATCTGTGTCAGCATCACCGATAATAATATCGCCTTCTGCTGTAACACTTCCTGTTGCTACAATATTACCATAGACATTTGTATCTGCAAATATTTCAACAGATCCTGTGCCATTTGGGCTTAATTCTATATTTTCGTTTGATACTGTTGAAGATATTACATTACTTGTAAATCTCAAAGAGTCAACTTCTAATGCACTTTGATAGACGACTGTGTCTGCTGTACCTAAGTTGATAGGACTAGACAGTGAAGTAATAAGGTTACTTGTTATTCTAATGTCACCAATTTGTGCATAATTAGAAATTTCTGCGCCAGGTGCTCTGAGTGTTCCGTTAACGTCTAAATCGTATTGAGGTGTACCCGTTTTAATACCGATACGACTGTTTATAACATCCAAATATAGAAGGTCAGTCTCAAAAGCCAGATTTACCCCCTCACGTAGGAGGTTCTGTTTTAAGAGCGGACCGGATATACGACCAATAGCCATCTCTTCTCCTCAATACGGGGATCCTGTCCCTCTAGCCAAATTCTCAGCCTTTCGGCTCTTTGCTGGTTAACCACAGTTTGGACCTGCAAGATAGTTGGTCGCTCTTGCATTAATATTATTTATCGTTTTTTAAGATTAACCCAGAACAAGGGTGTAAAGATCGAGTAATTCGTTAATCACTGATTCGTCAACAGAGGCTCCAGAACCTGCTGCTGATACAAACGAAGTTCCGTCCCAAATTTCAAGCACTTCATCGGTTGTATTCCAACGTGTTGTTCCTATTTCTGGAGAAATTGGTTTTTGGGCGTCTGTTCCATATGGTATTACTAATCCAGATGTGTAATCAAATTTGATGTAGCCTGTTGCTGTTCCTGAAACTGACAAAACAGCGTCAGTTTGACTGCTTAGTATGTTAGCATCTTCAAAATGTAAATCATCAACAATTAAAAGGCCAGTGCCGTCACGTCTTAATTCTAAATCTGAATTTGATAACGTAGTAGTAATTAAATTATTATCTACAAGAATATCGCCGTCACTTAATCCGTGTATTTCAATACCGTAATCATTTACCTGTCCAACATACGATCCGGCAACAGCAAATGTAATTGCTCCGGTAGTATAGTTTGCTTTCATGTATGTTTGTCTGTCGTCGGAGTAAACGCCGCCAAAATGTACATTTCCACCATTACCGTAACCTTCAAATAAATTACTGTCAGTATTATATCTTATATCAGCCGTTTGTTCAGTTCTATGTAAATCATCACCGTTAGGTAGTATTAATGAAGGATTAGTGTCTAGGTTTAATACTCCTGTTGCAGGGGATAAAACTAATTCTCCATCAATAGTTGTTATAGTATTTCCGCTAATTCTAATATTTCCAGTATCAATTCTTTCACCGTCAATATATGTAAAATTAATTTCGTCGCCTGTAGTAATAGAACTTAGCCCAGCAAAGGTTACATCTCCTGCATCAAAACTTGTTTGCCCAGTTTCAAAGTCTACCCAAAAAGAATCTCCAACTCTAAAATTTCCTCTATGATCAGTTGTAGCATAATAAATTTTTCCACTGTTTATTTCTATTGCTTCATTTTCTTGTATAACAAGAGTTGGATCATTTTCAGAATTCTGGGCTGTTCCTATATATGCCATGTTATGGTTAATTAAATACATTAAAGTATTTGCGCCATCGGCTACTGCACCATAATTACCATATATACTTGCTGAGCCGATTGCACGTATTTCTGCACCGTATCTTAAAGTACTATCTGGAAGCTCAAATCCTGTTAAACCTTGTGTAGCATATAAACTTCTATTAGCATAATATGTAAAACAGTTAAGCCATTCAACTCTTACACCATTTGTCATTGTAATACAATCAACGCCTGGGGTTATAAATGTGCAACTATGAAAAAGCATACTTGCTTCGTTACTTGCTTGTGGATCTAATTCGCTACCGTCAATCCAAGCACCTTTTCCTGCATCACCGTCTGCAAAACCTCTAGGATCATCAGGGTTAGTTCCTGCTGTTGAACCTTTTGTTATTACAGTTACGTTTCTAACATAAGGAGAACGTGTATTTACAGTTCCGCCTGGTGTAAAACGAAAAGCATATCCTGTGTTGTTTAAATTGTCGTAGTAAAAATCTTTTATAGTAATATCTTCAATTGTTGTATCTTCTTGTAAATGAAAAATATCTTCGCTTTGGCTTGAAGTATCTGGCTTAATAATAGTGTTTCTTAAATCTTCTCCGCGGATCGAAACATGCGGTGGAACAACTAATGGACATGCTTCTTCATATGTCCCAGGAAATATATGTATTGTAACTGGTCCAGAACTAGAACTATCTGCTGCTGCAAGAGCTCTTTCTACTGTTGCAAATGCGCCGTGTTGGTGGTCACCAACATTTGTATCATCGCCTTCAACACTAACATAAAATATATTTCCTTGCCTTAATGCTAAACTTGTATCACTTAATGTAACAGATCCAACATCAACAATTTTTCCGTTTACTAAATTTGTATAAAGTCCTAACCAGCGTTTTGTAACGTTTCCTATATCGTGTGTAGTGTTTGTACTTGGAATAATATCACTTGCTAGTTCCGAATCGAAAGTAATAGAATCTGTAGGACTATCACCAAGTATAATGTTTCCTCCAATGGTTAAGTCGCCTGTTGCATGTAATGATCCGGTAACGTTCATCGCATTATAAATGTTTACTTCACCGGTACCGTCTGGTCTAATTTCTAAGTTAGTGTTTAGTGTTGTAGTACTGATAGTATTGTAGTCAATTTTAATATCATCAGTTGCAATAGCCGTAGCCACAATCTTTGAAGACTGCGCCCATATACGTAAGTCTCCAGCATTGCTGTTTATTTCACTATTTTGAATTGTAATGTCATCTATGTTTGCATAGTTGGTTTCAAAACCAACTGAACCAAATTCATTTGGTATGTATAAAACATCTGTAGGAGATTCGTTATTGATACCAATACGACTATTAACAGCATCAAGATGCAATAGTGCAGTATCTGTTGATGTATTTTTAAAATTAAGGTAATCTTTCCCAAGTCCTCCTTGGTACAGTTCAAGATTATCTTTTAAGACGCCGCCGCCTATACGGCCGTTTTGTACTTCTGGCATTCAGTATCTCCCGATACTGTATTTATTTGTCTAGATTGTGAATTACGGTTACAGGTTTGCCTAACGGAACAGCACTAGTAAATTCAATCCACCAGCCTGTGTCAACTTCTGTGTACGGTGTATTAGGACCTGTAATGTCAACTGCTGCTGTTTGACGTATTTCGTAGTTTGTTGTAGGTATTTGTACAACGTTCTCAATAAGAACTATAATGTTTTCAGCAGCATCAGGTACTGGAAAATCTGTGTCACCACTGTTTAGTTCTCCAAACACTGTTTCGGTTGCATCACCTACTCCGAGGTTTTGCCATACAATTCCCGGATCTTGGTTTGGTTCTTTGAAGCGTATCTCTCTCCAAGCACCATTTTGATATGCTTCAAATTGATCATCTGTGGTGTTATAGCGCAACATACCGTTTATAGGAGTAGCAGGCTGATCAGCATCAGCACCTTTTGGTACTATCATACTGTTCGTACTATCTACAGTAACTAAATCTTCTGTATCATATTTTACGCCTTTTCCATAAATGTTGCGTAAATTAGTATTTTGCGCTTTCAGTAATCTCATTATACTTCCAAATAACTAATTGTTGCTGATAGATCTGTTAAACCTGCGCCTATGTTTGGCTCAGCAACAAAACTTACTGTATCACCTTCATCTAAAACTATTCTTTCACTATCAAATGTAAATGTTTCGCCTGCAGGTAATGTTAAATTATTTACAACTCTTGTTATTGCGTTGTTTAACGGATCACCACTCGGAATAAAATGCAAGTCAAAACTTGCATCGTCTGTCCCGTCTTGGTTGCAAACAAGTATATTTGTAATAGCATAAGTTTTACCAGCAGGAACAGTTAATACATCCAATTGTGTGCTTGTTAATTGTGCGTTTACTATTGACATTTTTATTCCTTAAAATAGCATTCCAAATAGGAGTGCTCTGTTTTTACTTACTAATTCATCTCTTGTTTCTTCAGCGTTTACGAAATAAATTCCTGTTTTGCCTGCATCTTGATTTGAAACATAAAGTTTTACTCCATTTAGTGGAGTAGTTGCTTCTGTAGAAGGATCATCTAATGTTGGTACACTATTAATATGTACCATGTCGTTTATTCTAACAGATCCTGTTCCAGGCGCACTTAAAATTAAATCTTCGTTACTAGAAATAGTTTCTATCTTAGTACCTTCGATTCTTAGTTCTTCAAATTCCCAACGATCTCGATAAACTTGAGAAATTACATTTCCATCTATTGTAAATGTTATATTACTATGAGCAGCACCACTACCATCTGGCGATGGTTCGCTATCTGCAACAACAATACTCGATGGTGATATAACACCATCACCGATCTGTTTTAAGAAAACTGTAGCAAACGCTGTACTAATAGCATCGTCTACATATTTTTTATTAGTAATATCGTCGTCGTCTGTAACTTGATTTTCATAATCAACAGTTCCGCTGACTGTAATAACACCAGAGCCTGCGTTTATTAAATGTAAATCGCTGCCTGCTGTGCTAATATGGTTAGTTCTTATACCGCTAACTGATCCACCTGACAAACGAAATGCAAAAAGTCCGTTGCCGTTAATAGAATCAGTTAAACTATCATCATATACAAAAAATGCATCAAGTAAACTACCTCTATCAATTTGTATACCGGACGAGGAACTGGGATCAGTAATCCCAGCCCCTGCTTCGCCTTGGTTGAGAACAATAATATTATCCTCAACAGTCATGTTAGTAGTATTAACTGTAGTGGTTTCACCTTGTACAGTTAAATCTCCGGTAATAACAACAGTACCTTCATCGAAGCCGGTGTCAAGAGTAATTGTACCACCGTTTTGAACGGTAATCTTATAATCTCCACCATCTACTCTAAGATACTTTGACATACGTATACCTTATTATGATTGACGTGGTAATGCAACACTTAATGTTGTGTTTGGCATACCAGAATTTTCTCTAGCACTTGCATCATAACCAATGTTGTAAATGCAGTTCTTTTCAGTTCCACCGCCTTCAACTTGCACAGTTCTGTTACGTAGTTTTGTAACTTGATATGTTGTTGAGTCACTACCGATAGCATCAATTGTAAATTCTCCTGCTACTAGTGCTTCACCACCACCTGTGCCAACTTTGTTAGCAAGTGTTAGTACTTCGTCTGCACTTGGATCGCCAGCATTTGAATCTAAGCGGACAACGTACTTGCCGTTACCTGCTTGTCTTACAATGTGTGCTGCTGTTGTTGCTTCTGAAGCGCCTGTGAAAAAGTGGCGTGTTACTGCGATACGTCCTTCGCCGTATCCAATTTTGTCTTCGCTTATTGGTCTTCCCATTTGTTTTCTCCTTATTAGAAGTCCGATGCGGGTTCTAGCCGCTACGCTGTTGGGACAGCATAAGTCCGCCTTGCGGCACACTATCCGACACAAGTATTTATCAGAAAAAGAAAAAGCTCGCACAATGGCGAGCTTTTAAATTAAGGGTGGGTGAAGGACTTGGGTTTACCTCCAACTAGCCGTCCAGATACCTTTCTGACAATATCGACTAGAACCTCAGTTCTGCTTAGTATCGCAGTTAGCATACTCTTTGTCTCCAAAGTACATGCCGGGCACTACCCCTAACCAAGTGCGCTTATCTCCTCTAGAGTGGAAATTATTAGCGCCAACCCATATAACAACGTCTTGTTATATTATTAATATAACACAAACAAAACAAATGTCAACCATTTATTTTAAAAAATTTCATCTTTTTCAGGAATAAAAATATCTTTTTTAAAAGCGGCTTCGCCTGATTCTGTAAGTTGCATATCCCTAGGCAGTTCATATAAAGTTTTAATCATAGTTTTTATATCACTAGAAATTACTGGAGAGTATGCTGACACAGGATCCATTACTGAGCCATTAGCAGTGTGATTAAAAACTCCAAGACAATGACCGAACTCGTGTATCATTGTGTTGCTTAATGTGCGGCATGCACCATTTAATCGGATTAAACAACTTTTAATTAAGTATCCTTCGCTGTCTTTTGAGATTCGCCATTGTGCTTTCCCACAATAATTTGGCATATCAGTTGCCCAGCCTCCCCATTCTATATCTCCAGATCCTTTTTCAAACTGAAAATTAAAACTCCAAGCATCGATAGCATCGCTGGTATATTTTATATCTGGAAAATCATGCAGTTTAATAGTTGTTGATGGCCAACGCATAACATGTCCTTCGTATCTATTTGCGTTAAACATGTAAACTAGTTTATAACGTGATTCTAATCCGGTAGTAATAACTCCTGTAGATGAATCAGATCCGCTACAACCATTAATAAAGAAAATTGTTGTTAAAATTAAGATTTTTACTTTCATAAAGTATTATTATACTTCATAGAGTTTCGTTTGTCAACCTCTGTCAATAAAAAAGGGCACCGAAGTGCCCTTTTTCTGTTTTGATAAGTTTAAACTTATGCAAATGATAGGTTTGCAGAAGTAACTTCTACCTTTTCTAGGTAGTCTGCTGCGTTACCTAGCGATGAAGCAGTGTTAGATAGCTCAACATAACCATAACGTGTCATGAATGAAACGGTTGGTTCGAATGTTGTTGGATCTAGAACAACGCCGCTGCTCATCAATGGAATGTATGGGCAGTAGAACGCTGCTGCGTCTGATTCGCTAGAACCTTTGTAACCAACAAGTACATCGTCGTCTGCTGCATATGTGTTAACATATACTTTCATAGCATTGTTCAAAGTACCAACCATTTTTGTGTTTGTTGGTGCTTCAAATGTGCCTTCAGTTGTACGTGCAAATGCTGAAGTTGTTGCAGACTGTAGAACAGTTAGGATTGCTGGGGAAACAACTGCCCAGTTACCTGCACCGCGACGTGTGCGCTGTGCAATACGGTTTGCTGCACGGTTAACTAGAACTGCAAGTGCTGCATGCTCGTCGCCAACGAATGTTGCTGTACCGCTAACTGCTGCCTGGTCAAATGTATCTGTACCAGTGCCTGCAAGTGTTGCTAGAGATGCTAGGATCTCTTGGTCGATTTCAGCAGTAATTTCTTGAGCAAGTGCTGCCATAATTTCTGCTTCAACGTCGATGCCATGCTGTGACTGAGCGTCCTGAGCTGCCTCAAATGTCCATTTTGCTGAGAGCTTTCTTGACTTTGCTTCAACAGTTTGCTTGAGGATCTGGATGCTTAGTTGGTTACCAGCTGCACCTTCTAGTGCTGCTGTTGCATCGGCTTTGCCACTTGTGGCATTACCTGAATATGCTTCAGCAATTTTGAATGGGCTTAGTGCCTCTTCGCCTGCTGACGCACCAGATGCACCAGAACCAACAGTATCAGAGTAACGTACTCTTAGTGTATGGATCTGACCAACTGGACCAGTCATAGGCTGAACACCAACAAGTTCATTTGCAATGACTGTTGGCATGACACGTCTGATCACTGGAAGGATCACACGATTTAGGGTTGCAATGTTACCGGCGGATGTTGCTCCAGCAGCGGCAGTCTCAGACAAATACTTGCGTGTATTTTCTAGAGTAGCAGCCATCACTGACTTCTTGTTGCCTCCAAGGCCTTCAAGTAGTGCGCTTTTTGTATCCTGCCAGCGACTTTCTAGTAGTTCTGACATTATAATCTCCTTAATTTAATCCAGCTAATCGACGAATGTCTACTACGACACCATCGTCAGCCTTACTACTAACGTTAGTTTGTTCTCTGTTGCCTGTTACTTCTTTTGCCTCTGATAGGACCGCCTTCTTCTTCGCTGGAGTATTACCGTCGATAACTGCCGGTAGGTACTTGTCAAAAGATGCACGTAAACGTGCAGTTTGGACTGATTCCAGTAAGTCTGTCATAATCTCGCGTTGATCTTTGCTTAGTGGCGAAACCAACTCGTTCATAATTTTTGTGCGCTCTGCTGATTCAATCAAACGTTGCTTTTCAACGTTAACTGATTCTGCAATTTGCTTTGCTTTCGCTGCAAATGCTTTTGCTTCTGAAAGTTGCTTGTCTTTTGCATCAAGTACTTTCATTAGTTTAGCAGTTTCTGATTTTTCATTTAGATATGAAGTACCATATTCTGCTGCAAATGCTTCGAAGATCTTACGACCAAAGTCGTTTCTACGTGCTGAGTCAATATCTTCTTTGAGTGATGAAATTTCACTCTTAAGTTGTTTACCAACCATTTCAGATACTGCTGTTGCACTTCTTTCGATAAAGTTTTTCTTAACTTTTTCGAAGTGACTTTTTGCCTCACGTACTAGACGTACTTTTGTTTCGGCTAAGTCTTTTTTGTCTTCGTAGAATTCAGCAATTTCATTTGATAGGGCATCTACTACAAATTCTTCAAGTTTGGCATAGTTTTCAGCCATTGCTTGCTTATCTGCATGTAGTTCTTTGATTTCTTTTTGTAGTTGTTCTACAACGAAACCTTTTAGTAGAGTTGAATTTTCACGCATTGCAATAGCATATTTGGCTTTCGCCTCTGCTAATTGCGCACGGTCTTCTGCAAATTCATTAATCTCTGCTTCTAGACGCTCAGATAGCATAGAATCAATGGCTTCTACCATTGTTTCTTTGTCATGCTCGTACTTTGCTGCAAATTCTTCGCGGAGTTCTGCTGTTACAGATTGCTTATTCTCACGAACTTTTGCTTCCCAAGCCTCTTCAATTTGTGCCCTGATTTCTTCGGAAACTACATCATTTTCAAAGAGTGTTTTCAGTGCATCTATCATTACTTTCTCCTAGTTTACTGGAGTTTGTTGATTATATTAATCAACGACTCTTTTAGATACTTTTGTGCCTTTGGATCATGTTTGGTTGCCTGAGCTAGTTCGTAAGCCTTATATCCTCCGCGAGCATTCATTAGATGCTCATAGATTGGTGTTGGATATGCACCAGGGGCGCTTGGCTGTGCCACAACGTCCACGGTGATTATTTCAAAATCTGATACAGTATTACTACCGTCTTCACTAACATTACCAGAGCCCCTAGATGAAACACCTAGTTTAACACCACTTTGTATCATGGTGCTAACTAGTTGTCCCATAGGGGTTGGTAAAATTTTAAGTTTTCCGTAACCATTTGCATCATCCATCCACATTTCTGTAATCATGTGTGATACACGGTCTAGGTTAATGTTAAGGCCTTCTGGATGATCTACTTCGCCGAGAACACTGTAACCTCCGCTTATCTGATCATTGAGAGTTTTGACAGCCCTGCCAATTTCATTTACAGGATACACTCGCTGGTTAGCGTTGCGTACTCCGCCTTGAATGCAAATACCTTTCATAAAAAGATCTTTGCCTTCGTTAGCGTTTTCAACCACCATTTTGGCTTGGTCGAATGTCAAATGCTCTCGTAAGTTTCTCATTCAAACTTCCTTATATTATACTGCTTAAGAGCCTAGTGTAGACTTCTTGTTATCAGCAGTCTCAGGCTTGCCTTTTTTCTCTGCGCCATGGCCTGGTTGACCTTTTAGGCTTTTGGCTGCTTTGCCGCCTGGTACGTTGACGTTACCTGCGCTGTCTTCTTTTGCTGCTCCAGCACCTGTTCCGCCTGTATCGGCTTCACCACCTTTTGCAATGTTTGCTGCGGTTCCGCCCATATTGTTAGCACCTGCAACTGGTGATTTAGCGTTTGCGCCATTGTCGCCCATTGTTGCTGATACTTTTTCTACATATTCACGCATTTGTTCGCCTGCGCTTTTTGGCTGCTTTGACTCTTCGACTTCTTCGTCTGATGCTTCTTCGACTTCTTCGTCTGATGCTTCTTCGACTTCTTCGTCGTCTGATTCAAATGCATATGCTTCTTCTGGCTCAACGTCACCCATCATGTCATCAGCAGCATCGCCACCCATGTCATCATCGCCTTCGTCGCCTTCGTCGCCTTCGTCGCCAGCCATCATTTTTTCAAATTCTGCTTTTAGGTCTTCTAGCGCATCTTCTAGGTCTTCAACACGGTCTTCCATGTCGCCTTCTTCTTCGTCGCCTTCTTCACCTTCGTCGTCACCCATGTCCATGTCCATTTCTGGTTCATCATCGGCTTCAACTTCAAATTCACCTAGATCAAAGTCTTCTTCCACTTCTTCATCGGATGCTTCGTCTACTTCTTCGTCACTTGCTTCATCAACTTCTTCTTCTGAAGATTCATCAACTTCTTCATCAGATGCTTCATCAACTTCTTCGTCAGTTGTTTCTTCAACTTCTGCTTCGTCTTCTAGTAGTGACTCATAAATGTCTCTTGATTTTTCTACCACAATCTCGTGGAATAGCTCTTCGGCGCCTTCTCTATCTTCATTGATGAGACGCTCAAGCATTTCTTCAAATTTATTGCGATCTGCCATTTTACTCTCCTATATAAATGTAAACGCCGCTCAGGGCGTGGGCTGTCATATATTATTTATAGAAAAGTACGTAGATATAGAGGAAATAGGCTCAAAACGAACCATTTTATGTGTATATTACAAAATGTTGAAGATTTTCATAAATTCTTCAACTGAAATATGTTCTAGATTTGTTAAGTTAGCAAACTCTTTTGGTATATGATTCGGTTCTCCTAACACTCTTATATATCTCTTTTTTGGAAATTTCTGTATTGTTATGCACGTTTGTTTAAGCCAATTTCCGTGATAAGTTGCACCGTCATGTGTTTTTTTGTAATTATAAGTTCCTGCATATATGTTGTTTACAATTTTATTATTTTCTAATCCAACATAATCAAAACCTAGTATGTATATTTCATTATTTTTATGTTCGCTTGCTAAGTGCAATGCAGTAGGTCCCGAACTCCATCCTTTGCTAGGACTAAAAAAATTAAATCCAGTAAAATTATTATATGCTTTGTTAGGATTAGTCCAAACTTCGTGTGTTTTTTGGTAATTGTGTTTATTAATTTCAATGACCATTTTTGTATCAACTGCTACAAGATAGTCTGGTTCAAATTCTCTATATAATGCATTACATCCGTAGGTAGTTCCTTTGTCTTTTAATGATTCTAGAGATATTGGAGTTCTGCTAGTTCCGTTTCCTAAAACAAAAGCAACTTCGTTTTTTGGTCTAGGACGGAAGCCTTCAGATATTTGTATTGGCGGTTTTTTAGTTTTAGTTGCAGATTTTTTTGCAGACACTTGCAAAGATTTTATTCTTCGATCGTGTTCTTTTTGTTGCCGGCGTTCAGCTCTTATTTTTCGCCATTGCTCTTTTGTGAATTGGGTTTTATCTAACTTAGCCAACTATCATACTCCGCCAGCCTCTGCATTTGCAGCGATACCGTACATCTGTTTAATGAATTCAAGATCTTTTGCTTGCTCTTCATTATGTAGTTCAGATGCTTTTCTTATACGGTTTATCTGACGAAGTGTTAGTCGTGTTTTGCGAGTATCATCTTTTTTAACAACAGAGTCGTCTGAATCGGCCTCGTAGCGTTTATCATCTACAGGTTCGATAGTCTCTTTGTCAAAATAAAATAATTCTCTCAGTATCATGTTAGTATTTATACAGTTTGATCGGTTGCAGCACCGCCTGCACCACCAATAGGTTGATCGGTTGCAGTTTCAGGACCTGCGCCTGCGCCGCCGTCAGTTGGGGTTGGTTCTGCCATTGCCTCGTCTTCTACACCGCCAAGGTCGTCGCCAAGTGATGCGCTTGATAATCCGCCGCCTCTAAGTTCAGCAGCAGCGTCTCCAGGTAGTGGAGTTAAGTTTTCATCATTTTCTTCTCTCCATAGACGTTCGTTCTCTGCAATCTCCTCTTCTGTTAAACCTAAGAACCGTTTTAATGCAAAACGATTTGACATATAAGGTATTGCTGCCATTTGTGTGTAAGTTGGTACACGAGCATTATCAATTTCGCTTTGACGATATGCAGCAAAGTTTTGTGGTGGTTGAAATCTAAGATCAAACATTGCTGTATCAATGTTAATCCCTTTTTCCAACAAATAACGTTTAAATTCTTGGCTAAATTCTTCTACAACTAGATTTTGTAATCTTTCGCAATAGGTGTTAAACCTAAGTTCTTGAATGTATGCAGTACCAACACGCCCGTCATTATATTGTGAAGCCGAATCATCTGCTCCAGTTGGTAAGTACGAGCTAGGTATGCGTAAACCTCGGACAAGTTTATTAGTGAAGTAGCGTAAGTCATCAATCTCTCCTAAGTTAGTGCCACCTGGTAGAGTTTCAACTTTTGATCCACGTCCTTCTGCGGTTTGTGGGAAGAAGTAGTCTTCGTTAATTGACAGTGGATTGTATGATGAGTCTATGACATTTTGACCACCACCTGTCTGCGATGGGATACGTCTTTGGTGTATTTCCGTTTTAACACGCTCCACAAACTGCATAGCAAGGTGTGAAGGCATGTTGCCCACATCAACGTAGAATACTCTGCGCTCTGGCGCACGTTGGACACGATAGATAATAATCGCATCTTCAAGCAATTCTTTTTGCTTGTAAACTTTGAAAATAGTTTCTAGTAATGAATTACCAAAAGGATAGTTGTTGTCTAAACCTTCACTCAATGATAAGTGAACAACATGTTGAGCATCAATAGTAACTTCTGTTTCATCAGTATTAAATCTTCCGCCGCTCATACTAGCAGAAGGTTGGCCAACCATTCCTCTTGCACTACCTACTGGATTATAATCTTGTCCGTAACCTTTTCCTGTTCCAACACCACTGTTTGTGTTATACGGTGTTGTTGCAACCATTTCTTTGAAATTAAGATTTACGTTTTTAATAACATATTGCTCAGGTTGTTTACCTTCGCTTTCATTTACAATAATTCTTACAACGTTTGCAGGATCAACATGAAACCATTTTTTAGTTTCTGGATCTCTAATAAAAAATTGATCACCATACTTAAATGTATTTCTTAGTATACGAAAAATACGTGTTTCAAACTTTTGTAATTTACACCATTGATGCAAATACTGTTGTAAAATTTGTACTTCTGAATTAGTTGCTTGTTGTTTAAAATCTACAATAAAAGGAGTTTCGTTTCTTTTATTTTTTTGTGTACAAAACTCTGCTAGAATATCAAGTGCAGCATTTACTTCTGAATCCATATCCATTGTGTTGTATTGTCCGTAACGTTCAACACGATTTGGAGTTCCAACATAAACATCTGGTAAGAAACTTGAATAGTTTGTACGAGCAGGACCCGCCATGCCACCGCGATTTGAACCTAGAGGGCTATAAGATCCTCCCAAGTTATCTGCTGTTGGTACAGGTGTAAAATATTTTTTCCAGCTCATTGTTTTTCCATTAGTTTCTGCTTACGTATCCTGCTGCGATATTTCCGCTTGTAATTGCTTGTGTATTTCTTTCTACTTTTGTATTAATATCTTTTAGTTCACCTAAGGCTACGAGCATTTGCTGCATAGTAGTATTTAACTGATTTGTACCTTCGGCGGTGCCTCTACTGGACATATTAATACCGCTTAACAATTCTCCAGCATCAGCTCTATTAGTCATTAGTGTATCGTTATCTTGTTTTAGTTCGTCATTTAATGCATCAAGTGCTTCAGTTAAACCTTTTATTGCTTCAGTATACTCGATAATTGGAGTTTTGTCAAGGTCTACTTCTGTAAATCCTGATAGAGCACCGCCCATTGTTTTAATAGCATTAGCATTTGCTTCGATTTGAGCAACATTTAATTCCATTTCGCCAAATTCTTTAACTTGTTCTAGTGGTGTGTCTTGTCCAAAGAAACTCGCAATAGCATTGCCAATTGCACCTACAGCATTTCCTGCACCTGCTGATGCGGCGCCGCTGCCTGCTGATGCCATAGCACTACTAAATGCTGCCATTGCTTCGGCATTATTTTTAACTTTGGCTGTATCAATGTCATAACCTGCAAACTTAACCATGTCAGCAAAAATGTCATCAGTAGTGTCACCGCCAAACAATGCGCCAATGCCGCCTGCAATGCCACTTACCAATGTTCCTAATCCTGCTGCTGCACTTCCAGAAGCACCGACTGCCATTGCACCACTAAATGCTACCATTGCTTCTGCATTATTTTTAACTTTTGCTGTGTCAATGTCGAACGCAGCAAATTTAATCATATCTGCAACAATATCGTCAGTGTCGCTGCCTCCAAACAACGCTCCGATGCCGCCTGCAATGCCACTTACTAAACTACCTAGTCCTTCAGCAGCACTTGCTCCACCTGCTGCTGCCATTGCTGTGCTAAATGCAACCATTGCTTCAGCATTTGATTTTACTTTTTCTGCATCAATGTCTGCATCTGCAAAACGTTTCATTTTGTCTAGAGGATCTTCAGCACCAAATAGTTTTCCTATTCCTTCAGTAATGCCACCTACTAGTGCGCCTAGTCCTGCAACTGCTGAACCTGCGCCAAATGCTACCATAGCACCACTTATTGCTAACATACCTACGGCTGCTGATTTTAGTTTGTCTCCGTCTATTTCTTCAAAAGATTTAATGCCGTCGACAAGTGTCGGAAGTGATTTACCTAGCAACCAACTTGCACCTGCGATTGCTGCACCGATAACAAGTATTACACCTGCTACAACTGCTGCACCTATTGCAACTTGAGGATTTGCCATTGCTGATAATCCTGATGCAATACCTTTCATAGTGCCGCCTGCTAGTCCTCCAAGAGCTTTTCCTGCACCTGCACCTATGTTGCCCATTGCTTTGCCTGCACTTCGTCCAGCACCTCCGCCGCCCGGTGCAGCTCTAGAAACTGCTTGCGATGCTCCGCCACCGCCAAATATTTTACTAAGACTTGATTCTATTCCGGATGATGCTGCACTAGCAACACTAGATATTAATGATTTTGCTAAGAAGATACCTGCAATCGCAGCAAGTACCGTTGGACTTGTAATTACACTTGTAAGTCCGCTGATGAGAGAATCTTTTACCTTTTCCCACATTTCTGCAAACGAGAAGCTCTTGAAGTCTTCTATCCAACCTTTGATAGTTGTTGTGATAGATTTAATACCTTCTTTGAATTCAGGACTTCCAATGAAATCTTCTAAAATTCCTGCAACTTCTCTAAAAGAATCTTGTACTAGTGGAAAAATTCCACTGTTGATAAGAGCGTCCATAAGTGTAGTTCTTAGCTCTCTTAGCGTATTAGAGAAGTTTAATAATGCATCGTCTCTTTTTTGTTGCTGCTGTCTTTCATCAAGAAGTCTTGTATATTCTTCATTAGAAATGCGTTGTCTATCTCGTAATTCTGCCGCCATAGCAAGTGCTTGACCGTACCCTGTACCACTTTTCATAATTTGTTCAGCACCTGCGCCTGCGGCTTTTCCAGCAGCATCAAGTTCTTCTTTTACAGTTGCTAAAAAGTTTGCATATTCTTGGGCGTTCATATTTTTAATGTCGCCTGCTTGACTTCTAAAAGTTTCAGAAGCAACTGCCAGTCCTTGTGTTAGTTCATTGTCAAGAACACCATCAGCAGCATCAGTAAGTGCGTCACGCAAAGGTCCAGGTGCTTCTGCTAAGTTAGCAGCAAAACGTGTTGCTTCGTCAGCAGTCATCCTTGACATTGCAAGTCTTGAACGCTGATCTGCTTGTGCAGCATTCATTTCTTCTCGAATCTGGTCTCTACGTTTACCCGTAACTGCTGCAAGTTGATCAATAGTTTCTAAATAATTTGCAGCACTTTGAGCAGAAAGTTTATCATTTCTTCTTTCAAAACCAATTTGTCCTGCGGTAAATTCTGCATATTCAAGCAGAGACTCGTTAAGTTCTGTTGCGGTATAGCCCATATTAATAAATGCTCTACCCGGACCTGTTCTTAGTTCTCTTGATAAATTAGCAAATTGTCTTGCGCCATCGGTTACTCCAGCGCCAAACATACGCATTACATTTGAGTTTTCACTTACTAATGAAGTAAATTCACCCAGAGGTATTCCTGCGCCTGCGGATAATGATCTTATTTCATTCATTCCGTCGCCAAATGTGGCGCCAACTGCACTTAAGGTTCTAAAACTATCAATGTTTTGATCTATTAATCCTGTAAGTACAGTAATGTACTTTCCAGCAAGTGGAATGTGTTGTGCAAAATCACTAATCGAATCTCCGCCGGCTATTAGTTCTTTTGCTAAACCGACTGCACTGCCTGCAATTTGTCCAAGTCCGGTCATTAGCCCCGATAAGGCTAATCTATATGCTCTTTTAGCAACTGTGTTTTCGTTAGTAGCAGTAGTGTTTTCTTTTTGGGCTTTTGTAGATTTACCAGTAGCAACAGTTCCTTGTTGTATTGATTTATTGTATAAATCTTGTGTTTTAGAGGAGGCTCCGGAGCCGCCCATGCGCTCCATAACCGCAAGCAGTCTTGCGAGAGTTTCTTCGCTTGCAACTGTACCACCGTTGCCTACATTACTAATTTCAACTTCTTCGGCCACTACCTAAATCCTGAGTTAAATACGTATATAAATAATTAGATACATACTATTATTATGTATTTATACGGAGAAACTCATGGTAGAATTTAACCCTCAAGATTACGAACAGAATCCTCTGAGAAAATTTTTTAGACAAGCCAAAATTCACATTCCATTGCC
>Ga0255759_10002076_pt1 | contig 17958 bp, 10 predicted proteins | sample 101ome_20_FD_179959 | JGI IMG/M metagenome (GOLD analysis project Ga0255759, IMG submission 179959) | Coastal salt marsh microbial communities from the Groves Creek Marsh, Skidaway Island, Georgia - 101404AT metaG (version 2) | ecosystem: Environmental > Aquatic > Marine > Intertidal zone >...
TGCTGGATTACAAGGTGACAACGTTGAAAAAATTAACGAAGCTTTGAAGTTGCAAGAAAAAGGTAAAGATATAGATTCTATTCAAGTACAATTATTAACTAATAGAACTAGAGCACTAAAAGCCATTTCAGGGATTGTAATAAGTCTCCCTCAAGAGATTAATAAAGAACTTGAAGCTCAGAAGAAAGTATCACTTCAATTAGCTAATCAATTACTAAACTTAAAAAGACAAGTTGAGCTACAAAAAATTCAAAATAACCTAGCACTTGAAAAAGCACAACAAGAAACTCGTGCTAGTGTTGGTAATGCTCAAGTAAAAAATCTTCAAGCACAATTAAATATTAGTGAAGAGATTGCAAAACAACAAGAAAGTCAAGTAAAACATGAACTGGATCTTTTAAAAATTCGTAATGAACAACTTAACCGACTCGAACAAATAGACGAAATTCAAGCAAACCGTGCTACAGCAGCAGCTCAAGCAGCTCGTGAACGTGGAATTGCAAATCAACAGTCTGTTATTTCAGATTTTAAAGCTTTTCCTAATCTTCGTTCTCTTGAAGAGCTTCAGGTTGAGCAAAGAAAGCTTATTGATTTAGAAGTTCAAAATCAATTAGCGATCATAGACGCAAAAGAAGAGCAAGCTGCAAGAGAGGCTACTCGCCAACTTGACGCCGTTCTTAAACAAGAAGAAATCTTTAATAAGCAAATACAATCTAATGAAGAACAGCGTAAAGCATTGATTCAAAACCAACAACTTGAGACACAGATCAGGCAACAAGAACAGGCTCTAGAAATACAAAAAATAGCAGATAATAAAGCTAATTTAGAGGGACAACTTGCAGTGGTTGCGAAACAAAAAGACATTGCAGATGCACAAATCCAAGCAGATAAACTTGCGTTTGATGAACAAAATAGATTAGAGACACAAAGAATTGATGCACTTGAGACACAAAAAACTTTGGTTGATGGTTTAAGAAAGGCTCTTGGCGGTGACTCTGCTTTTGTTCAAGCTATAGATGCCTTTTTAGCAAAAGAAACAGGGGTTGGGTTAGGAGAAAATATACTTAACCAGTCTTTTGCTGAAATTGACGCTGGTATCAGTAGACTACGTAATAATCAGGCAGGAAACGCTGCATTAAGGACAGATATTATTGCAGCAAGACAATCTGCAGCTGATTTGCAAGCAGGGGGTCAAGCTAACTTGTTGAATGAACAAATTGCCAGAGACCAAAAATTATTAGATTTGACTGCGCAAAGACAAGTTTTAGAAAACTCATTAGCTGACATTAAAAATAAATCAGCAGTTGATGAATTGGATAATTCAAGAGTTATACTTGAGGAAAAACTTAAAGGACTTGATTCAGAAATTGAACTTATTAATGAGTCGTTTGCGGCTAAACAAGAAGGATATGAAGCAGAAAGAGATGCAGCAAAGCAAGCTGGTGAAGAACGTCTTCGCCAACTTAAGCGCGAAGCCGATACTTTAGGTGATTTAGGCAATGCTGTAATCGGTAATATTAATGACGGAGTTGGAAATGCCTTTCAAACTGCTTTTGATAATTTAGCTAGCGGTAAAAAAGTGACTGATGGACTTGGTGATATTTTACGTAACACTTTTGAATCTGTTCGTAAAACTGTATTAGAAGAAACTCTTATCAAACCACTTCAAGAAAAAATTAAAAGCGGTTTAGGAAGTATCTTTGGCTTTGAAGAAAAGGGTGCGGATAACGCTACCGTTTCAGGAGGTGCGTTACACGTTTTAGAACAAGGTAATGCAGGTAAAGTTGGTGGTTTTGTTAAAGACGCTACTGAAGCAGGAAAAGGATTTACGCAAACTGTTAAAGACTATTGGGAAACAGCAAAGACCAAAGGTGGAGAGTTTTTCTCATCTATTGGAAATAGTTTCACCAGTCTAGGTAGTTCTGTAAGTGGTATCTTCTCATCTGTGCTTCAATCCTTTAGCGGGTCTGGCGGAAGTAACGGTGGCGGTATTCTCAGCAGTATTTTTGGGGGCGTCAGTTCCTTTTTTGGTGGCGGTGCTCCGTCTGTTGGTCAAGGAGCTAATACCTATATTCCTGCTGGTTTAGCTAGTGGCGGTTTAGTTCGTAAATTTGCAGCTGGGGGTATGCAAAGAGACCGTGTGCCTGCAATGTTAGAGCCGGGTGAGTTTGTAGTACGTAAGCCCGCAGTTCAGGCTGCAGGGGGCATGGGGGCAATGCAACAATTAAATGCAACTGGACAAATGGGCGGACCTCCTGTTAGTATCAATGTTACTAATGAGGGACAACCAAAAGAAGCTGAACAACAAGGTCCACCAAAGTTTGATGGCGACAAAATGGTTGTTGATATTGTATTAAGAGATTTAAGAACTAATGGACCAATTCGTAGAGCAATGAGAGGAGGCGAAGCAGGTTAATGGCAACTTACCCTGATGACGCAACTATTTCCCTAACTGCATTTCCTGTGCTATCAGAAGTTACTTATACTAACACAGGAGGTTCAGCTACTGATTTTAATTTAAGTGCGGCGGTGAGTCATCGCGGTGAAGTGCTTGCTATTGTTGATGGTATCACTCAGTCAACTGAATCATATTCAGTTTCTAACGCTGGAGCAACTGCTTCTTTTCTAGCCCCTCCTAATGCTTCAAATTTAACTTTAAAAGCTTTATCTCTACCTGAACGTTTTAGAATTAATCGCACTTTTCCTCAAGTTGTAGCGATTGATTACTCAAACACAGGTGTAAAAACAGTTTCTTCTAATGCTTATATTCTTAATGCTAATACTGAAGCTTTCGCTTTTCCTGCAACAGCAAATGTAGGCACTTCGTCTGAGATAATGGTATTTTTAAATGGTGTTTTTCAAGATCCATCCGGTTTTACATTCCCATCCACAATCTTAGGTAATCAAGGTATTGATATCGGCGATAACACTGCATCTAAATTACTTTTAAATTTTAATTCCAACTTAACGGATGAAAGTCCCAGCGCACATACTGTAACAGCGCAAGGATCAGGGTCATACGCTTTTGGAGGTTCTTATGACTTTGCAGGGACTAATTTTTTAAGTGTTCCCAGTAGTCCAGATTTTGATATTCATGATGATAACTTTACACTCGATACAGAATTTAGACTCTCAACTGACGCGTTCGGAAGCAATCAAGCGTTATTTTCTAGATATGTAGACAATGATAACTATTATGAGTTTTTTGTTGATAAAGATACAAACCTGGTGTTTTATGTGAATAGTTTCGGACAAAGCACGCAAGTTAGAGGTGGTAATGTCAATGCTTTATCAAATTATCATGTCGCTGTTTCCTATGAAGCAAATAAAACTAATTTACGATTGTATGTTAATAATGTTTTAGTAGATCATACAGGATTTGTAGCTAATGCATCTCCTGCTGGTCCGATTGCTATTGGAAATGCTAACGCATTAGTTAGCACTTTTGACGGCACTGTAAACTTTATGAGATTCGCAAAGTCAGCTAGATATAGAGCGGATACTATACAGCCATTAGTCCCAACAGCCAACTATCAAGTTACTCCTATATCAGGAGCACCCTTAGCCTCTATTGATCAGGACGATAAACTTTCGATCAGAATATTTGATGCTGAAGTAACAACACCAGATAGATTTAATTCAATGATTGATAGAAAGCCTGATAGAGGAATCACTTCTGAAAGAGCATTTGATTCAATTAAATTTGAGTCACAGGCTGGTTATGAAAAGAGACGTCTGCGTTCTCGTAGGGCAAAGCGTAAATATAACCTTAGTTACACAAATGTAACTGGCATTGAAAAAACAGCTATCGAGGATTTTTATACTTTACGTAGTGGTGAGTTTGAAGCTTTTACTTTTGATCTTACGCATATTAATGAGAGTGGTACGATAACTACGAGATTTGACGGACCGTTAAAAGTTAATCAAGTTTTGTCAACAGGACCAAATCTCACTCAAAATTTCTATACTGTAGAATTTGCTTTACAAGAGGTTTATGATTAATGTCAGCTAGAAATTATGATTTCATACTCACTGTAGATGATGCCGCTAATTTTGAAGCGACAAATGTAATTTTTGGTAATACAACTGGTGCTATAGGTGTATTAGCTAATGTTGATAGCAGTGCTAATACTTTAAAAGTTAAACTAAATAATACGCTTGTAAAGTTTAGCAGTTCTGAATCCATACACTCTAATACTATTACAATTTCCGGTAGTGGTGCAGGTAAGCTTACAAGAGTAAATACTTTTACTTCAAATGTATTCAGTGGAAATGTTACCACTGCAACTGCAAACGTAACCTCTATAGCACCGAGTGGATTTTTTGCAGAAAAGAATGCTTTTCAGCAAAACCCTATTGTAAGATTATATGAGGTATATTATCCAGGAGAGTGGTATCCTCCAAACGAAGCAGGTAATCCTACTGAGGGAGGAGCAGGTAGAGCTTACCCTGTATCTTTTCCCATCAGATTCGCTGATGTAAGAGGTGATTACATTTCAGATTTGTCATACAACGTAACATATGCAGGTAAAAGTTACCTAGCGTTTCCAGTAAACTTTTCATCCGTAGAGCAAAGTAATGACGGTAAAATTTCTGAGATACAATTAACCATTTTTAATTTTGATAATATTATAACGTCTTTGATAGAAGATCCTTTTTTAGTTGGTAATAATACTTCTAACGCTTGTCAGGCTATCGTAAATGGTGAGTTAGTTCATGGAATTGATCCTAGAACAATCGATGCAAATCCCTCGGATTTTGGTTCTGTAGGGACTGAAGGTTTTGATGTACTAACTAGAGCAAGAGCAAATGGATTAGCTTATAGCACTACTGTAGTGGGTATATATGGCCAAGCAAACGCTTCTTTTACAAAAACTCAAACAGAAGCAGTTAACGGTACGTGGAAAGAAGAAAAACAAGACACGAGAGATATACTTGGAGGTGCTGTAAATATTAAAACCACTTTTGCTAATTTCTTAGAGTTCTGGCCTGAGTATAGCACCGTAAAATTCGTCACATCAAATGTTGTTGAAGTATACAATGCTTTACCTTATAGAGTGGGTGATAATGTTAGATCGTCAAAAGGTTCTACAGAGGCAACTATACAATCAATTGAAGAAAACAGATTTTTATTCTTATCAAATGAGTTAGACTCCCAAACATCACTTGGAGACCCCGTTTACATTTTAAATGCAGATGCCGATCAAGATTCGTATATTGAAGATGTATTTAAAATAGACTCCTTAGAATCTCTAAATCAAGAAGTAGCTGAATTTGGGTTAGTCTCGTGGCTTCAATATTTTAAAACAGAAACTCCAAAAAGAAAATTCTACAAGAATACATGTCAATGGGTGTATAAAGGAGAAGAGTGTCAATATCCAGGACCAGGAGGAGGCACTATACCAGGGACAGGTGATGGGACTCGTGGAGGAACTCTAAAATCCGCTAACGTAAATCCTATTGGTGCTGATAATCAAACTGCTGCTGACGCCTCTGGCGATGTTTGTGGTAAAAATATTATAGCGTGTACCATCAGAAATAATCAAGTACATTTTGGAGGTTTCCCTGCAACAGGAAGAACAGTCCCACAAGGTTAAAGGTTGTATTCTTCCTTGGATGCATCTATTTGGAGGGTTAAGTGGTAACTTTCACGTATGTTGTCACGCAGAGTATATACAACCACTTGACGGTAATGTAGGTTCATCACAAGAAGATATTAATAAAGTTTGGAACGGTGATAGGTATAAACAAATAAGAAAAAGCTTCTTGTCTGGTACTTATCCGACTGTCTGTAAAACTGCATGTTACGATAAAGAAAAAGCCGGTAGTGATAGTAACAGACTTCAGGTTAACAAAAGATTTAAACAACTTGCTTACTTACAAAATGAGACCAATGAAGACGGCTCAGTAAACTCCCACCCAAAATACCTCGATATAAGATTTGGTAATTTATGCAACTTCAAATGTAGAACTTGCGGCCCTGATTCTTCAACTAGTTGGTATAGAGACTCCGAGGAATCCTTTACTAAAGTTATTGATCCTTATACAGATAATGATAAATTATGGAAAAGTTTACCTTCAATTATACCCTCTCTGACTGATGTGTATTTTGCAGGAGGCGAGCCTTTTATACAAGATGGTCATTATAAACTTTTAGACACTCTCATAGCCTCTGGTTATTCTAAAAATATTAATATACAATATAACACTAATCTAAGTTATACTAAATATAAAACCCATGACCTCAAAACCTACTGGAATAACTTTAGAGATGTAAAACTCTGGCCTAGTTGTGATGGTTACGGAGTAAGAGCAGAGTACAATAGAAAAGGTCTTGAGTGGGATACCTTTGAAAATAACTGTTTTGTATTCAAAGACTACATTTCATCTATTAGCTCAGTTGTTAGTATATATAGTATCACATCAATGCCTGATCTCATTCTTTGGTGTAAAAAAAATAACTTTCACTACTATGGAACAACTTTGATAGATCCAGATTATCTATCTATCACATGTCTACCTAAGAACTCGAAAGATATGATAATCAGTCTTTTCAAAAAATTTGTCTATGAAAATAGTTCTATTTTGAATCCGTCTGATTTAGCACAAATACGTAGCTGGTTACTCTTTTTGAAAAATAATGATGATTCTCATTTATTAAAAAAATTTAAAAACGAACAACAACGACTTGATCTTCTACGCAACGAATCTTTTGAATCAGTATTTAAGGAATATGCATCATGGTACAAAAATATTTAGGTCTACAACATGATTACGGGATTGTAGACTGTATAGAGTTAATTAGAAATTTTTACGAAAATGAGCTTGAGATTGATTTTTCATTACCCTCCTATGATAAATCCTCTAAATGGATGAAACAGTTTTCCCCTGAAAGCATCGATGAATGGGCATCTAGGTGTGCTATAAAAGTTAATTTGACGGATGCTCAAGACTATGATGTAATAGCTTTTAAGTCAAAAAAATTAATTATACATTTTGGCATGTTTCTAAAACCAACCAAAATGCTTCACATTGAAGAGGGGAGAGCTTCAAGAATAGAGACTTTATCCAGTTATTGGGTAGATAATATTCACGCTATATACAGACATGAGAAAATGGTATGATGATTACACAGGGTTTCCATACAAACATTTAGGTTTAGATACGCAAACAGGAATTGACTGTTTTAACCTTTGTGTTTTAATCCTTAAAGAGCAATGTAATCAAATTGTTAATTTAACTACACAAGATTTTTGCAAAATAATTGATGAAGATTGGTATACCAAAGTTGAAGGGGGTCATTTTGCAAACTTTGATAATCCAGAATACGGTTTCGTAAAGGTTTCCTCTCCAAAAATATATGATATCATAATTATGAGTCTAGGTTCGACAAACGTTCCTAACCATTGTGCTATGTACGTAGATACAAATAAAGTACTTCACACTATGGATAAGCATCTAAGTTGGTTGTCTCCTTATGGTAGATACTATAAACAATATACAACAGGAATATACAGATGGAAAGCTATGAACAATTAAAAAATGATATGAATGTCCATGCCATGCAGGAGTATCCCTTAGAGTGTGTAGGTATCGTAACAAAAGATTACAAATACATACCTTGTATAAACATATCAGACCAACCTAAAAATACTTTTGTGCTCGATCCAGGAGCTTTAGTTCAAAACGACGGTAATATTTGGGGTATTTTTCACTCTCACCCCGGAGAAGAAAATCCTATACCAAGTAAAGAAGATAAAGTAAGTGCTGCTTTCCAAGAGTATAAATTTTTGGTAGGATTTAACGATAAATTTTTTATCTATTGGCTAGACAGTAATTTAGATGCTCTAATTTTTGATGAGTTTAAGGAAGAACACATTGCTAATTAATCTTAAAATACACTCTGCATTTTCAAAATATTTTGATGAATCAAAATATAAGTTTGATGCAGCTGTGCCTAATGATATTTTGTGTTATCTAGATGGAGTACATCCTCGTTTTAGAAAATATATGAAGCAAATCGAATCAAACGAGTCTGAGGAATCTTTTGCTTTTGTTGATGAAAAAATGAAAGTTATAGGCAGAGACGCTTTTCATCTAAAAGCTTTTAGAGAAGATGAGAACGTTTATCTAGTCCCTGTTGTAGCTGGAGGTGGTGGAAAACGTGGATTATTCTTTTTAGCTATTTTTGCGGCTGTTGCAGCTCCTGCTATATTTGCAGCCGCTGGTGCTGGAGGTACTGGTGCATTAGCCACAGGCATTCCTGCTGGTACAACTGGGATGGCAGGATCAACAGCAGTCGGAAGTGGCGGTGGCGGATTATTTTCAGCTTTTGCAAAACTACCATCGTTTGCGACTTCCATGTTAGGTAATCTAGCTATGAGTTTTGTTAGTAAAATGTTTACAAAGAAACCGAAAAACGATGTTCAAGAAGAGTCGGCAGTTAGAGAAAATGGTATGTTTGGTTCACTTAAAAATTCAACCCAGTCTGGAACTCCTATAGCACTTCATTATGGTTTAGTTAGAGTTTCAGGCCATTTACTTAGTGGTTATTTAGATACAGAAGTTCATGGAAAAAATAAAGTTGTGAAAGTGAGTAATTTCTTTGAGTAGGCAGTTCACTCTATACGATAATATATCTTTACCCCTGATTCAAGGTTCAAAAGGTAAAGGCGGTGGCGGGTCTTCAAGAGAAGATCCAAATAGTCTTTTCTCAACTGATGTTCTATTTATGACTGTAGGACTAGGTGAGGGACCTGTTTATCGTATTAATCCTAACGGCCCACAAGATATTGAGATAAATGATGGTGCAATACTTGATTTAATCAATATTGATGGCAATGGTCAAGAAAACACAGATAAATTTAAAACCATAACTGCAACAGGTACAACTACACAAGCACCAATTGATGTGTTCGGTGAGGCATCTGTGACACCTCAAAATTTTGCATCAGCCGTTACACTACGAAAAGGAAACTTAAACGGAATACCTGCTCAGGGAATCACTCTACAAGAAACAAGTGCCTTTGCGTGGGATGCTTTAAAATTTAGATTTAACATTCCCACTCTGCAAAAAGTGGATGATAATGGTAATATTTTAGAACACTCTGTAAGAATTAAGATAGAAGTATTTACAAATCCATTATCTGGAGTGCGCTCTAACGATTTGATAGTTGAAAAAACTGAGAAAATTAAAGGAAAAACAAATGTTCCTTTTAATTTTTCTATAAAAGTACCCATCCCAGAAGATAAGCTAAACGATGATGGTTATTTATTTACAATAACAAAAGTATCAAATGATAGTGAATCTTCAAAAGTTAATGATGTTATAAAAGTACAGGGGTGGAACGAGATAAACAACTCTAAACAAGCTTATCCTAGAACTGCTCTCATTGGCTACGCTCTTAAAGCTACTGATGAGCATCAAGGCGGTGTTCCAACTTTTACAGCTATGGTCAAAGGATTATTAGTTAAAGTCCCTTCTAACTACAATCAACCTGTTTTAACAGACGGACAGATTGATTGGAGAGAAGTAGAGGTTCCAAGAGGTAATCAGTTAACAAATGGTTACTCCTTACAAAAACCTGGTAGTGGTACAAAGCTAACTGATTTTGACCCTCAAATCTATGTAGGTACGTGGGATGGTACTTTTGTTTATTCATGGACACAAAATCCTGTTTGGATTATATATGATATTTTAACAAACAAAACATATGGTGTAGGTTTAGCTGAAGAAAATATTGATAAGTATAAATTTTTTCAAGTAGCACAATACTGTGATGCGTGTGATTCGATTACTGGTAAATTTATTGGAGTTGATGCTCTAGCAGACGGATCATTTAGATCAAAGCCTCGCGGTATATACGACACAGGAGGTTCCTTAGTTAATAAAGGCGGTCCTGTCAAAAATAATCAGAGAGGTATTGCAGAGGGCACAAAAATTAAACAACGTAGATTTACTATGGATGTTTCAATCACAGATCAAAATCAAGTTTTAGATTTACTTAATTCATTAGCTGCATCTTTTAGAGGAGCATTAGTTTACTCACTAGGTAAAATTTCTTTATCTGTTGATATGCCTGATGAGTATCCTGTGATGAGCTTTACTGAAGCTAATATCAAAAAAGGTTCAGTATCGATATCAGGAAATAAAGAGAGTGACATATTATCTGGAGTAGACGTAAGTTATATAGACCCAACAAATCATTTTAAAAGGGAGACTGTAAGAGTAGATCATGATGGAAGCAATGATGGTAATCCAAAAAATCAACATGAAAATATCTCATCATTAGATTTAAGAGGTGTTACTAGAAGAAGTCAAGCACTTAGATATGCTCAATATCAGATAGCTTCATCAAAATATTTGAAGAGAAATATTCAATTTACTACTAGCACTGATGCCCTGAGTTTAGCTCCTGGAGATGTTATCTCTGTAGCACAACAATCAAGTGGGATAGCATATGGCTTCAGTGGTAAATTACACGGTGATTCTGGAGGATCTAATTCTAATATATTCTTAGAGCATTTTACTTCACCATCACTAACCTCTTCCTTTTTTACTGCAAATACTGGTCCAATTGTCTTAAGAGTCTTGAGAACGGATAGAGATGCACTTGACTTGTATATGATTAGTAATACAGAATTTAAACTTACTAATAGTGGAAACGTAAGCACAGGTAGCGATATTGTAGAGATAAACGCAGATTTTATTTTCAACCCCGTCACAAGATCATTTGATAGTATGAGTAATTGGGGAGGCACGAGAAGTGATATAGCTCCTAAAAAAGGTGATCTCTGGGCTTTAGGTTATATGGAAGATGCAGGTGATTACTACACATCAAAGTCTGGAAGACTATTTAAAGTCACATCATTAACTAGAGATCCTGACAAAGAAGAAATCGATATCTCAGCTGTTGAATATATTTCTAACGTTTATGTTGATTCTGACACTTTTATAGACTATCAACCTACCGCTTATACTGATATTATATCACCTTTTCAAACTCCTCCTGTACCTAAAATTGATTTTAGGGCTGTTCCTCGCAGACGTATAGATGGGTCGATAGTTGTTGATGGTTTAATCACTAATACAACTGACCTAGAAGGGTACAGTCAAAGATTTGAAACAGAGTATTTCTTATCTACTCCTGATTTTACTACAAAAATTAATAATGCAACCCAAAGCGCACTAACACTTAAAGTATCGAACGCAGCGGAGTTATCAGACGGAAATGAATCTGCACAGATTATTGGTAAAAACGGATTTGAATCAAGAGTAGGTGAAATAAGACTGTTGTGTAATGGAATTAGCACTGTTGATACTGCAGGAGGAACATTAAACGGTAATGTTCAACTTACTCTTGAAGGTTTGAATGTCGCTTTTGATGAAAATTTCTTTACACACGTTCTTAATGTAAACGATCCTGGTGTGTTTAGCAACCTTAAAGGTACTGACTTTGCCACTGTACCTGTTAAAGAAAAAACTGCTCCACAAGGACTAATAGATTTCGTAGGCTTTCAAACAGATATCACTGAGATCAGTATAAACATAGCTGATTTTGATGTATCAAACAACACGATCAAATTTGAAAATAAAGAGACTGGATCACTAAAATTACGAGATGTTATAGATTCGGTACCGTTCTTTGTAACTATAAATCAACTTTTAGACGCAAGGTTCTATGATAATAGTAGTTTTTATGTGAGTGGCTCAAGTGTTCGATTCGAAGAAAAAGGTGAATTACTCCCTATTAGTGTAAACCCGGTCACTACTATTGAACTTGAGCAAACACCTCGTCGAGAAGAATTTATTAGTTTTTTTGTTGACGGCATACAGAAAACAACAGGACAATTCACTTTTAATAAAAATGATTCTGTTGCTGATATGAATGCGAATATTCAGTATAGCACAGGTGCTGATGATCGTAATTATCGAGTTGTTTTTGACCATTACACTGTTCCTGCTATTGAGGTAGGTGATAATGTTCAGGCTTTTTCAAACAACACTTTCCCTGTTATTAATACAAGCTATACACCTGGTAGAGCCTCATTTAATGGCGCACTAACAGCTAACTCAATTTATAGAATTGAGTTAGGATTACGACCTTTTGCTAATCTTTCTGGTTCAACTTTTACTAATATCGGAGTCAACCCAGAGGGTGACATAGGTAATGTTACTCAAGAAACGTCATCATTGTTGAGAGGAAATACATCATACACATCTGGTAGTTGTACTTTAGATTATGACGCAACAGCCTTTCCTGGAGAGTTTAAGCTTGCTAATTCAGGTATCTATAAATTATCTGTTGGATCAGAATTCGAAAAAATTAATGTAGGTGAAGATTTTACAGTAAGAGATCTAAGCCCTGGAATCACAACCTTACGTGCAAGAAATAAAAACTTCTTAGGTAGATTCAGCGAGTTTGTTACTAGACAAATTGAAGTCAGTGACTTACCAATTCAAAAAGTACAAAATTTAACATTAACTGAGTCGTTATATCGTGAACAAAATGCAGGCGTAGCCGTTCGAGTAACTTGTTCATTTGATGCAATCCAGGGGCAAGAAGTAACAGATTATGAAATTTCATACAGACTAGATAATATTGATGATGTCGGCACGGATGACGGTGGTGCAGATTTGACATCTTTTAATACGGTAAAAGTTGCTGCTACGGGTGTTGACGATGATGGTAAAATTAGATTTACTGTACAAGGTATCAATCGTGGATTAACGTCTGAATCAAACACAATATTCTTCAGAGTTACTCCTCTTAACAAATCAATCAGAGGCCAATCGACTACTAAATCTCTTAATATTGTAGGTAAGACAGCGCCTCCTTCAAATATTTTGAGATTTACTGGAGGACAACAGACAGACCAGATAACCTTTTTTTGGGAATATCCACGTAATGCAGCTGGTGACCTGTTAGACCTTGATTTGAAAGAAGTTGTAATACGAAGAATTGCAGGTGCAGAGGAAACTGATCCTGCTAACATGTCTACAATGGAGGAAAACTTTTTAGTTGGTGAGCCTGTTGTTACGGTGTCAGCCGGTACTGCCAGAAAGTCAATACCAATTGACACTTTTGGTACATTCACCTACTATGCAAGAACTCGTGATACAAGTGGTAACTTGAGCTCTAGTGATACAGATGCTGTTAGAGGTATTGTTATCACAACTACAAGACCTTCCAGATCTTCTATCGTACAATCCTATAGTGAAGATTCTCCTTCTGTCGTAGCTGAGGCTGCTTTTGGTACTAACACCAATAGCGGAGAAACTAACTATCCATCATTTAATGACTCACTTTTTGGTGGATTAGTACGGTTTAGTGAAGACTCTACCTCACCAGGAGCTGGTAATCCTTCAACTCTGGTAGATAACTCAAATGGATCTTCTACTGGATTTAGTGCAGTATCTGGTATACCAAGTGATATTATTGCTACTGGTTCTGGTGAGTATGTTACACAGATCAGAGATTTTGGTTCTGTTATTTCAGGACAAATCTTGGTTGATTTCCAAGCATCTCAAGTGGTTCAAACTCGATATACTGATACTTATGAAATTGTAGCTTCAGGTGTAACGGAAAACGCTGCAACAGCAAACTCCATGAAAGAGACTGCATTTGGAGGTATCGGGCATTTAGTGGGTAGTGGTAACTCATTGATCACTGGTTCAGCTTTTAATACAACAAACGAAACTTTAATAGGCACTCAATCTGACAGTGGCGGCGCTGTTGTAGCAACCCGCGTTTTTGCAATCTGGAACGAAGGACAATATCAAGGTAATGTGATCCCAATCACAGGAATATCAAAAGCAAACCCAGCTGTTCTTACTACTGCTTCAGAGCATGGTATACACAGCACTGCTGGTATCATTTTGGCAGTAGATAATATTGGAGCAGCGGATGCATCCAGAACAGCGGGAACCTACAATGGGGTATCAGGGTCAAGCACAGGTTCAGGAACCAGTGATACCTATAACATCACTGTAGACGGTTCAGGTGCTGCAACAATAGTAATCGCAAACGGTGGTTCAGGCCATGCAGTAGATGACACTATCACAATTGCAGACTCTAGTCTTGGTAGCGGTGGCGCAGCTGCTCTTACGTTTGATGTAGCTCAAATCTCTGTCGTTGATAATCAAGTTATCATTCATAGTGTTGATACTGATGGAATGGACGAAATGAATAATAGAGACGTGTTCCTTAAACGCATCAATTCAACAAGCTTAGAAGTTTATACTAATTCTGGACTTACCACAGGGCTAGATTCAAGCGGTTTCACAACTTATACTGCTGGGGGCACGATTGATCAAGGAGACTTTGCAAACGCTAATTCTCACGCCTTTATTGCTGGATTTATAGATAATGATGAAATTGAATTAGCCGAAGTGTATTTTGCAAATGGTGATCCTTCAGGTTCTAATGCGTTTTCAAATATCACTGTTGCAGGTAACTCATACCTATTAGTTGACATGACACAGTATAATGATGACACACAAGCAACTTATGCGGGTACACTTGGTGCGGTAACTGCACAAACCTTAATTAGAACTTCACAATCTGATGACGCATCACTGTTTAATGGTGGAAGAGCTGATCCTACAACAACTGGTACTGGTAACGTAATTACAACACAATTTGACCAGGGAACTGTTGATGATGGATTTAAACCTTATCAGGCTGGGTCTCGTGTATTCCGTCAGTTCCAATTAAAATTTGTCGTAAACAATAAGAATCCTAATCAATTTGACTTTACAATTGATAAAATTCGGTATACAGTAGAAAAAGATACAACTATATTTAACGATACAGTAACATACGCTGGTAATCCAACGACAGTTGATATGAGTAGTGCTGGATTCATTAATAGGCCTGTTATCCAAATTCAACCTTTGAGCACAGCGACTGCTCAAACAGCGGTAGTTACGGCAGCCAGTGCTACGTCAGTATCATTTAAACTATATGATGTAGAAAATAATTTAACAGTTTCAAGTACTAACCCACCCGATGTGATGGTTACGGCGACAGGAGTATAATATTTAATGTCACTAGTTGATTCCAATACCTATATTGAACCCACCGCAGGAACCACTCTTGACAGAGCGCGTGGACAGTTTAACAATACGTTAAGATCTCTTTTAACTAACTTTAGATCAGCAGCACCTATGGCTCCCGCTAACCTCACAGCTTCTGGCGCACCTATCGCTGTACCTGACGGCACACTTTTTCATTTTGCGAATTCAAATGTTAATGCACTGTTGATACAAGATTCAACCTCTGTGCAACAGACTCATTTTACTCAATCATTTACCCGTGTAGGCATTGGCGCTAGACGAGAGGATGGTATTGTTTCTCTAATGTCTAACGTCACTCACTATGAGTTAGGCGAATTAGCCACAACCGCAACAAAGGCTGGCGGTGCTGCTCTGATTTCTAATGCTAGACTTTACTTGAATATGGGTGTAACAGGTACAACTGCTGATTTCATGGATGTTGGTATACCACCAACAAATGGTTCGGTAGTTAACACTATGATAGCCATAAATGGTATTACGCATGATCGTCTTAACTTTACTTTTGACACTGTAACATCATCTCCAAACAATCGTACAAACGCTCATCTAAAACTTGACTCTGCGACCGCCGCTTCAAATGTGTCAATTCTATTTGATTCATTAGACCAGGTTAGTAATGTATCACTAGTTAAACACTCACAAAGTGCTATGACTAATGAATTTTCTGATAAACCTTGGATGGATGGATTAAGTGTGTTCGCACAGAACGACAAATTTGCTAACTTTGCAGCTCATACCATATCTCAGCTTGCTATAGGTAACGCTGATGCACAGGCAATTGGTAGTCAGTTTGTTGCTCCTCTTGTCCCTGTTGGCACCATAATGCTTTGGCCTACTGGAACAGCCCCAGCAGGTTGGCATGTTTGTGATGGTTCTGAAATTAACAGAGTAAACTATTCACATTTATTTGATCTGATCGGGGAAACCTATGGGTCAGGCGATGGATCATCAACTTTTGCTTTACCAGATCTTACTAATAGAACAGCAGTTGGAGCGGGAGCACAAGCTATTACAACTAAATCAACAGCAGCTCTAGGATCAACGGGAGCACTAACTACCGCGTCAGGTTTTGCAAGCATTGTTGACGCAAAAATTACAGTATCAATTAGTGCTAAAGATGCAGGTGGTACAACAGTCGTAAACGATGTTCAGTCAGCTGGTCATACACATACTATTGATATACCACAACTTAGACTTAATTATATAATAAAAACATAGAGGAAAAAATGGAAGACTATTATCTTAAATTTCATATTGATGAAATGAAACAGCAAAAAGTGTTTGTTCAGTTTAAAGAAATTATACCTGGAGAAAAGACAAGTATGCAGGAAAGAGCTATTCCCTTAGACTTACTAGCGGAAAAAGAACCAAAACTTTTAGAAATGGTAGCGGGAGAAATAATTGGTGTATACTATGAAAGGCGTGGTAAAGACAGTGTTGTCTCAGAGGTACAAAATGGAATTGTAAATGTCCCAATATTAGAGGAAGATATTCAATATATTGAAGAGTTATCTAGAAAAATAGCAGTTGAAAAAAAGTATGATGATTTGCTAAAACCTCCTACAGTAGATGAACAGGTTGAAGATTTTATAAAAGAGTTTTTTGAGAACGACGATACTGAGCCTCTAGAACAAAAAGATTTTTTAGCAGAGTTTTTTGATGATATTAGTGAGTCTACAGATGAAGAAGATTCTGCAACAGCTGCTCCTAAAGACGTTGTAGCTGAACATTTTGCAAACGTAGAGGAAGAAATATTAAAAGAAAAAGACTTTTTAGCAGAGTTTTTTGAAGAATTAGAAAGCGACGAGCAGGACTTGCAGCCTGCATCTTAAGGAGAAATAATGGCACTTACTCGTGTTACCTCACAAGTCTTAGATTCAAATGCTGTTTCTGCTGCTAAATTAGCAAACGGTGCGGTAACAGCTCGTCATTTTGCAAACTTATCAGTTGAGTTGAGACACTTAGCTCCAGACGCTAATGTTGTGCTTCTTCATTCTGATTTAACAACCAATGTAAACTCTCTTCAAACTAATCTAAATGCAACTACCGCAAATATAAATATTGTTACATCTAATCTTAATAGTTTGACTACTAGGGTCAATACTATTGACGATAATACCTTTAGAAACAGTCAAAATATAGCAGTTAATGCAGCAAATACTATCCAACTATTAGCTAATCTTAATCAGACTTCTACTAATGTTGCACAAATAATTGATGGAACTACACCCTTTACGGGTGAGGTTACTATGAATGACGATTTGATCGTAACAGGTAATCTAATTATAAACGGTGCTACAACCACCGCTAACTCCGTTAATATGGTTGTAGAAGATAGAATGATGATGCTTGCTAACTCAGTGAGCGGAAGTCCGTCTGCCGATGTTGGAATGTTATTTAATCGTGGTAGTCAAGGTAATGCAGCTTTCTTTTATGATGAATCTGGTAAAACTTTTAAAATTGCTGATACACAAGATCCAGCCTCAAACACAGTTCTTTCTCCCGTCACTTTAGGAAATTTAGCAGTTGGAACACTAACCTTCAATGGCGCTGATTTAAATACTGCGATCACAGATAACGTTAATACATTAACTACTAACATTAATACCTTAGATGCTAACGCAGACGGCATTGATGCCCGATTAGCTGCAAACGTTCTTGTATCTGCGTCTAATGATTTTGTCACATTTACGCGGCTAAATGCTAACATAAACGTTGTACAAGATAATATTGTAGCCTCAACAGCGATGATCCCGTTTGTAAACGTAATTACAACCGCTGGATCCAATGCCGTTGGAATGGGTGTTGACACCACATCTGATGCAAACGTAGTAACTGTGACCATGGACGGAGTTGTACAAGCTAATACTGAATTTGTG
>Ga0255759_10002079_pt1 | contig 17953 bp, 17 predicted proteins | sample 101ome_20_FD_179959 | JGI IMG/M metagenome (GOLD analysis project Ga0255759, IMG submission 179959) | Coastal salt marsh microbial communities from the Groves Creek Marsh, Skidaway Island, Georgia - 101404AT metaG (version 2) | ecosystem: Environmental > Aquatic > Marine > Intertidal zone >...
AGCTGTCATTGTAGAACCAGTCGCTGGTTCAACTGGTGTATTAATTCCACCTAAAAATTATTTAGATAAATTAAAAAAAATATGTGATGCAAATGACATTCTTTTAATTTTTGATGAAGTGATTACTGGCTTTGGAAGGCTGGGCACGGCTTTCGCAAGTCAATATTTTAATATTACACCTGACCTAATATGTTTGGCAAAAGGCATAAACAGTGGGACGGTACCAATGGGTGCAGTCTTAGTGCAAGATAAAATTTTTGAAGCATTCATGAATAAAGAAGAAAAGACAATAGATTTATTTCATGGATATACTTATTCAGCTCATCCATTAGCCTGCGCAGCATCCTTGGCTGCTTTAAAACTTTATGAAGATGAAAAACTCTTTGAAAGAGCAAACGAATTATCTAGATATTGGGAAGAAGCGGTTCACTCTTTAAAAGGGGTAAGAAATATAATTGATATTAGAAATCTTGGACTAATTGGTGCTGTAGAACTTGAGCCTATGGATGGAAAGCCTTCAAGAAGAGCTTACAATGTTTTGTGTGAAGCTTTTGAGAATCAAAAAACATTACTAAGAGTAACTGGTGATATTATAGCTTTATCACCGCCATTAATAATTGAAAAAAATCAAATTGATCAATTAATAGAAAATTTAAAAATCACTCTTCAGAAAACTGAATAAAATATGAAACAACAGTCGCCAGAAGAGATAGTTAATTTTAGAAATATTTCAGATCAATACAATATATATCTAGTAGACTTATGGGGCGTGATACACAATGGTTTTAAACTATTTGATAATGCAATTTATGTTTTAAAAAAATTAAAAAATGAAAATAAAAAAGTAGTTTTAATTTCAAATGCCCCAAGAACAAACGAAACTGTAAAAAAATTTTTATTAAAATTGAATTTTGAATTAAATTTAATTGATTTATTAATTACCTCAGGTGATGTTACCAGGAGTTATATTTTAGAAAATATTGATAAAAAATTTTATCATCTAGGGCCCAGTAAAGATGATGATTTATTTTACGGCATAAAAAATATTACAAAAAATTTTAACGATTCAGACGAGGTAGTTTGTACAGGTCTAATTGATAAAATTGGTCAAGATATTTCAAATTATCAAAGCTTGTTCATTGAATTAATTAATAAAGAAAAAGTTTTTATATGTGCTAATCCTGACGAAGTTGTCTCCAGGGGTGACAAAATTGAATTTTGCGCTGGCGCTTTAGCTAAATATTATAAAAAACTTGGCGGTAGGGTAAAATATTTTGGGAAACCTTATGGCGAGATTTACAATTATACTAAGAACCAAATTGTTCAACAAATTGGTTTAATTGAAGAAAAAAATAAAATTTTAGCTATTGGTGATAATTTAAAAACAGATATTTGCGGAGCTCAGAATTACGAAATTGATTCTTTATTAATATTAAATGGAATTTATAAAGATTTTTTTAGAAATAATAATTTAAATTTTGATAAATTATTGAAGTCAAATGAAGTGGAAAGTTTAAGAATAAATAAATTTCAACAAGAATTAAAATGGTAAAATGAAAATATTAAGGAACAAATTTAATTTAAAACTTACAAAAAATTCAGTTTTAGTAATTGGTAATTTTGATGGTTTACACAAAGGGCACATTTCAATTTTAAATGAAGCTAAAAAATTAGGCAAAAAAAATAATCTAAAATTTGGTTTATTAACGTTTGATCCAAATCCGAAAGAATTTTTTTCAAAAGATAAATATTTTAAAATTATTCCTAATACAGAAAAAGAAAATCTTTTATCAAAAAATAAATTAGATTTTTTGATTATTTTAAAATTTAATAATACTTTAAGAAATAAAAGTGCTGATATTTTTGTTAAAGAAATTTTAAAAAATAAAATATCTCCTTCAAAAATTATTGTTGGTAAAGAATTTAAATTTGGAAAAAATAGAGCAGGTACACCAAGTTTGTTAAAAAATTACTTTAATACAAAAATTGCAAATCAAAAAAAGATTTCTGGAGTAAAAATTTCTTCATCACAAATTAGAAAATTGATTCAAGTTGGAAAAATTAGTAAAGCAAATAGATTACTTGGCAGAAGTTGGTGCGTTATTGGAAATGTGAATAGTGGAAATAAAATTGGACGCAAATTGGGATATAGAACGGCGAATGTTTTAATAAATAATTGTGTGCAACCCTCTCGTGGAGTCTATGCAACTAAGCTTTATTTAAATAATAGGTCATATAATGGAATAAGTAATTTCGGTATAGCTCCTACTTTTAAATTAAAGAAAAGAGAGGTTTTAGAAACTCATTTATTTAGTCCAGTGAAAAATCTGTATAAAAAAAAGGTTAAAATTGAGTTTTTTAAGTTTATCAGAAAAAAAAAAAAATTTAAAACAAAAAAAAATCTTACAGATCAAATAAAAAAAGATATTACAACTGCAAAAAAAATTTTAAATAATGTCTGAAAGTACCGTTAATCTTCCAAAAACAAATTTCCCGATGAGGGGAAACCTTCCTCAAAAAGAACCTGAAACTATAAAATTTTGGAATGAAATTGATTTGTACAAAAAAATCAGATCAAAAAGATCAGGTAGGGAGCAATTTATTCTGCATGATGGACCCCCTTATGCTAATGGCGATATTCATATAGGAACCGCTTTAAATAAAATATTAAAAGATATAGTAGTTAAATTTAAATCTATTGATGGCAAGGATTGTCCATATGTACCAGGATGGGATTGCCATGGTCTACCAATTGAATGGAAGATAGAAGAACAAAATAAAAAAAAAGGAATTGATAAAAAAAATATATCAATTTTAGATTTTAGAAATCAGTGTAGAGAATTTGCAAAAGAGTGGATTGAAATTCAGAAAAATCAATTCATAAGACTTGGCGTTTTTGGAGATTGGGAAAATTATTATGCAACAATGTCAAATGATGCAGAGGCGCAAATAGCAATTGAAATTTTGAGTTTTTTAAAAAATGGTGGTTTGTATAAGGGTTATAAACCTGTTTTGTGGTCAGTAGTTGAAGCGACTGCATTAGCTGATGCTGAGGTAGAATATCAAGATCATATTTCAAATCAGATTTATGTTAAGTTTAAATTAAAAAAACAATTTAGAGGGCATGATAATTTAAATATTATTATTTGGACAACAACCCCTTGGACGATACCTTGCAATAGGGCATTAGCCTATAATTCCAATTTGGAGTATGGAATTTATGAAAATGAAAATGAAGAAAAATTTATAATTGCCAAAGATTTATTTAAAAATTTTGTAACCGCGATTAAAACTAAACCTAAGTTGGTTGAAACTTTTAATGGCAGTGAATTAAAAGGTTTTAAGGCTAATCATCCATTTCATGATTTGGGTTATCAGTTCGATGTCCCTTTGTTAGAAGCTGATTTTGTTAATATTGATCAAGGTACCGGTATTGTACATGTTGCTCCTAGTCATGGACCTGATGACTTTGCACTGGGATTGAAAAATGGAATTAAAGCTGAGAATACAATTGATGATAGTGGTCATTATACAAAAATAATTAAAAATTTTGAAGGACTTCATATTTTTAAAGCAGATAAAGTGATAATTGATGAATTAGAAAAATTGAATAAATTAGTATTTACTGCAGAGTACAAACATAGTTACCCGCATTCATGGAGATCTAAAGCACCACTTGTGCATAGAGCAACGCCACAATGGTTTATCTCAATGGAAAAAAATGAATTGAGAAAAAAGGCTTTAGAAAGCATTGAGGCTACGGATTTTTATCCTTCAATCGGAAAAAATAGAATTCACGGAATGATCGAAACTAGACCTGACTGGTGTATTTCAAGACAAAGATTTTGGGGAGTTCCTTTACCAATTTTTATTAATAAAAAGACAGATGAACCAATTATAGATGAAGAAGTAAATCAGCGTATTTATCAAATATTTAAAACCGAGGGTAGTGATGCGTGGTACAAAAGAGATCAGTCAGAATTTTTGGGAAAAAATTATAATACAAATGATTATGCTAAAGTAGAAGACATTGTTGAAGTATGGTTTGATTCAGGATCCACGCATACTTATGTATTGGAAAATAGAGAAGATCTAAAATGGCCAGCTGATATGTATTTAGAAGGCTCCGATCAACACAGGGGTTGGTTTCACTCCTCTTTATTGCATTCTGTTGGAACAAGAGATAATGCTCCCTACAAAAGTATTTTGACACACGGATTTGTTGTTGATGGTAAAGGACAAAAAATGTCGAAATCCTTAGGTAATGTAGTTGCCCCTGCAGAAATTATCAAAAAAAATGGTGCGGATATTTTAAGATTATGGGTTGTGGCTTCCGACTACTCTGAAGATTTAAGAATTGATCAGTCAATTGTATCTCAGCATTCTGAGTCTTATAGAAAAATAAGAAACACATTAAGATTTATACTAGGAAATATATCTGAAAAATTTTCATTTGATGATGTTGAAAACTCAAAGTTTGCAAACTTAGATATTATAGATTCCTTTATTCTTTATAAAATTTCTGAACTAGATGAAAAATTTTATGAGTATTCGAATGAAAATAATTTTCATAAAATCTATGTTGAGTTATTAAATTTCTGTACCATAGATCTATCGTCATTTTACTTTGATATTAGAAAAGACACTTTGTATTGTGATGATCTTACGAGCCCCAAGAGAATAGCTTGTATAAATGTTTTGAGGATTATTTTACTTTTTTTAATGAAGTGGCTAAACCCAATATTATCTTTTACAATTGAAGAAGTATTTCAAATTATTAAATCCAGTGCAGTTAATGAGAATGTAAAATTTGAAGAAAGTATTTTTTTAGTAGATTTTAAAAAAATTGATTTTAGAGATTTTGTAGAATTTAATAAGCAAAATTGGGAAACTTTAAAAAAATTAAAATTTGAAATAAATCAAATTGTTGAAGAAATGAGAAATAGTAAAATTATCAAGTCTGGATTAGAGGCTGAAATAAATATTTGGGCTGATAAAAAATACAAAGAAGTTTTTAAAAATATTGATTTAGATGATTTTCTAGTTTGTTCTAAAGTAAACATCAAAAATGAAAGTGAGATTGGAATGAAAAATCTCGTTAATTTAAGTGATATTAAAGTTTTAATTAAAAAAGCATCTGGATTAAAATGTAATCATTGTTGGAAAGTATCTAAAAATTCTTGTAATAGAAAAAACTGTGCGATTAAATAAAAAATTTATAATTAGTTTAATTACAATTTTCCTGTGTTTCTTTTTAGATAGAGTTTCTAAATTTTTAGTAATAGATTTTTTTTTGCAAAATAATCTTCAAAATTTATATGTGAATACCTATCTAAATATCGCATTGATATGGAATAAAGGTATCGCGTTTGGATTTTTGGAAAGTAGTGGTGGCTTTTATCATTTGATTTCAATAATAATAACAACAATTATACTTTTTCTTATATATTTAATTTATAAATCCAATATTAAATCAGAAATTTTTTCATATTCTTTAATATTAGGTGGAGCTTTCGGAAATTTAATCGATAGGTTATATTATCAAGCTGTGCCAGATTTTTTAGATGTGCATTTTAATCAATTTCATTGGTTTACTTTTAATATTGCAGATATTTGTATAACTATTGGAATTGTTTTACTTATAATATTTGATTTTCTGGTATTAAGCATTAGTAAAAATAAAAATGAATAAAAGTTATATTTTAGCAATTCTTTTTTTGTTATTTTTATCATGTTCTGATTTAAAAAAAGGTCTAGGACTTTCAAAGGATCCGCCTGATGAGTTTATGATAGAAAAAAATGACCCAATCGTTATGCCGCCAAACTATGATTTGCTACCACCTGACAGCAAGGAAAAAAAAGTAAAAAAAGAAAATGATAGTGCTAAAAAAATAATTAAAGAAACCTTTGAAAACAATTCAGTTGATAATCAAGAAAATTTAGATGAAAAAAAAGAAACTGACCTTGAAAAATCTATTCTCAAAAAAATTGAAAGATAGTTACTAATGATTGATTTCGATAACAGTTTTTTTTTTGATAAAAATTGTTTAAATTTTAAAAATAATAGTAAATTTAATAATAATTTTGAAAAAACTAAAAAAATTGCAGAAAACTTAAAAAAAGAACTTGAAAAGGGCGAAAATGAGATTTTGAGTTCTTTTACTTCAAAGTATCAGGAAAATATTAGAAAAATTCAAAAAGAGATAGATACTAATAGCAAAAAAAAAGTTATTGTTGGTTTTGGAGGTTCATCTTCTGGAGCAAAAGCTTTATCATTTTTTATAAACGATGAATTAGTTTTCCTTGATAATTTAGATTATGCTTATTTAAAAGATTTTTTTATTAAGAAAAAAATCGAGGAACATTTTTTCTTTGTAGTATCAAAATCTGGAGAGACTTTTGAAACTCTTGCAATATTAAATTTGTTAATTGATGAAAGTAAAAATATTAAAGATTTTAATTTATTTCAATCGATGATTATTATTACTGATAATAATGATAGTACTCTATATAATTTTGCAATTAAAAATAAAATAAAAGTTGTAGAGCATAATTCAAATATTGGAGGTAGATTTTCTGTTTTATCTGAAACTGGTATTTTACCATTTATTGATCATAAGTTAAAAGTAGAGAATGCTTCAGAAAAATATATTAATTTTTTAATAAGTGATTTTAATAATAATTTAAACCCAGTTTTAAATGTAGCTCTTTTAGCTACGATTATTCAAGAGATGCATATTAAAATTTATTGCAATCTTCTATATAATTATAGACTAAAACATTTTTCTTATTGGTTTCACCAATTACATGCAGAAAGTTTAGGTAAAAACAAGCAAGGACTGACACCAACTACATCAGTTTGTCCAAAAGATCATCATAGTATGATGCAATTATACTTGGATGGTCCTAAAGATAAATTTTTTAATATATTTTCACCACCAGATAAAAAGTTTTTTGAAAAATTTAGAAATGAAAACTTTTATAGTATAGAGAATTATGATCCCAATAGTTTATTGAATAAACAATATAATTCTGTAATAGAAATATTTAGATCAAAAAAAATTCCTCATAGAGTTATAAATATTAAAGATTGTAGCGACCCTATGAATTTAATTGAACTATTTTCATATTTTTTATTAGAAACAATTTTATTAGGAAAAGTTTTTGATATTAATCCTTATGATCAACCTTCTGTTCAGTTAATCAAAGAAAAGATATTTAAAAATTAATTTTTTAAAAAAATAATTTTAGATTTTCCATAGACTCTCTCTGAGTAAAACTTAAATTTTTCAAATAAAAGAGTTTTACTTTGATTAACATGTAAAATTATTATTATTTTTTTTAATTCATTCAAAGAATTTATAAATTTAAAAATATCTTGAAATTTTAAGATTTCATAAGGTGGATCTAAAAAAATTAAATCTGGATTTATTTGATTTATTAATTTTTTTTTATCAATTTCAAAAAAATCTTTTTTTAGTATTTCATAGTTATATTTACAAAAGTTATTAGATAAATTTCTATATAAAGTATTTTGTGTTTTAGAGTTATTTTCAACAAATATAACTTTTTGGGCTTTTCTTGATAAACACTCTAGTCCGAAAGATCCAGACCCAGAGAAAAAATCGATTATATTGGTATGTTCAAGATTTATTCTAAAATTGTATGAATGTTTAAGTATATTAAATATATTTTCTTTAACACTATCTTTTAGTGGTCTTGTGACTGACGTATCAGGTAAAAGTATTTTTTTACCTTTTTTGATACCTGAAATAATTCTCATATTTTTCTAGTTCTGATTTTTTTGCTTTTTTTAATTCACCTGGTAACATGTTATCTAATACGAAAGGTCCATAAGAAATTCTTTTAAGTTTATTTACTTTTAAATCAAGAAACTTAAAAATATTTCTGATTTCATTTTTTTTACCTTCTATAAGAGAGATTTCAATATTTGTATTTTTTTTTATTTTAGATTTTATTTTATATTTAAAAGGTTTATAAAATATTTTATTTACTTTAATTCCTTTTGAGACTTTTTCAAATCTGTTTAAATCAAAACTTCCATATGCCCTTACTTCGTATTTTCTGATAAATTTATTGGTTGGCAATTCAAGATTTCTGGTAATTAGACTAGAATTTGATAAAATAATTAATCCTTCCGATTTAAAATCTAATCTTCCAGCAAATATATAATTTTTATATTTAGGTTTCAATATTTCATATATTATTTTTCTATCATCTTGTTTTTTTTTTGAGCAAATAATATCTTTTGGTTTAAAAAACTTAAGTACTTCATTTTTTTTTATAAAAGTAATTTTTTTTTTATTTACATAAATTTCATCATTTGTACTAGCAAAGGTGATCGGTGTTGTGATAAGTTTTTTATTTAAAAAAATTTTTTTATCCTTTATTAATTGCTCTATTTCTCTTCTTGACCCTTGATTATAATTAGCTAAAAGTTTTGCTATTCTTATTTTATGACCAGTCATATAAATTTTATAAAAAAAAGTAATTTAGATTTTAATCTTATATTTGACATATTATATAAGGAATCAGTAAAAGCTTTGCAATTAAATGAAGTCCCAATAGCTGCTCTTATCTATGATCCTAGACAAAAAAAAATTATTTCAAAATCGCATAATTTAAATAAAAAAAAATTTAACCCTTGTGCACATGCAGAAATAGAAGCAATTATTAAAGCCTGTAAAAAAATAAAAAGCCCAAGGCTTGATGGTTTTGATATTTTTTGTACCGTTGAACCTTGCTTGATGTGTGCCTCAGTTATACTTCAAAGTAAAATACGAAGGATCTATTTTTCTCTTGAAGAAAAAAAAACAGGAGCGTTAATTAATAATTATAAATTATCTTTTAAAAAGGAAATTGCGCAAAAAATTAAAGTATACTATGGTTTTAATGAAAAAAAATTTTCACAGTTGCTAAAAAATTTTTTTAAAAAAAAAAGATAATAGCTATTTTATTGCTCGCCATCCAATATCTCTTCTATAATATTTGTTTTCCCATTTAATATTATCTAATAACTCCAAAGCTCTTTCTCTAGATTCTTTAAGGGTCCCCAGATTGACTGTTGAATTTAAAACTCTACCACCATTTGAAAGAATTTTACCATTTTTTTTGATAGTACCAGCATGAAATATTTGTTCATTTTTGTTAATCAGATTACTTTGTAAGTTTGATATTTCTTGATTATTTTTAAATTCTCCTGGGTACCCTTTGCTGGCAGCTACAATTGTAATACAGTGATTATCCGACCATTTTAATTCTTCATTATTCATTTTCTTGTCTAGAGAATTTTCAATGATTTCTATCAAATCATCTTGCAATCTCATCATCAATACTTGGCACTCAGGATCTCCAAATCTAATGTTATATTCTATTAACTTTGGATCATTATCTTTGATCATTAACCCGGCATACAAAATTCCAGTATATTCACAGCCGATTTCTTTCATTCCATTAATAGTTGGAATTATAATTTGATTTACAATTTTTTTTTCAATTTCATTATTTATCAATAAAGAGGGTGAGTATGCACCCATACCTCCAGTATTTAGACCAGTATCAGCTTCACCAACTCTTTTATGATCCTGAGCTGTACCAATTTGTTTAAAATTTGTACCATCAGTTATTACAAAATAACTAACTTCTTCTCCCTCTAAAAACTCTTCAATTATTACTTTTTTAGAGGATTTAAACTTACCTTTTAGTATTAGGTTTATATCTTTGATCGCCTCATCTTTACTTTTGCAAATAGTTACACCCTTTCCCGCAGCTAGTCCGTCAGATTTCACAACTATTGGAGTTTGAAAGTTTGTTAATTTTTCTTTGGCTTCCTCAATTGTTTTTACTTCACAATATTTTGCAGAAGGAATATTAAATTTTTTACATAATTCCTTCATAAATAATTTTGATCCCTCTAATTGTGATGCTTTTTTACTTGGGCCAAAAACTCTTACTTTTTTTTCTTTTAAATAGTCGGTTATACCGTGGACCAAAGGTATTTCAGGTCCAACAATTATTAATTCAATATCATTCTTAACTATCGCTTCATATAGCTTTTCGAAATCTGAGATATTAACATTTAAATTTTTACAAATTTGATCAGTACCAGCATTTCCTGGAATACAGAACAACTTATTAACACGTGATGATTGAAGAATTTTAAAACATAATGCATGTTCTCTTCCTCCGCTTCCAATTACTCCAACGTTCATATATTCTGTTATTATAAGATAATGAGTAATATTCCAGAATTTTCTGTCACTGAAATTTCAAATTTAACTAAAAATATTTTAGAAGATAATTTCAATTTGATTAAGGTTAGGGGCGAAATATCAAGCCTTAAAAATTTTAAAGGTCATTTGTATTTTACCATTAAAGATGATTCGCATGTTTTAAATGCAGTTTGTTGGGCGTCCAAAGTTCCTTTTTTAGAAGTTCAGCCAGAAGATGGGATTGAAATTGTTGCAGAGGGAAAAATAAGCTCTTACTCTAAAAGTAGTATTTCTTCATATCAACTTCAAATTAATCAAATTGAAATCAAAGGTGTGGGAGCTTTATTAAAACTATTTGAGAAAAGGAAAAAACAGTTACAATCTGAAGGTTTATTTGAAGATAAAAATAAAAAACAATTACCATTTTTACCAAGGACAATAGGTATTATAACTTCTCCTACAGGAGCAGTTATAATGGATATAATTAATAGAATAAGTTCTAGGTTTCCATCAAAACTAAAACTTTATCCTGTTAGTGTACAAGGGCTCAATGCATCAAAAGAAATTATTCAAGGCTTAAATTATTTTGAGAATAATATTGTTGATGTAATTATAATCGCAAGAGGGGGAGGTGGTGTAGAAGATTTGATACCATTTAATGATGAAAATTTAGTAAGAAAGGTATTTAAGTATGATACCCCAATTATCTCAGCAATTGGACATGAAACAGATTTTACATTACTAGATTTTGTTGCGGATCTTAGAGCAGCTACCCCAACTGCGGCCGCCGAACTTGTTGTTCCAGAGTTAGTTAATTTAGATGAAAAAATTAATTTTCTTAGTAAAAATTTAAAACAAAATATTTTTTTTTTTATAACAAATTGTAAAAAAGAAATTAAAAATTTAAACTCGTATTTAAATATTAAAAATTTAAAAGATATTATAACTGAAAGAAAAAGAAATCTTATAAACTTTTCAAAATCTATAAACTTAGCTCTATTATCATCTTTAAAATTAAAATCAGCAGAATTTAAAGGTATTTCTTCAGCGCTTAATAATTTAAACATAAACAATATTTTAAAAAGAGGGTTTGTTTTGATGAAAGATAAAAAAGGTAAGTTTGTAAAAAATGTTGATCAGCTAAAAAAAAATAATGATGATATACAAGTGCAATTTTATAAGGATTCAGTGTTAGCTAGTATTAATATAAAAAAATGAGAGAAGCTAAATTAAAATATAAGCAAGGAAATTACGAAATCATTATAGAGGGTGAATATGTACTTTGTGGTGTCTCAAAAAAAAAAATTTTTTTAAAAGATTTAAAATATTGGAATGTTGAATTGCAAGAACCATATTTTTCACCTATAGAAGTGGCAAAAAAATATTATGATGATTAGATTAATTATTTTAATATTACTTTTACCATCCTCATCTTCGCTTTCTTTAGAGTTCAAAGGTTCTTTTGAACAAGGAGGCTTGATAATTGGAAAAACTTTACCAAAAAATGAAATATTTATTGATGAAAAAAAAATTAAAGTAGCCAAAAGCGGTTATTTTGTATTTGGAATTTCTCGAGATCGTGAGCACGATATTAAAGTTTCGGTTAAAGAAAATGACAGTTTTTATAAAATTAAAAAAAAGGTTAAAGCTAGAAAATTTAAAATACAAAAGATTGATGGTTTGCCAAAGAGAAAAGTTACCCCAAATGAAGAAGATATGAAAAAGATCAGGAAAGAAGGTAAGTTAATATCTGAAGCAAAAAATACGAATTCTGATCTAAATTATTTTTTTCAAAAATTCATAAGGCCTGTAGATGGTATCACAACAGGGGTCTATGGAAGTCAAAGGATTTTAAATGGAAAACCTAGAAGACCACATTTTGGTATTGATATAGCCGCTCCCAAAGGTACTAAAGTTAAAAATTCTAATTCAGGAAAAGTAATTCTATCTGAAAAGAATTTATTTTTTACCGGCGGTACAATTATAATTGAACACGGACACGGGTTAATTTCTATTTATTCTCATCTAGATAAAATTTTTGTAAAAAAAGGAGATATTTTAGATAGAGGTCATCTAATCGCTACAGTTGGATCTACAGGAAGATCTACGGGTCCTCATTTAGATTTTAGGTTGTATTGTAGAAATGTACCTATTGACCCTGAACTTATAATAAAAAAAAATTAAACTCTCCATCTATCATGCGTCCATATCCATTGTTCCGGATTATTTAGTATCATTTTTTCTAACTCCATATTAATTTTTTTTGTTAGACTGTATTGATCATCTTGACGTGAGAGATTTATTTGATCTTTTATATTTATAATAAAGTTAGAATCCTTAATTCGTTTAATTTCTAGCGGGACAAGTAAATAGCCATGTTTAATGGCTAGTTGCGCAGGAATATTAATAGTAGAAGCTTTTTTTGAAAATAAATCAACTTTTATGCCCTCATTTACTTTTTGATCTATCATAAGAGCAATATTTTTTTTATTTTTAATTCTATTTAAAAGTTGTCTAGTTCCATTCTTACTTTTTCCAGGGATAGATTTTGGTATTTGATCTTTGCATAAATATCTAATTCTTAAATATTCCATAAGTGGATTTAAAAAAATGTTATTTAATGGTCTATAAAGTGCACATACATCAAAATTATTTTTTTCAATAGTCATTGCAAGTAATTCAAAATTTGCAAAATGCCCCGAAAAAAAAAGTATTGGTTTTTTTAAACTTTTTAGCTCATCAAATTTAAATTGATTATTAACTTTTATATTTGAATTTTTATTTTTTCTGAAAAAATCAAGAAACATATATTCCGCAAAAGTTCTTCCATAATTACACCACATATTTTTAATAATTTTTTTCTTTTCTTCACTTTTAATTTTAGGAAAAACTATATTAATATTTTCATAAATTTTATTTTTTTTTCTTATAAAAGGACCAATTTTTTGAAAAATATAACAGCTTACATTTGAAGATATTTTTAATCTTAGAATTTTGAATAAACAGAAAAAAAAAATTATTAAAATAAACTCAATAAGATATTTAACCAATTTCATTTAAAATTTCCTTATAATTATTAATGTTTAAATCTAAACTAGCATAATGTATCTTATCTTTAAATTTTTCAGGAATATTATTATAATTTTTTTCAGTAGTGATTAGTTCGATTTTTTTTTCATCAGCTTGCTTTTGAAGTTTCTGTATTTCGTTTTCTGTAAAATTATGATGATCACTAAATTCTTCTGTAATTATTACTGATATATTATTTTTGTTTAAAATATCAAAAAAATCTTGGTTATCAGCAATCCCACTGAATGCTAAAAATTTTTTTCCTTTTAAGGTATCGATATTATTAATTATATAAGTAGAGTAAAAAATTTTAATTCTTGGATTATTTTTCCTTAAAGTGTAGTTAATTTTTTCATTATTTTCACCATTTACAACAGCAATGTCGTAGTTTTTAATTTTCTTTAGCGGTTCTCTCAATGGTCCAGCTGGTAACAAATATTCATTTCCAAAGGCATATTTTGATTTGACACACAAAATTGATACATTTTTTTTAAAAGAGTAATCTTGCATACCATCATCGATAATAACCGTCATATACCCTTTTGATTCGGCATCTTTTAAGCCATCAACCCTTTTATTTGGTGAAAAAAGTATGCTGTTTTTTTTTAAAAGATTAATTTCATCTAGTTGTTTTTTGCTAAATTTTTTTAAAATACAGCATTTGTTTTTTTTTTTTAAATCATTATAAATTTTTTTTACCAAAGGAGTCTTGCCTGTTCCACCTAAAAAAATATTTCCAACACAAATAATTTTAATTCTAAAATCTTTTTGAGTAAGTTTTTGCTTGAAAGAATTAATTTTCAAGACAATTAAATAGATTAGAGAAAAAGGCAAAAATAAAATAAATAATATATTATTTTTTTCAACCCAAAATTTTGGCATCTTTTTAATTTTCATTTAAAATAAATTCATCTAAAACATTTTTAGTTTCTTTAAAAATTCTCTCTCCTAGTTTTTTATTTGCATGACTTGCATTTTTGTTTATTTCTTGCTTAGATAAATTTAATATTTCCCTTGCGAGATCATTCTGATCTAGTACCATTTTAGATAAACCATTTTTTTCATATTGGTTATATATTTCAGTAAAATTATGAATATATTTACCATGTAAAATCTGACAACCATACTTCATTGGTTCAATAGGATTTTGCCCACCATGATTAATAAATGATCCACCCATGAATACAATTTTTGAAAAATTAAATACATCATCCGCAATCCCATATTTATCAATCAATATAATCCCATTAAATTTTTTAATCACAGAATTTTCCGATATTTTTTGTACATTAATGTTTTGGTCTTTTATTTTTTTTAGAATTATATCTATTTTATTTAGGTGTCGTGGTATTAAAAAAGTTGTAAATAATTTCTCATTATTAATTATCTTGTGAACATTTATTATTCGATCAACTTCCTCAAAATGTATACTCATAGCTGACCAGCTAATTACATTTTCATGAATAGTAATATGTTTTGGACTTTCTTTATTCGTATTTATAAGCTTTACATTTCCAATATATAATAAATTTTGTAGTTCGAAATATTTTAAATAGTTAAATGTTTCTTCATTTTGACATAAAATTTTTGAAAATTTTTTCATTAACTGAAAAAAAACTAATTTTAAATTTTTCCATTTTTTGAAAGATTTTTTTGAAATTCTTGCATTTAATAATATCATTTTTGAGGTTTCGGAAGCTTCAGTTATAAGGTTAGGCCATATTTCTGAGTCTATAAATATTGAAATTCTTGGCTTCCAATTATTCAGGAACCTTCGAACGATCACTGGGCTATCGAGTGGAGCAAATTGGTGAAAAATATTTTTTGCTGATATTTCATTTTCAAAAAATTCTTTTGAGCTTAAGGTAACTGATGTAATAAGAATTTTATCTTCTCTCCTAGTATCGCTATAGTAATTAATAAATGGCAAAATAGATTTTATTTCTCCAAGACTGGCCACATGGAACCATATAACATTTTTAATTCCATTATATTTAGAAAAACCTAGTTTTTCATAAAACCTTTTTGGACACTCTTTATTTTTTTTAACTCTAAATATTAAATAAATTTTGAGTAATGGATAAATAATAAATGTAAAAAATCTGTATAATTTATACATTTTTACAAAGATTGTTGATCACAAAGTTTTTTATAAAGTCCATTCTTCCCTATCAATTCCAAATGCGAACCTTTTTCAACTACTTGACCTTTCTCAATGACATAGATCAAATCACAATTTTTAACAGTAGATAACCTATGAGCAATAGTAATTGTTGTTTTATTTTCTGATAAATTATTAATTGCAATTTGAACTTTTCTTTCCGACTCAGTATCCAAAGCTGAAGTTGCCTCATCCAATAGTATGATGGGAGATTTTTTTAAAATTGCACGTGCAATCGAAATTCTTTGTTTTTGACCTCCGGAAAGTTTGACACCACTTTCTCCTACAATGGTATTATATCCTTTGTCGAAATTCTTAATGAATTCATGACAATTTGCCATTTCACACGCATCTTCAATTTCATTATTATTTGCCGCAGAATTTCCATAAAGGAGATTATTTTTAATAGTGTCATCAAACAAAATTGTATCTTGTGAAACTAATGCAATTTGTTTTCTTAAGCTTTGTATTGTAATATCTTTTATTTTTTGACCATCAACTTCGATATAGCCACCTGTTACATCATAAAATCTAGGTATTAAATTTAAGATAGTGGTTTTTCCGCCACCGCTTGGCCCTACCAAGGCAATTTTCTTTTTACCAGGTATGCTTATATTTATTTTATTTAGAACTTCCTCTCCTTGATGATATCTCATGCTAACATTTACAAAATTAATTTGACCATTAACTAAATTTAACTCGGTGGCATTTTCTTTATTTTTAATTAGAATTTTATTGTCTAATAATTTATAAATTCTGGTCGCAGCAGCAAAACCCTCATTTAGACCAATATTTAAACCTGCCAATGTCCTTACAGGTTGGTACGCTAACATCAGAGCAGTTAAAAAAGAAAAGAATGATCCAACTTCTAAATCACCGTTTATACTTTGATAACCTCCTGCAAAAACTACAATTGCCACAGCTATCCCAGTAATACTATCCATTAAGGGCGCTGTTCCCAATCGAGTTTTTTCAACTTTCATACTTTTTTCAATTAGTTTTCTTATGTAATTTGTTAAATTTTTAATTTCATCATTTTCTTTTTGAAAAATTTTTATTAAAAAAACTGATTTTAAAATTTCTGATAAATATTTTATAAAGCTTTCATTGGCTTCTAATGCCCCAGATACAGCTTTACCCATTCTTTTACCTAATCTTTTTGATATATATCCAGCAAAAGGAATAATAGTAAATGCGAGAATACTTAGGAATAAATCTTTACTTAACATTAGTGATATTAAGAAAATTAAAGTAATAAATTCTTTTAAAGAACTTAAAGCTACAGTTTGGGTTACGTTTTGAAGCAATCTAGTATCCTCATTGAAATTAGCTATAAACTTACCGGAATGATGATCTATTAAAAAAGATGTATCGGAAGATAAGATTTTTTCTGCAAGAGATTTTTGAATACTTTCTTTTATTTTATATGAAATTTGAATAGATTTTATTCTTGTTATGTATAGAGATACAGATTTTGCAAAGAAAGCAATTATTATCCCAGCTGGAATTAGTAACAACATTGTTTTGTCTTTTTCCAAAAAAATTTTTTTTATTGCAGGGTCTAAAAGCCAAGCAACAGCAGCTGTAGAAGCGCCAGTAATCATCATAAAAAAAATTACAACTAGTAGATCAGGAATATATTTTTTAATTTGAGTCTTATAAATCCTTATTAATAATTGTTTTTTATCCATTTATTTTCCTGCGATTGTCATCTGTTCGATAAATAACGAAGGGGAATTTATTGATGTTTTAAAATCAAGATCATTAAGTGGGATTATCATTTTAAACATGTCATTTAAATTACTCGCAATTGTTACTTCATTAACTGGATATATTATTTCTCCATTTTCTATCATTAAACCTGAAGCTCCAACACTATAATTCCCATTAGTGATATCTCCAGCTCTTCCTATGAGCTCCAATACAAAAAAGGCTTTTTTTTGCTCAGATATAATTTTTTTTAAGTCGGTATTTCCGTTTTCAATATAAAGATTCGTTAAACCTCCACATCTTCCATTATTCTTCATTTTTAAAATTTTAGAATTATAGGTATCAAGTAATAGATTTATAAATTTTCCATTTTTGACCAAATTAATTTTTTGATTTTTAACACCCTCTGAGTCAAAACATTGCGACCCAAGACCTCTTTTAATTAGTGGGTCATCAATTATATTTATTTCTTTTGAAAAAATTTCACGTCCCAAAGATTCTTTTAAAAACGATATACCTCTGGCAAAAGAAGATCCAGTGACTGCTGATGCAAAAGTTGATAGTAGTGATTTTGCAATTCTTTTGTCAAAAATAACTGGCAACTTTCCAGAGTCTATTTTTTTTGCACCAAGTCTTTTGCACGCCTTTTCTGCAGCTAATTTTCCTATCTCTTTGGCTTTGGTTAAATTATCAGAAAAGCGATTTACTGACATTTCATAATCTCTTTCCATTTGACCATTTTTCTCCGCAAGTGCTTCGCAAAAGACTGAGTAAGATGAGG
>Ga0255759_10002082_pt1 | contig 17947 bp, 15 predicted proteins | sample 101ome_20_FD_179959 | JGI IMG/M metagenome (GOLD analysis project Ga0255759, IMG submission 179959) | Coastal salt marsh microbial communities from the Groves Creek Marsh, Skidaway Island, Georgia - 101404AT metaG (version 2) | ecosystem: Environmental > Aquatic > Marine > Intertidal zone >...
GTGCAAGCTACACGCCAAGTTGTTTTATCTGACAGAGATAATGATATTGTTGATATTTTAGATAGATTTGAAATTTTGTATGGTGAAAAACTTGCAAATATTAGACGTTTTTATAATGACGGACATATACTTGATTTGCTAAAAATTATAGGTGATGAAAATCTTCGCAAATATATAAGTGAGAAAAATTATCACAGTATGTTTAGATACTTAGAAACTAAAGGACATGATGTAGACGAATTACGTAAAGTATTTTTAGAAAAAAACTTACACAGTTTATTTAGGTTACTAGGTGAAGATTATGAAGATTTGCGTAAAAGTGTAACTGAAGAAAATTTGCACAGCATTTTTAGACTGCTAGGTGATGAGCATGAAGAATTACGCAAAGCAGTAACAGAAAAAAATATTCACAGTCTATTTAGACTGCTTGGTAATGAGTTTGAAGACCTACGCAAGGCGGTACTAGAACAAAACTTACATGCCCTATTTAGAGTAATCGGTTTAGACTACGAAGAATTACGCAAAGCAGTGACCGATGAAAACATTCACAGTATATTTAGATACTTGGGCGATAATTATTATGACCTAAGACAAGCTGTTGTTAGCAAAAATCCAAACGACATTTTTAAATTTATAAATGGCCATGACGATTTGCGTAAAATATTAGTATCTGATAATGAACATTCTTTGTATAGATTGTTAGAAAAAGATGAAACTGTTGAAAATTTAAAATCAGTTGCTTTTGACAATAATATTTGGGCATTGAAAAAATTAGAACCAAGTATAAAAGACGAAGTTTTATTAGCTATGGATAATAATTATGATAAACTTTGGAATATATTAGAAAAATATACAGAAAGCAAATTGATTAAACCATTGCGTACACTGCACACTAATAATGTAGAATATGATAAAGATTGTTTAAGTAGAGGACAATTAAAAAGTAAAAAATGGTTGGTAGATAGATTAGAAAAACTAGATGAATATTTAGGCGTAGTGTTTTTATGTGCAGGTTGGTATGGCACAATAGTTCCTATGTTCCAAGAAAGAAAATTAAAGTTTCAAAAGTTTAGAAATTTTGATATTGATCCTAGCGCAATACAAATAAGCGAAATTTGGAATAAAGATTTAGTCAATGACGATTGGAAATTTAAAGGTACTGTTGCAGATATTCATGAAATAGATTATGAAAATTATGAATTCGAAACTTTAAAATCAGACGGAACATTAATAAAAATTGTAGATCAACCTCATACAATTATTAATACAAGTTGTGAACACATAAAAGACTTTGACAAATGGTATGCAAAATTACCTGTAAATAAATTAATTGTACTACAAAGTAATGATTATTTTTCAATTGCAGAACACGTAAACTGTAGTAAAGATCTACAAGAATTTAGTGAAAGTGCTCCTATGGAACGTGTGTTATATGAAGGACAATTAGAACTTGGGGAGTACAGGAGGTTTATGAAAATTGGATACAAGTAAAATGTCAATTAGAGAATTACAAAAAGAAAGTGCAAGAGCCTTAAGCACAATGGAAGCTACTAACAATAACATATACCAATTTAATAAACAGGCACATCACAATAGTCAAAATTGGTATAAAGCTGTAATAGACTGGTATGTAAATCAATACGGAGATTTGCCTAGTAAAACAGGACCAGGGAAAGATGTAACACTAGTACTAGATGATTAATTTAAAAATAATAGACAATTGCCAGTATAATAACTACATTAACGAAAAAACTATAAATGAAATAATTGGACCATATGTTAATAATATAGTTATTAAAGACGCAGTTAAACCATTTATCATTCCAATATTCATGCCTTTGTTAAGGTTTAGAACTTCTGTATGGGAAAATAATATTACAAAATTTTTACAGCAAAACAAAGAAGAAACTGATTTGCCTTATTGTAAAATTGTATTTTTTGATATACACGAAGCACATTTAGATTATATTAATGTTGTTGACAGAATTGCTACAACAATAGATAAGAAGGTGTATTTCTTTTCTAATAACAAATTACTCAACGATACGCAACATGTTAAACATGTATATTGTGATACGTTTTTAAATTATATTAAACCGCAAGAAGATATTTTAGATTATAATAATATTGAAAAAAGATATATTAATTTAACAAGAGTTGCATCTGATCATAGAATTATGCTTGTAGATAGATTGATTAATGAAAAACTATTTTACAGTGGTTATAATACTTGGTCTAATGCACACAATAATTGGGAAATAAACAAAAGTAAATTTCCTAATAATAAAATTGATACAGTAGTTTTTAATAAATTAGATGTAGAAGATTTGGATAATACAAATCCAAATAATTTTTCTCCTATAGAATTTTGTAAAAAAAGTTTTACAATGATAGTTACAGAAACTAAAGTAGACAATACTATTTTTCAAACTACAGAAAAAACTTATAGACCTATTGCTTTAGGTATGCCTTTTATTATTTTAGGAAATCCTGGTACACTGTACAATTTAAGGCAAAGGGGTTTTTTAACATTTGATAAATTTTTTAATGAGAAATACGATTTAGATCTTCCTATAGAACAACGCATAGAATATATTATAAAAACAATTAAAAAATATTCTAATATGCCCATTGACATATTAAAACATGTAAGAAAAGAAATGGAAGAAATCTGTAAACACAATTTAGAATTGTACAAAAATTTACAGTATAATTATGTAAAAGAGAATTTAAAATTAGTTTCAAAGGGAATGTTATGAATATAACAATGATAGGATTGGGAAAATTAGGTTTACCTTGTGCAGAAGAAATGGCCAAACACGGACATAGAGTACATGCATATGACATCAAAAAGAAACAAACAAAAAATGTTTTTCAATTTCCTAATATAGCAGGCGCAGTTGCATCTAGTGATTACGTTTTTGTAGCAGTACCAACTCCTCATGTAAACGAATATGACGGAGCACAACCTACAAGTAATTTAGAACCAAAAGATTTTGATTATACTATAGTTGAAAATGTGTTACAAGAATGTAACAAATATATGAATAAAGAACAAGAGCTAGTTTTGATAAGCACAGTGTTACCAGGCACATGTCGTAGGTTAGCAAAACTTGTAACAAATACAAACTTTGTATACAATCCATATTTGATTGCAATGGGCACTGTTAAACAAGATCTTGTTAATCCTGAAATGATTATTATTGGAGGTAATAGTACCCTAAAAGAATTTTATAATACATTTACAAAACGCACAAGGTATGTTGAAGGTACATATGAAGAAGCTGAATGCGTAAAAGTTTTTTACAATACGTTTATTAGTGCTAAAATTTCTCTTGTAAATATGATGCAAGATGTTGCCCAAAAATTAGGCAATGTAAATGTTGATGTAGTTACAGATGCACTTGCTAAAAGCACTAAACGTATTTCAAGCAGTGCATATATGAAAGCAGGAATGGGAGACGGTGGTGCTTGTCATCCTAGAGATAATATTGCATTAAGAAAACTTAGTAAAGATTTAAATTTAGGTTATGACATTTTCGGTGCAGTTATGGATTCAAGAGAAAAACAAGCTGAAAACATGGCTATAGAAATATTAAAGTATGGGAATAAAATAAAATTTAGTAGTGACAGTTATAAACAAGGTGTTGAAATGAACGATGGTTCTTATAGTTTACTAGTTCAACACTTTATAAAAAAACACGGAGGCTGGTTAGTAGACAATCCATCTGTATATGTTTTAGTCCATCCTACCGATACTCCAATGGAAGGTGTTATAAATTTTGATCCATGGAGGGTGCAAACAGGAAAGGATGTTGTACGATATGGCGACACTAGTAGTAGTTGATGCTTGGGATCACTGTGAAAGAGAAGATTTAGAACAGTTTCCTTACTTAGAAAAACAAATGCACAGTTTTGGTGCATATCTAAATACTTGTTTAGATGTAATTAGAAAACAAGAACATGCGAAAGTTGTGCATCTAAAAAATGGTAGAATGCTAATGCCAGAAATTAATTGGGAAGGTGAAATGCGTATAGATCATATAGAAGATTTACCTATGGATGATTTTACTTATTTTTGTGGATTTCATATTGGCATATGTATTAAGAAAGCAATGGATAGGCTAGGAAGACCAAATAGTGGTCTTGTTATTAATTTAAGTAATTTGTTTCCAACACATGCTTGGGATCAAGATAGTAAAATTAAACAACATAAAAATTTTTTATGGAGTGCAAAGCAAGGTTTTGAACCAGCGCAAATTAGGATCGGTGATACATAATGTACCAATATGAAGATATAAAAGAAGTACACTTAGAAATTACACAACGTTGTCAAGCGGCTTGCCCTATGTGTGATCGTAATATGAATGGTGGCGCAGATAATCCACATATTACAAATGCAGAATTGTCTTATAAAGAGTGCGTAAAGATATTTAAACCTTCCTTTATAAAACAATTAAACACAATGTATATGTGCGGCAACTTAGGAGATCCTATAGTTGCTAAAGACACACTTGAAGTATTCAAGTACTTTAGAGAACATAATCCTAAGATGTGGTTGAGCATGAACACAAACGCAGGAGCAAAAGATGAAAGTTGGTGGCGTGAACTTGCAAAGATTTTTGGACGTCGTGGTGCTGTCATTTTCTCTGTTGACGGGCTTGCCGATACTAATCATTTATACAGGCAGAATGTTGTTTGGGCAAATGTAGAACGTAATATGAAAGCGTTTATTAGCGCAGGAGGCAGAGCTCGTTGGGACTTTTTAATTTTTCAACACAATGAACACCAGGTTGATGAAGCTGAAAAACTTGCACAACAATGGGGTGTTGAACGTTTTATAAAAAAGAAAAGCGGTAGATTTATTACTAGTGATATTAAACCTAAACATTCACATCAAGCAGTAAATCGTAAAGGTGCAGAAACACAAAAATTAGAACAACCAACTGAAGAAAAGAATAAAAATCTTGCACTATTAAAACAACAAGAAATTGCAAAAACTTATGGTAGTATGAAAAACTATCTTGATAAATGTAGCATAAATTGTAAAGTTGCACAGCAAGGTAGTATATTTGTTACAGCAGAAGGATTACTAATGCCTTGTTGTTGGACAGCTGGTCGTATGTACAAGTGGTGGCATAGTGATCCGCGTGTTGAACAAGTGTGGGATCATATAGACAGAGCAGGTGGAAAACAAGGCATAAGTATTATTGATAATGATATTAAGCACGTAGTTAATGGTAAACTTATTTCTAGCATAACAAAAAGTTGGAACAAAGAAAGTATAGCTGATGGTAAACTAGGTGTTTGCGCTCAGAAGTGTGGTTCTGAGTTTGATCCATTTGCGGAGCAATTCAAATGAAGTACCTAACAAAAATAAAAGAATTGCAAGTTGAGATTAGTAATTTTTGTAACGCAGACTGTTTAGGATGTCTCCGTAGTGGAGAAAAAGCAAAACGGGTAATACATAATCAAAAAGCATATTTTGTAGAGCCCTCTGCTTTTGCAAATGTGCTTACAAGTGAACATGGAAAACATCTAGAAACTATTGAGTTTTGCGGAACAATAGATGAACCATTAGCACATCCAAGATTCTTAGATATATTAAATGTAATATATGATATTAATCCTAAACTTTCTGTAAGAATACACACAAATGGTGCTGTAAGAGATAATGATTTTTATATTGAACTTGGAAATAAAATTAAGCAGTTAGGACCAAACAGTGAAGTAAGATTTAGCATAGATGGCAAAGCTCACAGTGTTTGGTTATATAGAGGTATAAAAAATTACGATTCAATTATAAAAAATGCAAAAACATATATAGATACTGGTGCACGAGCAGTATGGCAAATGTTAAGTTTTCCGTGGAATGAAAATGAAGTAGACGATTGTAAAACTTTAGCTAAAGATTTAAATTTTAAAAAATTTGTTTTACGTCGTGATAGAAGTCAAGCGTCTAAAATGAGTGAACAAGAAATAGAAGTTTATAGAGCAACAAAATTTGATTACCCTCCAATAAAAGAAATCACAAACAAAGATGAAATTGTAAAAGATTACATGAAGGATATCAAAACATATATTAAAAGCGACTTTGACGATTTTGAAATAAGTTGTCATTTTCAAAACGAATATAAAATGTTTATTGATTATAAAAGTAGAATTTGGCCATGTTGTTTTCTTGCAAATAATGAAATGAGACACAGTTATTATAATGTAGAATATGACAATAAACTTTTTAGTAAATATGGAGAAGATTTCAATAATTTAAATTTACACAAATTTGATGACATAATGAACGGAGAATGGTTTGCAGAATCTCTTACAGAAAGTTGGAATAATGACCACACTATAGATTCAGGTTGTCTAGCTGTGTGTGTAAAACAATGTAGCAAAAAATCAATACCAATAGGAAAACACTTAATGGAGGATGTAAGCAATGGATAGAAAAGTCCCTCATTATTATTGGGGAGGATGTAGTTTTACCTTGGGTGCAGAACTACAGCATGAAGAAAATAGATTTAGTAAACTTGTATCAAGAAATTTTGAAGCAAAAGAAGTAAATGAATCTCGTGGCGGTGCTAGTAATTTTAGAATATTAAGAAAATTTATTGATGCATCTAATAAACAGGTTTTTAAATTTGTTTTTATTATGTGGACAAACTTTGATAGATTTGAACATTGGGCAGGTAGAGAAGACGGAGGTTTTGATCCTATTACTGCCTTTAGACTTTTTCCTGAGGAAGCTGAAAATAAACATGGGACATGGAATCACTTTAAACAATATAACGGTAGAGAAAAAGTGAGACAAGCTCTTATAGACTATCAACTTAATATTAGAACTAGAGCACATCAAGTAGCAGAATTTTTACAACAGGCACTTACAGTACAAACTATTTGCCGTGCAAAGCGTATACCCTATATGATGACTTTCTACCAACACCAGCAAACAATTAAAGTAATAAAAAATGTTTTGGAAGATTTACGTGTTGAAAATGAACAAGCATATGAATGGATGCTAGAAAAATATAATCTAATAGACTGGAAAACACCTTATTGGCTAGATAGTAAAGACTTTGCATTTTTAGAATACACTAAACAAAATAATTATGACATAGGACCCGATGGACATCCATTAGAAGATGCACATGCAGGATTATCTCAACTAATTATTAATCAATTACATCATTACGAGGCTTCAAAATGAAATTAAAGTGTCATTGGGCATTGTCTGCCATTAATTATAAAAACAATGACCGTATCGCCGCATGTCCTAGAATGCAAGGCACTCTTGCAAGTATAGACAAAAATGTTATTCCAAGTAGTTTTTATAATAATGAAGGCTTTAAAGCTCTGCGTAAAAGTTTAGATAGCGGAATCTGGCCTGACACTTGTACTAGTTGTAAATCTTATGAAGAAATAAAATATAAGAGTTATAGACAAAAAGCAAATACTACACGATGGACTGACAACTTGTTAAATTATTTTAACAAGGAAACAGGAGAGGTTGATTTCAAAGCACTTGAGTATATCGAAGTTCGTTTTTCTAATGCTTGTAATTTAAGTTGTTTACATTGTTCGCCTCAGTGGAGTAGTAAATGGCAAAGCATACTAAAAAATGTTGAACCGACAAAAGATGACTATAAAAATGAAGTACATAATATACTAGAACCTGCTAGTAATCAAAGTTGGACTATTGATCAAGTTGATAAACTTACAGACGATTTAATAACAAACTTTCCTAATTTGAAACATATAGATGTTGGCGGCGGAGAACCACTTTACCAAAAACAATTTTGGAAATTTTTAGAAAATATGCAAAGCCATCCAAACTTAAAAAATATGACTATAACATGTATTAGTAATTTTAACACAAAAGTTGATTATGTAAAGTTATCAAAACTATTTTTAGGCTTCAAAGAAAGTGTAATACGAATTAGTTTTGATGGTGGAAAAAAGATATATGAATATTTTAGAAATGGCAAGTATGATAACATAATAAAAAATATACAAACATTCAAAATTAATAATAGCACTACTATTATAGAAGGAACTAATACAATATCAATATACCAGATATTAGATATTGAAAATATTATTAATGATCTTTTAGAAGCTCCGATTGATCGAATACATCATAGTTTTGTGCAATATCCTAAATACTTGTCAATGGCTGTAGTTCCAAAATTAAAAGATTTACATGCAAAAACTTTTGAGATTGAACAAAAAATAGACCTTATAAATTTGTCAACTACAACAGAAGATAAATTAAAAACAAAAGGTAAGCGCAGAGGAGTTGTTAAAATGTTACAAGAAATTAGACATGTAACAAAAAAATCTGCACTAGATACTAATTTACAAAAACAGTTTGTATATTATGCAAATAGAATGGACAAAATTAAAAATACATCATTTAAAGATGTATACGGAAAAACCGTAGAAGAGATTATGTATGGATAGCTTTTGCCCTTTACCTTTTATTCATAGTTGCACAAACGTAGGCGGCAGGAACAAACCATGCTGTAGATTTTCAGATCATGAATATAATGATCGTGTTTCTCCCGATGAATATTTCATAGGAGAAAAATTAGAACAAATTAGGAAACAAATGTTAAATGGACAACCTGTAAAAGGTTGTAAAAAATGTTATCTTGAAGAAGCTAACGGTTTGCGAAGTATGCGTAATTTTGCAAATGATCAGTGGAGTGAAAAATACGACATAGATAAACCTACAGTAAAATATATTGAAATAGGATTAAGTAATCTTTGTAATTACAGTTGTGTTACTTGTGATGCTAGTTATAGTACAACTTGGTGGAACGATGTAGATAAAGTAAATGAAACAGGAATTGACAAAGCAAAACCAGAACAGCAAATTGTATATACAAAAATACCTAGTAAAGAAATGCTAAGAGAGGTAGAAAAAGTAAAATTATTAGGAGGTGAGCCATTTATGGAAAAAAATAACTTGTTATTTTTAGAAAAACTTAATATAGAAAACATAACACTTGAACTAGTTACAAATGGAAGTATTCAACCTAATAAAGAATGGAAATACATTTTAAATAATTGTAAAGAATTACAAATCACAATTAGCGTTGATGGTATAGGACAAAGTGCAGAGTGGAATAGATATGGAACTAATTGGAATAAAGTTGATAAAACTATAGACTATTTTAAAGAGCTTGTGTTTGGTACTATGGATAAAAAACATAAAATTAATTTGCACACAGTAATACATAGTATGAATGTTTTAGATTTTGACGAAGTAGAAGATTATTTTGAAAAAAAATTAAACGGTCCCCGCACACCTTCACACCACGGCATTGATTTTTTATCAATGCCTAGTTGTTTAAATATTTTACTTTTACCTGATAAGGCAAAAAAATTTATAAATGATAATGTAAAAAGCACAAGAGTTAAAAAGTTTTTACAAAAAGATGTAAAATGTAACAAGGATGAAAATCAAAGACTATTAGATTATGCAAATAAGTTGACAAAAATAAGAAAAAATGCTATAATGACAGATAAAACTAAAGAACTTTTGGAGATAGTACGTGAAGCAACCAACTAATAGTCCTACATTTTGTATCTTACCATGGATACATGTAAATGGGAGTGTGGGCGGAGGTTATAGGCCTTGTTGCAACAGCGAAAGTTATTTTGATTTTAAGGATGATAATAACAGTATTAAGCAAGCATTTGAAAGTAGCAGTATGGACGAAATACGTTCATATATGCAACAAGGTAAAGAACATCCTGCTTGTGAAGTTTGTTATGCACGAGAACGTAATAAAGGTTTAAGTTTTAGGCATACATATACTGTTGATAAATTTAAGGAGTTTGTAGACCCGAATGCTGATGAACGAATCAAATATCTCGACTTGCGTTTTGATAATACTTGCAATCTTAGTTGTAGGATGTGCGATCCTAGCAGTAGTAATCAATTAATAAATGCTATTGATTGGTATCGTACAAATAACGATCCTTTACCTGAACATTGGAAATCGTTTACCAACTACAAACAAAAAGATACAACTATAATTAGTAAACAGCGCAAAGAATATGTTATTGAATTATTAAAAGATATAGAAGTTTTAAAAGTAACAGGTGGCGAACCTTTTATTAGTAAAGACTTCTTAGAAGTATTAGATAATGCAATAGAAAATGGATATGCAAAAAATATAAGGTTACTTATAACTACTAACGGAACAAAATTTGTACGTGCAGTTTTAGAAAGATTAAAACATTTTAAAGGTGTAGATTTAAATGTCAGTGTAGATGGAACTACAAATACTTACAATTATATTAGATATCCATTTACTTGGGATAAATGGCAAGAAAGATTTGAAGAATTTTTAGATTTTGCTACAGAAAATAAAATGTACGAAAATGAATATTTTCGTGTACGGACAAGTACAGTTGTTACAGCATATAATTGGCTGAACAATCCTTTACTATATTTGACACTTAAATCTTACATACAAAAATATCCTTGGTTAGAAAAGAAAAATTATATACCACGTATTGATTTTAATTTAAACTTAAGGCCCAAAGACAGTGAACTTGCGGCAAAGTTTTTATCTAATGATATTTTAGATTTAGGTTTGGGACGTTGGAATAACACTGATTGTAGACAAGTGGAAGAATTTAAAAAATATGTTGCTATGGCTAAACAAATACAGCCAGACGTAAAAATACAAAAACGTGATCAGCTTAAATACATCACAAGCACTTTAGACAAGCAAAGAAATCAATCTTATGTTGATCTAAACGCACCGGAGTTAACTGAATGGCTAAAATAGATAAAAAAGAAGCAGAGCGTCTACAATCACTTGTACCAAACAAGAAGTTTTGTCCTGCACCTTTTATGCACACTTATATAAATGCAAACAACAGAGGATATAAACTTTGTTGTATGAGTCATGTTATTGGGCGTTGGGACACAGAGTCTAGTCTAAAAGATCAACATGAAGAATTTTGGAAAAGCGAAACTATGCAAGAAATACGCCAAGCATTTCTTGACGGTAAAATGCCAGAACCTTGTGAATGGTGGTGTGGACGTTGGGAAAAAGAAGGCATATATCATAAAAGTGATAGGCTTGATTATATAAAACGGTACGAGCTAGAACTTAAAGAAGGCTTTACAGATATACACTGGGACATAGTAAAAGGCACTCTTGAATTTGAGAAACCTGTTGATATTGATTTACGCCCTAGTAAGTTGTGTAATTTAAAATGTCGTAGTTGTAATAGTCTTTGGAGTAATCAAATCGAACAAGAAGTATTAGCTAATCCAGAAATTCAGGGATGGAGTCATTGGGATATGGTTACGCAAAGCAAAACATCTATGCGTAAAGCTCAACAGATTGATTATTCAGATCCTAAATTTGATGTAGTTAGTAATTTAGATTTTAGTAAAGTATTCCGCTTAAAAATGAGTGGAGGAGAAACATTAATTGATCCCCGTGTTTATAATATTATGAAAAAGATTGTAGAAAGCGGCGAAGCAAAAAATGTAAGACTACATCAAATTACAAATTGTACAAGTTTACCAAGTAGGATTTATGATCTACTTGCACAATTCAAAGAAGTCAGTTTTAATATTAGTGTTGATGGCGTAGGAGCAACAGACGAATTTTTACGTGACGGCACAAAGTGGGATAAAAAACAAAAAGTGTTTGACAAAATTTTTACTTTGCCTAACCTAAAGTGGGCAGGTATAATGCATGTATTTCAACCAGTTAGTGCATTCCAAGTTAAACAAAACGTAAAGTGGTTTCTTGAAGGTTATAGAAAATATACTAGACAACATAACGGAGTTACATTTAATCCTATTGTTGATCCTTGGTATCTAAGTGTTAGCTGGTTAGACGATGACCACAAGGATTATATTAGACAGCAAGTTAAAGAATGTATAGATGAATTTAAAATGTGTAAAGAAGAACAGCAATGGTTTGATTTACTACACAGTGAACTAGACAAAACACAAACAGATGAAAGACGTATACGATATGCTAATGATTTTGTGAGGGCAGAGTTAGCATTGAATAAAATTAGAGGAACAGATACGCTTACTATTGAACCGATGCTTCAAAGATATTTTGATCGTTATGATTCAAATAATGTAACTGAAGGATCAAGACCAGGAGCCCATTTTGATGGAAAACCAAAACCAACAGCGTAAACCTTTTTGCACTGCTCCTTTTTTTCACTATTATTATAAAGGCGACAAAGTTAACACAAAAATGTTGCCATGTTGTGAATCAAGAGTAGAAGGTGAAACCCCGCAAAGTTTTGAAGAATACTGGAATAGTAATTTTTTAAAAGAAGTTAGACAACATATGTTGGATGGTAAGAAGCACGATATTTGTACACGATGTATTGATGTTGAAAATAAAGGTAGCTTTAGTGCAAGAAAACATTATAAAAATATGGTCGAAAGACTAGAGAAACTTACTGGTAACGAATTAGAGTACAATGTACAAACAGGAACACAGTATGGTACACCACTTGCTATGGATTATAGAGGAAGTAATCTTTGTAATTTAAAATGTAGAATGTGTCATCCTGGAAGTAGTTCTGAAATAGCAAAAGAAATGCATAAGTTTCCAGAAGAATATGAACCTTTTAATTTAGGTAATCCTAAGCATAAATTATATAAAGATAACAAACAACCAAATGCGTTTATAGAAACACTGCCTTTAGATAATATCCGTAGGATGAAAATTTTAGGTGGCGAACCATTAATGCAAGAAGATGTTTATATTGCATTAGAAAAAGTAAAAAACTTGCCTCATGCCAAAGATGTTATAATTAGTTTTACAACAAATGCAACAAATTTTCCTGAAAGATTTACAAACCTAATAGGCCAGTTTAATAAATTTCTAATACGTGTTAGTTTAGACGGAGTGGGCAATGTATATGAATATGTTAGATCAAACGGAAATTGGAAAAAGGTTTTAGAAAACTGTACCAAAATTGGTACACATGGGTTTACTGATGATGAAATTTGTTTAGGATTTAGCTTTGTTATACAGTTTTACAATATTTTTAGTATTAAAGAAATATTAACGTTTTGCGCCGAATGGGAAAATAAACAAGAAGAAATTTGGAATATGAATCCCTTTTTTAGCATTATAGAGCAAGATCATTTAAGCACTATGTTGTTAACTGACGAAGATAGAGATTTTGTAAACAGTCAAATAGATGAATTTGATAAACAGTATCCTAACAAAGAGTATACACAAACAGTAAGGAATATTGTAAACAAGTTTGATACAAATAGAAAAACAGATAAAAAAACTGCTCTACAACTTATGAAAGAATATACACTGATGCAGGACAAAGTTAGAAAGACAGATCTTGCAAGTTTGCACGAAAGGTATGCAAAGTATTTATGAACGAAACATACAATTATATAAATCCAGTTAAAACAAATCAGTTTATTGTTACTTGGGACACAGGACGTCGATGCAATTTTGATTGTGCGTATTGTGGTGATGATAGACATGATCTGGTAAGTAAATTTCCAGAGTTTGATGAACTAGTAAAAGGTGTAGATTTTATTAAAGAATATCTAAGAATGATGTTGCCGTATAGAAATGAACAAACTGCAAGTGTAAGTCTTACAGGCGGAGAACCTACAGCTAATCCTAACTTTTTACGTTTAAGTTCCTACTTAAAAGAAGCGTTTTCTGATTTTGAGTATGATGTGTTTACTATACTAACTACAAATGGTAGCTTTCCTGCAAAGAATATACCTCAACTTGCTAAAGACTTTAGAGGTATAACACTTAGCTATCATTGTGATAGTAAAGAGCCTATAAAAGCAAAAGTTAGAGAAAATATATTACAATTAAAAGAAAGTATGAAAAGTTTCAAGGTTAACCTAATGATGCACCCATATGATTCTTATTGGCAAGAATGTTTAGATCTTATTGATGTAATGGATGAACACAAAGTTAAGTATGTACCTAGAGTTATTAACGGGTTAGAGTATAGTCCTGAACAAAGCGATTTTTTAAAAAATTACTGGCAAAGAAAAAACAAAACAAAAACTGAGATCAAAGTTGACACAATAGAAAAAGAAGTTGTCAAAGACGACAAACAGATCAGACATCGCAAAATGAAAAAAGATGTAGAACAAACTTTTAAAGAACTAGCAAAAGACACAACAAAAACAAATGTAATACAAGGACGTCATTGTTGTAGTAAGCACGAATTAAGTTGCGGTCTTGCATGTGGAGGCAACCAAGATTTAACATATGTTACAGACACAAGATTTCCTGAATGGTATTGCGGAGTAAATTGGTTTTTCTTACATTTAGAAAGTCAGACAGATCAGATTTTTCATCACCAAACATGCCAAGCACAATTTGGTAAAGGTAGAGGACCAGTAGGAAAAATTAGTGAATGGCAAACATTTCACAACCGTGTAAAGACTATGCTTGAAACTGGTACAATGGAAACAATACAGTGTCCTAATAGAAAATGTGGTTGCGGATTGTGTGCAACAAAATCTCTAGATGGACAAACATTTCAAAATCTCATATCTAATCATGTAAATGGAGTAAACTATGCACTATGATATGTTTGATGCTGGAATACATATTGAATTAACTAGTAATTGTAACAGCAGATGTTTAGACTGTAACAGATATGTAAGAGGTACAGATATACTGAATCCACACGTTACATTTGGTAGTAAAGCTATTCTAACTACAAAAGATATTAAAAGAATATTTGATGAAGAAACATCTAGTAATGCAAAATATGTTATGTTCAGTGGAACATATGGTGATGCAAGTTTACATCCACAATTTCATACAGTGTTACATACTATAGCAAATCAAATAGAAAAAGTAAAAGATCAACGCATCAAAAAAGGATTAGATGAAAAACTAATATTGATGATGGAAACAAACGGTGGTATGCACAGTGACGATTGGTGGATACAGTTTGGTAACATTGTAGGAGAAAGGTTTCAAAAGTGGAGTAGAGTTATTTTTGCTCTTGATGGTTCAGATGACGAAACACATCAAATGTATAGAAGAGGTGTACCTATGCAAAAAGTATTACAACATGCAAAAGCATATATGGGCACAGGACAAAGAGCAGTATGGAGTTTTATTGAATTTGCACACAACGAACATCAAGTTAAAAAGGCTAAAAAAATAGCCGCAAAAAATGGTTTCTATCAATTTAAAATTAGGCGATCAAGATTAAGGAACAAAACTTCTGTACCACAAGAAATTCCTAATAATTTACAAAAAAAGAAAAATATAAGCAGTCAATCTATTAATTATACAAGTAATGATAGTAAACTTTTTGATACAACACTTACATCTAATATATCTGACGATTCTATGTATTTTGATAAAGACTATGATAAAAAGTTTGTTAATACTGATATAAAGTGTGAATGGAGAGACAAAAAACAAATTAGTATAGACTATACTGGAAGAGTTTGGCAGTGCTGTTATTTTAGTAACTTTTATCACAATCCAATTGATGAAATACATTTAGGTAGAGCAAGCAAAGAAGATCTCAATAAGAAAAGTATAGACTACGAAAACTTAGGATATTATGTTGACACGTATGAAAATAATTGGAACAATATAAAATATCATACCTTATCAGAAGTAATGAATCATAAATTTTTTGTAGAAGATTTACCAGATAGTTGGAACAATAGTCTCTATGATAAAAACAATCCAAGAATTTATCGTTGTGGAAAATTTTGTGGAAGTAATGCAAGAGAGTTAGATAAAAAATTATATAAGGCGCCAGAAAATGTTAATTGAAGATATAAGACATATAGAATTTGAAATTTCTAGTAGATGTAATGCAGGATGTCCTATGTGTCCTAGAACCAAATATAAGGAAAGGGGAATACCTTATGCTTTAAATGATTTGACACTAGGTGACATTAAAGATGCATTACCTGATAATCTACGTCCAACACAATTTAAATTAAGTGGTAATTTAGGCGATCCAGCTGTTAACCCAGATTGTTATAGAATTGTAGAATACCTTGCACTAAATTGGAAAAATAATGTTAAAATTAACATGCACACAAATGGCGGTACTCGTAATGAAAAGTTTTGGACTGATTTAGGAAAGCTAAGTTATAAAGGTAAAAATGCCGGCGGCAAAGAAAACAAATTTAGACTATGTGTAAGATGGGCTATTGATGGTTTAGAAGATACAAACCATTTGTATAGAGTAGGCGTCGATTGGAATAAAATTATGAAAAATTTGCGGTCATACTTAGATGCAGGTGGATATGCTGAATGGCATTTTATAACCTTTCCATGGAATGAACATCAGGTAGAACAGGTAAAAGAATTTGCACATTCATTAGGAATGCCATTTGTTGAAAGACGATCAAGTAGAAATTCAATACATAAAGAAAATTATAAAAAGAAAGAAAGCCAACATGCTGAAGTAGAAAAATTTATTCAAACAGTAGACGTTACAAATAAAGCAGAATGGGGAGACATAATGTCTCAAAAAGAAAAAGATGATTTATATACTGCTTGTGAAAATGTTTCGTGTCAGCATTTAAATTTTCCTGGTATTTTTATCAGCAGTTCCAATACTGTTTGGCCATGTTGTATGCTTTGGGATAAGAGTGTAGAAAGTAAAAGATTTATATACAAGCACCTGCCAAAAGATTTCAATTGGAATAATTTGTATTTTCATAGTTTACAAGATATTCTAAATACTAAATGGTATAAAAAGATTAATACATATTGGAATCCAGATAAAAAAAGTTTCATTCCAACTTGTATAAGAAAATGTTCTAATCAAGGTAAGTTTGGAACATCATTCACTAAATTTGAACAGCTAAGTTAAAGAGGATAAGTACGTACATAATGAAAGAACAAAAATATCCATCAGATACATTTTGCTTGTTACCATGGGTGCATCTTAGCACAAGACCAGACGGAAGTATGCGTGTTTGTTGTACAGCAAACGCTAGTTCAGTAGGTCCTACAAATGATAAACAACATGGCGGACAAGTGGGCATCCTTAAAACAGAGGACGGAAAACCAAACAACTTAAACGTTAGTGATTTTCTAAGCAGTTGGAATAGTACATATATGAAGAATGTACGCAAACAAATGCTTAACGGAGAAATGCCACCTAGTTGCCTAAAGTGCTACAAAGAAGAAGCCGCAGGTCATAATAGTAAACGTATGTGGGAAACACACTATTGGAGTCAGCGAGTAGACGTTGATAAAATAATTGCCGATACAAAACCAGACGGTAGCGTTCCTCCACAACTAGCATATATTGATTTGCGTTTTGGTACAAAGTGTCAGCTCGCTTGTGTTATGTGTAGCCCGCATGATAGTTCAGGATGGATCAAAGACTGGAAAGCGGTTTTTCCAGCTGTAGAAAATGCAAGTTTAAAAGAAACTATGCAATGGAAAGACAAAGGTAGTTACAATGGAAGTAGTTACAACTGGCACAAACAAAATCCGATCTTTTGGAAACAGTTTTATGAACAAATTCCAAACATGCAACAGATTTATTTTGCAGGTGGCGAAAGCCTTATTATTGAAGAACATTATGAAATACTTGAGGAATGCATTAGACAAGGATATGCAAAAGATCTTGAACTTCGGTATAACTCCAATGGAGTCGAGTGGCGCGAAGATCTCTTTGATCTATGGAAAGAATTTAAACTTGTAAGATTCCACTATAGTGTAGACAGTATTGAAGGTATGAATGATTACATTCGTTATCCTAGTAAATGGGAAAGAACACGTGAAGTTTTTCATATACTAGATAATCAAACTGGTGATAATGTAGAAGTTACAGTTGCTTGTGCAGTACAAGCTCTTAACATTTATTATTTGCCAGACTTTATTCGTTGGAAACTAAATGAAGGTTTCAAAAAAATTAATATGTGGCCTTTTGGTGCAGGAGGCATTAA
>Ga0255759_10002088_pt1 | contig 17921 bp, 10 predicted proteins | sample 101ome_20_FD_179959 | JGI IMG/M metagenome (GOLD analysis project Ga0255759, IMG submission 179959) | Coastal salt marsh microbial communities from the Groves Creek Marsh, Skidaway Island, Georgia - 101404AT metaG (version 2) | ecosystem: Environmental > Aquatic > Marine > Intertidal zone >...
CTGGATAAATATCTTCGCTAAAATATAAATGCTTGCCATTAGGAAATGTGATTTTTGAGTCTTTTTCTATTTTTCTGATTGAAGTAGCTAAAGGTCTAGGCGGCCCATCTGTTGGGCCTAATGTAACAAAAAAATCACTATTTTCAGTAAAATTTGTAGCAGTATAATTCATATCTACACCAAAACCATATTCACAAATTTGAAGAATATTATCATCAATTTGCCGAGAAATAGAAAGAGGTTGATTTACAGACAAAGTGGCATTTTCAGCAAATATATATTCTCCATCCTTGCCATTAACTGCTAGGTAAAGCGGGACATCTTCATATGGTAAAAATTTCATTTTTTATTAATATATCCGTTGTATACTAAATCAAGAGTTAACAAATCTTCACTTGTAGAATTAAATGATTGTGATAAAAGGCGTGCATTTTTAATTTCTATGGTTTCTATTTCATTTTCATTAATTGGATTATTAAACTGAATAGATATATCTTGTTGTTTTGGGGAAATTAAGTATTCTTGTATTTTAGTAGCTTCTGCATCATTTATATCTAAAGAAAATGCAGCTTCTTGAAAAATAGGAAACTGCCTATCTACTTGAACGGGGAAAGGAGATCCAATTTTGTATATTGGGTTTCTATCTATTCTTAATGTGTATGAAAATTCAGTAACTCTATTTGTCTGATAGTGTTCGCAATTTAAAGATATAGAGCCCTGGTTTGGTATTTGTATATCTGGGTGAGGTTCATTACCTGATGCATTTATGCCAGAACCAATATCTCCATAAACTACTATAGAAGAATTTGATACTGGTATTCTCCCTATACCTGCAGATATTGAGTATTCTGTAAGATATCCGTCAATAAATCCAAAATTTTTATTTTGATAATTAATACTCCCACTAATAGTATGATCGCCCGTATAATTTAAAATAGGATCCTGCCCAATGTAATATCTGGATATATTAAAAGTTCCAACCAAATTGCCATTACGTACTGGATATTTATAGCCTTGACCAATAATATTAATTGGACTTTCTTGTATAGAATAACCTCCATCTATATTAACAACACCAGATAAAAGAATACCTGATAAATAGAAAGATTGTTCGTAGTTTAATACAGCATTATTATCTACCACGCAGCATACCTCCTACACGTTTTTCTTGGGAGATCACACCCAAAACAGCATCTTTAACTTTTGCTGCAAAAGCTTGTTGATTGCCATCCCCTCCATCAATACTAGTATTACCCCCAGATGAAACATTGATATTGACAGTGACATTACTCGAAGAAGATTCGTTTGATTCTTTATTGGTAATATCTGTTGAACTTGATCCACTATCAACAAGTCCGCCGTCTTTCATTTTCATGGAATTTAGTCTGTCGAAAAATCCTGGATATTTTTTTTCCACTTTATTAACACTAGACGCTTTAATTACATACTCGCCTTTATCTAAAAGTACTGGGCCTACTTTATCAATACCTCCTGGGCCATAAACCTTACCTCCAGAACTGTAACCTTGCATATGCCTATTTGGACCATGTTGTAAATAATTATAATTCTGTTTATTAGAGTAAGAATATGGACTATTAGAATAAATGTCACTTGAGCCTTGACTGTTGAAAAAAGTTGACATCTGTTGGTTTGTATAGGCATGCGTATTTAATCTAGATTCGTTACTGCTTTTATTGGTGTTAAATGAACTCGAATTTTTTGAGTTTGTATTCTGATTAAAGTTAGATATATTGACCTTGCCCCCTCTATAGAAATATGAGTATGGATTTGATTGAGAGCTCATATTAACCTTGCCACCTTGATGAAAGTATGAGTAAGGGCTTGAGTGAGCAAAGGAGGAGTTTACATTACCACCTTTATAAAAATAAGAGTATGGATTTGATTGAGAGCTCACATTAACCTTACCGCCTTGATTGAAGTATGAGTAAGGGTTTGAGTGAGCAACGGAAGAACTTACACTACCACCTTTATAAAAATATGAGTATGGATTTGATTGAGAGCTCATATTAACCTTGCCACCTTGATGAAAGTATGAGTAAGGGCTTGAGTGAGCAACGGAAGAATTTACACTACCACCTCTATAAAAATAAGAATATGGGTTAGCATTTGAAGCGAAACTAACATTACCACCTTGATTAAAATAAGAAAAAGCTCCTGTTTTTGAGGCTGAAGAATTTACATTACCACCCCTATAAAAGTATGAGTATGGATTATTGTTCGAAATTGAGTTGATTAAACCTCCCTGATTATTTCGCTGCAATAAATTATGAACATATTGTTTCCCCTGATTCAAGGTTGAGGAGTTTTGGTTTTTGCTTTGATGAGAAGTGTATGAATTAAGTAGATTTGCTCCATGAGTTTTGCTGTAATCAAAATTTGAAGATTGATTGCTAGTTTGCATATGTGAAACACTATTCTGTAAAGATTGAGAAAGTGGTTGTTTGGAACTTGGATTACTGCGTCGAAAATCTTGTAATTGTTGAGAGGTTTGAGGTGAAAATCCAAGAGCACTAGATATGCTACTTCTAGTAGATTCAGGAGAACTACTTTGTGGACTTTTAGATTTATTGAAACTCATACCATCTTGCTCAAAAGTTTTTAGCATTTTGTTGGTTTTATACTTCTCCACAAAACTATCCACTTTACTGGAGATCATTTTTGAACCTTTACTGATAACACTCCCTAACATATAAGTCATTGGTATACCAGCAATAGTTTGTGCTACTTGAGCTCTACGTTGTACTTTTGCATTGTTTTGCTGAACATCATATTCATATTTGTCGAGCAAATATTTGCCATAATCTTGAGAATATTGATCTGTAGCTCTAAATTTAGCACTCATTTGATCACTTCTTGAATCTAGATTTAATCTAGATCTAGTGTTTATCATTTGATGAACTGGTGCGATAGGAGCTTGTGGACCTGTATCTTCCCTGTTTTGATAAGCTGCAACAGAAGATCCAGCAATATAACCAGCGCCTTTTGCTAGTTTCTCCAAAGATTTTTTTCTTGTAAGTTGCTTGTCGGCGTTTTGAATTAAGTCATTTTCCATTGGGTCTCCAATATGAGGTTGAACACCTCCGCCATATCTAAATGCAGCTAACTTTGAACCAAAGCTATCTACGATAGAAGCAAACTTTCCAATAATGCTATCACTTTCAGAGGTATCTAATTTGTTCTCGGACTTATCGCTAGAACCTATATATGCTGAACGACGAGAAGCAATACCTAAGCTTTCAGGTGAGCGCATAATTGCAGGTACCATAGCAGCCCCTTCTGAAGTGATGTCAAAAAGATCATCATTGGGTTTTTCATATAAATCCTCAAGGGAGCCAGATTCGTTTATAGAATCTAGCGCACCTTTACCTAACCTGTCAACAACTTTTTTACGTACCACATACTCTCCAGCAGTCAGCATAGATGGAACTTGCCTAGAGTGACTTGATGTAATTCCACCATTAGCGTATCCTTGTACCACACCACCTTTATAAAAGCCGTTATCTGCTAAGCCAGACATTTCAAAAAGAGCGGTAGTTATTTGAGTGGCTGCACGATCCAGTAATTTTTCATGAATTCTGCCAGCTATAGTACCTACAAATTGAAGCATAGCATCACCCATAGATTTAGTTCCGTCACTCATGGAAGCTACCAAACCCTTAAAGGCTTCTTTTGTTGCATCAAATGTAGTATTAGCCAAAGTCTCACCAAACTTGGAAAGCTCTTCGTTAGCTTCAGCAATTTTAACGGCTAAACTATCAGCAAAAAGAGTACCAGTGTTCATTTCTATATTTAACTCTTTTTGATGCTTCGCGAATTCAGCATAAGATTCCGCATGTCGAATAACATTTCCTTGAGCTGCATAAAAATTAACATCTGAAGCTAAAGCTTGACCCTTTCCTTGCATTTGTTCGAGGTTTGATTCTCGAGCCCTAGATGCCTCTTTTCCATATATGCCTTTTGACATTTTTTGAGAATGAGTTTCTCGAGCTTGAACTCGTGCTATATCTGCTTTTTCTTCTTCTTGACGTACTTGCTCGGCAACTAACTCTTTCAGTTTTTCTTTGTCTTCAATTAATGCGCGTTCAATAATTAAAGAGCGGTCTGTTAAAGCTAAGGCTTCTTGCCTGTTCATCATTTCGTTTTCAACTAATATACCTAGGCCTTCTTGGTTTTTTAGCATGAAATTATGATTTTCGATCTCTCTTAGATCGCCTTTTAATTTAAAATTTCTAGCTTTTTCTTGCTCCCAGTACATTAGATAACTTGATTTCCTAAGATTATCTAAGGTTTTCAATCTATCTTTGTAAAATGAAATAGTTTTACTGTTGGCTTCTAAATTTTTTCGGCCAGCATCAATCTCTTCTAACTTAATATCATTTAGTTCTTTTTCTTTATCTGCTTGTCTTCCAGCATCTTCGTTAATTCTTTCGAATTTTTGTAAAATTTGTTTCGATGGATCTAGTAAAGACTCAGAAATTGCAGATATGGCGGCGGTAGCCTCACCAGTTTTTGCTAGATCTGTAAGCCATTTTTCTAAAATTGCCTTAATAGCATCAAAACTCTCAGCCATCCTTAAGGCATTGCTTGGTCCAGTTCGACCAGCAAAACCACTTAAATCAACAGTTGAGGCTATTTGCCCTCGCTTCTTTTTAAAATCTTCATCACGTTGTTCTTTGGTTACCGCATCGCCACTAAAACTAAATAATGCAGAATTAAACTGTGGAGATTTTTTGTCTGTATCAATTATGTTTTTGATTTGGCTTTGAATCGCTTTAATTCTTTCCGCTTCTATTTTATCTAAAGCTGCTGTATGATTGTCTGCTTGTGATTTTTTTTGTGCAGCTATTTCTTCATCAACTTGCTTAGCTTTAGTTACAATGCCAAGCTGAGCATTATACTCGAGATTAATCTTGTCAATAGTGCTTTTTTGGGAAGCTCTCGCTTTAGCTATATCTATAGCATCAAGAGATAGTTGATATTCTCTTTGAGTATTGTAAGCTAAGTCTTTGCGCATTTGCAAAATCTTGCGGGAATAGTCGATGTCTCCCTTTCTTATTGATTCTTCTTCTTTTTTGTCGCTAACAAATTTTTGTAAGTATTCTCCGAAGATAGTTTGCATATCTTGCGAAAAACTACCTTTCTCGAAATCTGAAGATTCGTTGCTCAAACCTTCCATTTGCCCACCAATAATTGTTGCTGCTTGTCGTGTTTTGAAGTCATCACTAAGCAAACCTTCTTTCACCCTATCCTCTAAAGCTTTAAAGTCTTTATCAAAGTTAAAGTTTTCAAAATTAAATATTGATTCAGCTTCTTTTTGAACATCAGAACTAGCGATTTGTCGAGCTACTCCAATATTTTGGCGCTGGAGTTCTGCTTCGTTCGTTCGAGAAAATAGTCCGCTTTTTTTGCCCCCTAATAATTCTTCATCGGTTAACTGCATAGTGGGGACCTTAGCTTTATCTTTTGAGTATATATTTTCAATACCTAAAGCATTTCCTATTTTTTCGCCCCCCCTTATGTTTCCTAGTAAAAAGCTGCCAATATCTTTTGAAAATGCTGTAGTTCTATCGAAAAGGCCAGCTTCAGGATTTTGGGCAAATAAAGAAGAGCTTCGAGGGGCTATTTCTGAAAAAGTGAGCTTGGCGGCTACTTGTGTTTTTTCACCAGCCGTCATGTCGCCCTCTCTAGCTTTCACTCTACCTTGGGCCAGTCTATTTGATTGTAGTTGTTGAGAATACAATAACATATTTTCCTGAAGTTTTTTCATGCCTTCTGAAGTTCCTGAAAGCATGACTTGTATTTCGTCTCCAGACAGGTTTAATGCACTACTTAATGTTTCAGTAGATTTTTGCAATTCAGTTTGTTGGTTTGTTATTTTTGTTTCTAATTCGATTCTTTTTAATTGACCATCAAATGTATCAATTAAACTCGAGTTAGTTAATTCAGTTAACTCTTTTTTAGTGGTCTCTAGATCATTAGTTGCGGATATAGCATTATTTAATCCCTCTAAACCTTTTGATGTTTTTTCTGCAGATTTGCGGAGGGTATCTAACCCGGTATCTAGTAGTGTTGTGTTTTCTTTGATAGCTTGAAAAGCTGGTACTGCTAATGCAGCTATACCACCAATTGCCCCAAGACCCCTTAATAATGGACCACCAATAAGTTTAGAGAATTTATTTTGACTATTAGATAAACTTTTGCCAACATCATTGAGTCCAGAAAATACCATAGCTCCTTGAGATGCACCCATAACGAAACCATTAACTACTTTAGTGCCTTGAGCAAATGCACTTTCAGAATCACCTAAAGCACTTTCTAATGCATATGTAGCGGTAGTCAGTGCAAACATACCCATCATTAAATTCCCACTGGCTTCGACAGTTCTTTCGTTAGATTGAGATTCCATCTTCTTCTGAAAATTAGGTATAAAACCTAAACTAGCGCCGTGAGTTTGTGGGCTTATCCCCATTTCTTTAGCTCTGCGAATACCTTGCTGTATGCCGAGTGGTTCGTCTCGAGTATTAGTAACACCAAGACCCATTGGATTAGCTGGTGAACGTAAACTATCATCCTGACCAACCCTAATCATAGAACTTGGTACTCCTGCAGCTTTTTCGCGCGCTACAGCTTGAATAAGTGGGTTAGCAAAGTTAGGAATTAGGCCATTTGAATATTTATATTTTTGAACATGAGATTGATCAAGTTTATCTTGCTTAACTCCCATTTTTGCCCAAGGTACAATGAAACGTATTTCCCTTAAAGCTTCTTTCTCTTTTGCGGTTTTAAGTTTACTAGACGCTTCCTTCATGCCGTTGTCATCCAAGAATTTCTCGATATACCTGTCACCAGTAATTCTTAAGCTTTTCATCATTATGCTTTTAAAAAACTTTGATGCGCCCCCTTTTACAGCTTTTGCTTCTATAGGAATTCGGCCTGCAGAAATTAAATCTAATTTAGCAGTTTCTAGACCAACTGTTTTTCCGCCTTCAGATCGATTTACACCCGTAGACATATATCCCTGTTTTTTTAAAATAGGGTTATTTAATAAATCTCCCTCAAGAGCATCGCCTATTTTGTTGTTCCCTTTTAAGGGAGAATTTTTTAATAAATTTTTCCAAATTTTATCTCTACCGGCTTTATCTAAGTTCGGGTTTTTCATGGAACTAAAAGAGGTAAAAAAGAAGGGGCGAGATATTTCTCTTATCCCGAGTTTCATAAGAGATTCAAAAGGAGGTCTTAAAGCCTTTGTTATACCAGTATCTTTTGTTGTACCCTTTTTTAATAAATCAGGAGTTACTGGAACTGTTACATCACGCCAACCCTTAAGCGATTTATGGACATTCTCATGATCAAGATGTTCAACCAACATTTTTGCTTTAGGTAGCTTTAACTTGTCGTCAATTTGAATCGCTGCAAAATTGGGAACAAATCCATCACTCATGACTTTAAAATTAGATGGATTCTTTGACATAGCTTGAAGAGTTTTTCGGTCGTAACCTTTTCCTGTGAGATATTCAATCAGAGGTTTACCTAAATATTTCTGCCTTGGATTTTGTTGAAACATGCGTAATATTTCCTGATCCCACATATTTTTAGACTTTATGATTTTTTGGCCAGGCATTTTAAATTTGATATTTTTATTGGCCGGATCAGACAAGGCATCTTTAATCTTTTGTTGTCTTGTACGTGAATCCATAAAGTTGGGAATAAATCCACCAAAAGCATAAGGATCAAAACCATGCTTTTGTTGAAAATCTTTTTGGTATGATGACCCTGCGCGACTATGTTGAGGAGGCATAATAGCAGGTTGACTCATACCTTTGAAATTTTTAACTGTTTCTGCGCCATTATAAACAACTTGCCCTAAACCTTGAACTTTCATTGTTTTAACGGCTCCAGGAGCATAACCACCACTAAGAGCACCCATTCTTTCCGAAATAACATCCTCAGGTATCAATCCGGAAGATGCCTTTTTTTTGCCCATTGTTAATCCAGGCTTTACTCCTTTTGCAACCAAACCAGGAGCCAAGCCACGAGCAATAGATTGTTGTCTTTCTAGGGCTGTTGTTTGTTGCTTAATAGCTGTTAAAATCTCTTTTTCTTGAGCAACTTTATCGTGCGAAAGTGAGTCAAGCTGATGAGCCAAATCTTTATTGTTCCTCATCGCTTCAACAATGTCTCGTTGAATTTGTTTTTCTTTATCTTTTGCTGTAACTATACCAAGAACATCTTTTAAAGAATCTTTTGAGAAACTTAATGCATTTTTAAACAGTTTTGCAAAAATTCCTATAGCTACAACCATGCCTGGCCCAGTTATAGCACCACCTATACCTTTGACAAGACCTTTAGCAATATCAGAACCAAAACCCTCACTATCTTTACCAAACAGATCATTTAAAGCTTGTCCAGCAGAATTAATTGCATCGAGTATTTTAGATATACCTGGAGAGAGAGCAAGCTCTCCTATATTGGCCGACAACTCTTGAACCGTTAAAGATGTTTGTGCAGCTAAAGAACTTAAGGTTTTTTGAAGTTGTTCGTTTTTGATTTGAGCTTGATTGGTAGCGTTAGCTGAAATATCAGTTGCTTGTGCATACAAAGAATTTTCTCTGTTAAGATCTTTAAGTGCAGCCTTTAAAATGTTTATTTGAAAAACACCACCAACCTGTTCTGCAACTGCAGCTTTTGTGGTATCAGCTAATTTATCGTATTGAGTAGAAAGATTTTTCAATACAGTTAAAGCTGGTAAAGTTGATCCCCTAATATCCCTGACAGCAACACCAAGCTCTTGCAATCTATCGATGGTGCTGCTTCTTTGAACGCGGGTAAAAATAGTTTTAAAACTATTACCAATAACCGCACCACCTCGAGCAGTTATTTGTTGAGCAGATGTCACTGCACCAATCAATTGATCAAAGCTTACCCCAGCATCTTGAGCAACCGCACCAGCTCGAGCTAAAGCATTTACTAAATCATCAGCGCTAACAGCAAACTTAACGTCTACTGCAGCCAATTTGTTGATAATATTGGTTGTACTTAGTCCTGCATCAGCAAAACCATTCATTGCGGCAGTTAAACCAGAAACTGCATCCGCTGCTTTCATACCTGTTAATCGAACAAGAATTAATGCATCATTGGTACGCCTCAATGTTTCTTCCATACTAAGACCTTGACGTGAAAATTCGAGCGCAGCTTCAGCTACAACATCAATTGCTTGAGATGTATTACGAGCAACATTAAACAAATTTTTACCAAACTTATTTAAATTCGAACTAGTTGTACCCAAAACAACATTAATGTCTGTTAATATTTTTTCAAACTTAATGCTTTGTACGACCAATTCTTTAAATGCAATAGTGACACCACCAATAATAGCAGCCGATGCACCAAATGCAATAACACGAGCATTAGAAGCTTCTAAAGATTTAGAAAATTCATTAGCACTATGAGTTATTTTTCCAAGCGGTTGAGTAAATTCTTTTTCGTTAATCCGAACTTTTAAACCGCCACCAATTCTATTAAAGCGATGCTCTACCCTCCTAATGGATTCTTCTAATCCAACAACTTTTCCCTGTATATTTAATGGCATACCTAAATTCCTTTAATAAAGGTACACTTATTTTTTACTTATGCCCACTTAATTGCATCAAGTCTTCCATAGATAAACTACCACCTTTTTTCTTTGCTGCATCCTGAAGTGATATGCCTGATTTTTCAGAAGGTTTGGTGAGCCCAGCGTATTCATAATCTTCATCGGTTGCACCAAATAGGGTAGATCCATCTTTGTCTGATTCAGCAACATTTTTAATTTTCTCTTTAGCTTCACTAGAAATACTTCCATAATCCAATAATGCTTGAGGATCTTTTTTAATTTTTTCTGGAATATGTTGATTATTTTCAAATATATTTTTAAAAATCTTAGTATAAACAATTAATTTTAATTGATTATATGTTAAGTGGCATACTGGATTACCAAAAAATCCTACTGTATCATCACTAAATGGGAAATAAATATAATAAAAATCTTGAAGAATCATTTCTTGTATTTTTAATTCTTCAAACATAACAAATGCTTCGTTATATGCATTGATAAATTTAGCTACATCTTCACTGTACAGTTCATTGTAATCGCGTTCCTCAGGAAATAGAGGTTTGGTGAGTTCAGAATCTTCATAGAAACTCTTAATTATATAGTAATCATTCGAACGTTTATCTGCATAAGACTCTGCATTCACGCCAAGGAGTTGGTTTTTTTTACTTTGCAACTCGTTGATTTTTTTACGAGCATCTTGAATTGCTTGATTTTGTTGGTCTATCTTAGATTTTAAGACCAATTGAGATTTATTACGTTGTGCGCTTTCTATAAATTGTTCTTGCCTTGCGATTTCTAATTCATCTTCGTCAGTCCACAAACCATCAGATTTTAAACTTTCTAAAACTTCAGATTGTCTAGGTATACCTCTTTTGAGAGCTTGACTTAAATACTCTTCCCGAATATCATCAATCTCTACTTGGTCGAGAGAGCTTAAATGTTTTATGTAAAAAAATGAGCCATCAATAGGGATTTTAGACCAACCCCTAACTATATCTCTAAATATTTTTCTATATATAGAGTTTTCCAAATCACAATTTGCCTTCCTCTATATCTTGCTCAAGCTCTTCAAAATCTTTTGATGTAGTATTAGCGCTAAAATACCAAAAGCTAATAAAAGCAGTTAGCTTATCGTAAACCAATGTAAACAAAGGATCTTCATTTTCTTCCATTTCATAAAAGTTAAGCTTTTTCTCTTCAAAAGTTTCACCTTCAAAAAATGGAGTTTTTTCTTCGTCTTTTTCTGTATGAGTTAAATTTAAAAGATACCAAGTAATTACTTTATTTTGAGCGCGAGTATCTGCAGTATGATTCAATAATGCACTAAAATTAGTTTCTGCGGTAGCAATTGATCTACGAAGATTTGCCATCTTTTCAGACACTTCATTTAATTTATCTTGATCTTTATTTGATTTTAAATTCAATTGAGTAAATTCAGTTTGTAGAACACTCAATTCTCCATACATTTTAGAAAGAGCTTTTGCATCTGATTCACTCAACATGCCGCCAGTATCGCTATATTTATTCATTAACATAGCTTTTGTAAGAACTCCTTGTTTTACACACTTACTCATTTCAATACTGTATTCCATATCAGCCTCTTCCATTTGCCTTCTTGTTGGCTGAGTAATAACAAAAGAATGTTCTTTTTTTAGTTTATCTGTTCGCTTTTCTTTAACTAATTGTTTTTCTTTTACTTTTCGCTTTTCTTTATCTTTATACTTTTCGTCTTGACCTTCTGCGTTCTTACGAATTTTTTCGACTTCAATTTCTTTTTCGACTTCGACTTCTTTTTCGTCATCGACTTCTTTTTCAATTTCCTCTTCAAGGAAGACTTTAAAACGATATATTTCTTTATTTGTTTTTGTATACATATGACCTTGTTCCTTTGGTTTAATATATTATATTACTTAAAATTAAATTTTACAGTAAATTTTTCTAAATCATTTTGAGAATCCCTAATTGATTCATTTCCCATGTCTAGAATTTTTTTGCGAAGATATTGCATTTTTTCTTCGTCAAAGTAATTTGCCTGATTGATTATATCAATATGCTCGGGCAAATGTTTTTTTAATTTATGGAATGAGATTTGATTTTCAGTATGCAAATCCTCAATAAGCACCAAGAAGCTTTTGAACAAACTTTTAGTGCTATCATTAAACCGATCCGAAAGAAAATTTTTTGCTTCCATAAAACCTTTTGCCAACAAATAGTACACAAATTATTGGTTTGTGTGTAAAAAAAAACATGGGCTCATTAATTAATGATAGTGATAAGGAGGATTTGCAGTCTGTATTTAATAGTATACATGATACTTTTGCGCGCGAAATTAAATTTATAAAAGATGCTCAAAAAGTCATATTAAGTACTGATCCTAATTATAATTATTTATACAATAATACAAGAGGGCAAATTTCTTCTATTAAATACAAAATTACAGAAGCAACATTTAAGGCGAGAATATTATATGTAGGCAGGCAGAATGAAGACTTATTTGACGGCGAAACAAGTGCGCAAATTAAAGTGGATAAGCATGTAGGTGAAGTAAGAATTAAAGTAGATGCAGAAGGATATGCTTATTTAAAAGATACAAAAAGATGTGAATTTGATGGTAGAAAGTTTTCAGTGATTAGCGATGAAATGCCTCACGGCTTATTTACCCCTCACTTTTATACATTTTACTTGAAAGCAGTGGACGAAGGTTAATATGTTTATATCTAAGATTAGTAAAAGCAAAATTGCAAACTTAACAGACTTTAGGAAATCTAAAGAATATATTACATATGTTAAAAAAACTGTAAATGTAGAATTTATGAGAATAAAAAAGAAAATGATTTCCGCATTTAACAATCATCCCGTAACAGTTGAGATTAATGCTGGACCAAACGCTAGCAATACATCAAACACTTTAAGTGGTGTTGGCAATTTATATTCTTATATTGGATTCGAAAAAGGAGATCAACCAACTCTTCCAGTTTTACAAAAATTAGAAGCTGAGACTTTTTTATCTTCTGTTGTTTTTAGTAAAAACGGGACATTTAGAGTTGTAGTAAATAATCCTACAGCTGCTGAAATTTTTGATATAACGCCATTACCTTGGGCTAAAGGAAGAAGTTGGGCAGAAGGTATAGAAAAAGGATTATCTGGGTTTGGTTTATACTTAAATCAAGAATCTACATTTAGTAGATCTGGATCAGGTATACAAGTTAAAAATAAATTAAGATCTGGTAAGTTTAAAAATGTACAGTATATTAGTAAAATTATAAAAGATTTTGAAAAAGAAATTATCAAATTAAATAATCAAGCATTTTAATGAAACCTCAGTTCCAACATCAATTAATAACTAGTTTTGCTTTATGGTTAGATTATGTTATACTCAAAAAAGGAGAAGCTTATTATAATATAGAGTCGCAGTTTTTTTACCAAGAAGATGATAGGTTAGATGATGATTTTCATGCTTTTGCGTCGCCACACAAACAATGGGTTTACGATACATCAATTAAAGGCGCGCATATTATAGATGAAATTACAATCAACAATCAAGTAATCAAAAAAGTAGGACAAAATGATCAAGATACAGGTATCGAAAGTGGAACTGTTAGATATGATTACAATAACGGTAGAGTTTTAATTCCAAAATTTATGGCTAGCCCTACTGATATTGTTTCAGGCAAATATTCAGTTAAAGATTTTAATATTTATATCACAGACCAAACAGAAGAAGAGCTTTTAATTGAGACAAAATTTGATTTAAATAGTAGGTTTGATCAAGATGGCAATAGTGGAGTTAAGCCATATGACCAAGTAGTTCCTGCTATTTTTATATCTTATGAAAATGGTAGAAATGAACCTTTTGCATTTGGCGGTATGGATACGACAAAATCTCAATTAAGGTGTGTTGTGTTTGCAGAAAACTCTTATCAATTAGATGGAATTTTTTCTATACTACAAGACTTCAATAATACAATGATTGTGAATATTGGATTTCATGAACATCCTCTAAATGAATTTGGAGATTTAAAGTATGGGTTTTATGATTATGTGGATTTAAGTTCAAGATACTACGATAGAGCAAATAGTTTTTGTAATTTAAATCTTGAGAAAGTTATAGTTTCAAAAATGAATGACAGGGTTGCCAAAAAAACCCACCCAGGATTGTATATAGGGTTTATAGATATTGAAATACACTCACACAGATACCCAAGATCTCCACTAGTAGAACCTGTTGCAAAATCTCCACCAAACATGCCAGTTCCACCTTTGTCTCCGTTTGAATTAACGTTGGGAATAAATTTTCCTAACGAGCCATTTGATTTAACTTTAGATAATTCAGATTACATCAAAGCATGGAGAGAAACTTTTGATCCTGGATATAAAGATAAATAAATTTTAATTTTTTATAATAAAAGTGTAATATAATAATCATATGGATCCAACACCTTCAGTTACTCAAAGTGTCACACCTTCAGCAGAAGTGCAGTATTTGAATTGGAGAGTATTTTTTAACTTTAAACATATTAATAAAACTCCACATTTAGCAGAAGAATATAAAGTTTATAGAAGGGCTGGAGATGATGGAGTTTTTGATTTAATACAAACAATACCAGCTAGCGAAGTTTCTGCTACACATTATGATCATGTTGTTTTAACAGGCATTGATACGGTTCCAGATTGTAATATACAATACAATTATAAAGTTAGCGCATATAATAAAGATGGAGAGATAGATTGTGTTAATCCAACAATTACCGGAACATTATTACCCTGTCCAACAATGACGCCAACGGTTACTCCAACACAAACAGTCACTCCAACCGTTACAGTCACTTCAACCCCAACCGTTACAGTAACTCCAACCGTTACAGTAACCCCAACCGTTACAGTAACCCCAACCGTTACAGTAACCCCAACCGTTACCCCAACCGTTACTCCAACCGTTACAGTCACTCCAACCGTTACAGTCACTCCAACCGTTACAGTAACTCCAACCGTTACAGTAACCCCAACCGTTACAGTAACCCCAACCGTTACAGTAAGCCCAACCGTTACCCCAACCGTTACTCAAACCGTTACAGTAACTACGACTCCGACTACAACTCCAACTATTACAGTTTCGCAAACAGTTACCCCAACAGTAACTCCAAGCATAACAATATCACCAACAGTAACTCCAAGCATAACAATATCACCAACAGCAACTCCAAGTGTGACCATAAGTTCAAGTATGCATCCTACACCATCAATTACCCCAACTGTAACTCCAAGTATTACGATCTCGCCTACGATTACTCCAAGTATAACTATTTCACCAACAGTCACACCATCTGTTACGGTGACTCCGACTATTACTCCAACTCCAACAACTGATCATGGTTGGGATATTACAGAAATAGAAATCACTGGCCAAAATGAGATAACTAGTAATGCTTTTGTATTTCCAGGGTCTATCTTGTCAGGAGATAGTGCGGGGTATTTAAATTTTGGTGTTAAAAATTCAGCGGGAATAACTTATACTGGTTTTAGGATATATAGTTCCAATTTAAGCACTATGGGTGGAAATGTAGATACATCAACATGGAATACCAATGAACCTACAAATAAAATTCCATACTATTGGCACGACGGTACAAATAGTAGTCAGGGAGCACAAGTTTCTGATTTTGGATTAGTTAAATGTAACAATATAAGTTGTAACGATTGGGAGCGAGTAAATATTGTATCAGGTAATGCTTTTAACAATGACATTAGATTATATATAAGTTTCAATGGAGAAAAAATGGCAGATTACTCGACATCAGTAATAAGGTTCATTGGGGTTTGGGAGTAAAATTTTTTTCACATATTTTTTAATTTTGTGTATTTTAAGTTAAACCTTCAATTTTATATAACTATATGAGTTCATTACCAGCCAGAAATCGAGTAATTTATCAAAGTGAAGCCTTGTTTGTTTCGCCAGACACAACTGGGCACCATGTCTATTATAAACCTAACTATTCAGCAAATAATACGAGTGCTATTATATCTGGAAAAGATGCAAGTAATAACGATTTATTTTTTCACGCATACAGTGGATTAGTTTCTACTTCCAACACTTTCAATAACGCCACAGGAGTCACCAATTGGACTTTTGATTGTACAGGTAATAAAACTCTTGACACAGAAAATGCATTGGGTATGAGCGGATTACACCCAATTTTGACTGCGGTAGGATTTAGTGGCTCAAATAATATTGGTGCAAATGCAGCTGTTACTCACTTAAGTGGCTCTATGGCTAACAATTTTGATGATGGCTCCTGGGGAACAGTAATAGAGCAAATTAAAAGAGTTCAGAATGCAAACTATAGTTTCACGATTAACAGGCAAGATATTAATCAATTTGGTCATCTTGGAAGGTTAGACTCTATTGTTCTTGAAGCTCCCACTGTAAGCTTAGATTTTAGTTATTATTTAACTGATGGAGGAAACGAAAGATTGCTTGGTATGTCAACTGATGGAGGTTTTCAAAACTTGTCGGGTGTTATGACTCGAGATCAAAATGAATTTGGAAACAATTACTTCATACTAACCGTGCCAGAAGGTAGAGATGCGGTATTAGGTGATGAATTAGTAAACGAAGACACAAAAAGTGTGATCAGTTTGGGTAATGGTTATGTTACAGATTATTCTATTGAGGCTAGTGTTGGGGCATTTCCGACAGTTTCAGTTACTGTAGATGGAATGAACATTAAATCAGACATTGGTACCGAAGGAAAAGGTATTCCAGCTATAGACCCAAAAGACGGAACTTTAAGTTGTGATAGATGTTTCTTTTTACCGCCATCAGTTAGCGGTGAAGGCGAGAGTGTTTTGAAGCCTGGTGATATTACTATTAATTTGCAAGATGCAGGTTTAATTTCTAAACAAATCTCAGGAGATTCACTTGGTTACGGAGATGAAGATAAAGGTAGTGCTCATATTCAAAGCTTTACTTTGTCTACACCAATGGGCAGGACCGACCTGCAAAGATTAGGAAATACTTATGCTTTTGCCAAAGAACTAGACTTTCCAATTACTTGCACACTAACCGTTAATGCATTGGTAGCTGACTTAAAAGACGGAAACTTGGTAGACTTAATGTGTGGAGAATCATATAATTTTAGAATTAAAATGCAACCACCTCAGTGTGTAGATTGTGATCCTAATGACAGTACTCCTGCTATGCAAATAGATTTCAGAAGAGCAAAACTTGACTCAGAAAGTTTCAGTTCTGCAATTGGAGACAACAAAACTGTTGACCTTACATTTAGCACTCAAATTGGTGGCCCAGAAGAACAGGGTGTAGGAGTTTTTATTAGTGGATGGGAAAATTCGAAAGGTGAAGATAGTAAATTCAAGATGCCACCAACTATAGAAAATACTGGAGATCATTTAAAATACTTCCCCTACGGACACCTTGGTACAACTGGGGGATTTGCTCAAGGAAGATATTAATTAAAAAAAGTTTAAATTAAAGTTAATTTAGTTTAATATATTACACCACAATCTTAGGGTTGTGGTGTAATTGTTTATACAGGAATGAGGAACTTTTTTAGATCGGAATATGCGGCTCTCTTTGTTGGTCCAGCACCAGCCTATGGGCCACACATAGGTAATTTTAACGAATCTCAACTGAGACGTTTAACTAAGGTACAAAATTTTTCTTATGAATTTAATATCAATAGAGAAGAAATTAAACAAATTGGAAATCAAGATTTACTTACCAGAACAATAAACATTACTCAAGAGCAGCCTTCTGCTGGCAGTAATATTGATGTTAATATCGAGCCAGTGCCTGTTAGTTTAAATTTTGAATATATACCAACATGTGGGTTAAATGAATTTTTGCTTAATCTAAATGTAGTTCCTCCTGGAGAAAAAGCTGAAAATAGTATAATTAGTAGACATTTTGGAGATAAAAACTTTTTTTTGGTATTAAGAAATGATGCAGGCAAGGAGGCTCGATTCTTACAAGATGATCAGGATTTTTTTGATCATTATGTTATTGGTGTAGGAAATTCATTTTTAACTAATTATTCATTATCAGCTCAAGTAGGATCTCCAATTATCGCTAACGCGCATTATCAAGCATCAAACATAATTGTAGATTTATATTCTGGAGACAACTATATACCTGCAATAGATTTATCTGAAGGTAAATTTAAAGAAGAGCATAAATATAAATTTGATCCAGATTCAAATATCATAGCAGGCAACGAACCAGAGTATCAGGAGACTGCTTTATTATCTAATCATATAAAACTTACCATAGAAGATTTAAATATAGGTGGAA
>Ga0255759_10002089_pt1 | contig 17920 bp, 16 predicted proteins | sample 101ome_20_FD_179959 | JGI IMG/M metagenome (GOLD analysis project Ga0255759, IMG submission 179959) | Coastal salt marsh microbial communities from the Groves Creek Marsh, Skidaway Island, Georgia - 101404AT metaG (version 2) | ecosystem: Environmental > Aquatic > Marine > Intertidal zone >...
ACCAAGATCTTCTGGGGTAAGGCCGATGAGATCCTGGCTGTGAGCAATTGTGCTCAGTTGAGTGGAGTGGACGTTGAGCAGTTGGAGTGTGGGCACATGGCCCACATGGAAGCCGCTGATGTCGTTAATAAGCATTTAACCTGAATCACTGAAAGGAGGTAAGCAAGGAAGGAGTGGCTTATTCAATTAGCCAGCAAATATATTCAAGAAGTTCAAGTGTGACCTAGTTGCCTATTTCAGTTTTAACAGGCAATCAACAAGATCATTACGAAGCAGGAGAAACCATGAAGAAGCAATCTCGTAGAGATTTCATTAAGACCAGTGCAGCCACTGCACTTGCCCTGAACGGTATAGGTGGAGGCTCATATTTCTGGCCTACAGAAGCATTTGCAGCTGACGGGTATGCGCCAGGAATGACTGGGGGACCAACAGGCTTTGAGGGTGCTGAACGATTCCAGTACAACAACACGATGTCCGAAGGAAGAGCCATCGAAGGGATCCAAAAGCTCAAGGCTCAGGGGAAAGTTCCGCAGAAACTGACGATGCTACTCACAGATGGAGCTATCGGTCAAATCACCAAACCTTTTCCCGTGGGTAAAGTTGGACCGTTGGGACCATTCCCTGACGGAGCCCCCTCTGCCAAAGAGGTTTGGGAAAGAGAAACAGGGATTGAGATCGATATCATTGGTGCACCCGCAGAAGATATTTTCAAAAAGGTAATGCAGGACGTTACCACAAGTGGCGGAGCCTTTGATATTTATACCGGCCCCTGGAACTCAACGGGAGACCTAGTCAGTTCCAACGGTGCGGTCAATTGTGATGACTATGTCAGCCGATATCAGCCTGATTGGGCTGATCCAGAGAGAGGAACTCCATCTCCAGAAATGGAAAAACTGCTTTATACCTACAATGGTAGTTACTACACCTTCTCGTTGGATGGAGACTACCAAACCTGGTTCTATCTCAAGGGAATTTACGAGCGAGAGGACGTAAAGGAAGCATTCCGTAAGGAGGTTGGGTACGAATTAGATGTTCCGAATACTTGGAATGAAGTGGATGCGATCTCCAAATTCTTCACAGGTAAGGATTTTGGAAATGGACCAATGTATGGAAACGGAAACTTGATGAGTCCATTCTGGGGCCTGGCAACCTTCTACGCACGCTTTGCCTCAATGGATTTCCCTAACTTCTACTTCTTTGATGAAGATGGGAATCCAAACCTCAACACTGAATTAGGCATACAAGCCGCAGAAGAACATGTAAGAAGTTTTGAGTGGAGTCCGCCGGATGCCCTGACGTTCACCTGGGCAGAAGCCTACAGCACAATGTGGAATTTACAGATTCCACAAACGGCTATCTACACAAACCTGGTGAAATTTGGAGACGGGTACAACACAGATGGTTCTCCGAAAAGTAAAGCGACTGGAATGATCAGCGCTCATTTGCCTGTTGGTAGAAAATTCGGAAACCAGCTCAACCGTCGTTCCGTGTTGTACTATCACATTTCTGCGTGGATTTCCTCACAGAGCAAATATCCAGAGGCCGCCTATCTCTTCATGCAGTGGCTGAGTTCAACTCGAACTTATACATGGATGGCTGGTAACCCCGGTGGATATTTTGATCCAATGCAGCGAGCGAACTTCAACGAACCATTGGTAGAGGCTACTTACCATAAGTATTCTATGGAAATGATTCCAGAGACTATCGCTCGGTCAGTACCATCAATTAATTTTGGTGGTCAAACCGCCCTCGACAATGCTTTGGATGAAGAACTACAGGCTGCAATCACAGGCCAAAAGAGCGCTAAAGACGCAATGGAAAGCGCTCAAGGCAAGTGGGAACGAATCATTCGAAAGCAAAAGCGCAATGGAATTGTTGACGCAATCAAGGCCAGCCGAAAAACTTGGCCAACGATTGTGGAAACAATCTAACCCCTAAATAGACCCCTGCTATCATGCGTGGCAGGGGTCTTTATAAAAAGATCCAATGAGCGAAAAAAATAGATTAATTATCAAATATTTACTTCTTCTATTAGCTACATTTTTCGTTTGCTATCCATTGCTGTGGATGTTGACCATGGCTTTCAAGCCGTACCCAGAATGGACAACTGTCTCTGGGCTCACATGGTTTCCACAGAATCCAACCTTACAAAATTTTGAATTCCTTCTATACGGAGAAGCAGAGGGACTGGTCGTCAGCCTTGATAAGACTGTCGGTGGTGCCCTGGTTTCTAGTCTTGTTACCGCAACCTTAGGAACTTTGATTGCTGTTGTATGTGGAACTCTGGCTTCATATGGTGTTGTGAGATTCAAAAAAGCAGAAAGCCTTCCGCTTTCCGTTTTGCAACTAAGACTCTTTCCGCCGTTAGCTGTGATGATTCCCGTAATGGTTATGTGGTCGTTTCTTGAGGCCGTAGATACCTGGTGGGGACTTTCGTTGATTTATGGGATTGTCACACTGCCATTTGCATTTTGGCTGATGAAGACATTCTTCGAAGAGGTGCCGATTGAGATTGAGGAGGCAGCTTTTGTTTGTGGATGCAGTTACTGGAGAGTTTTTTACAAGATCACGCTACCGATTGTGAAGCCTGGCATTGCAACAAGTACCTTATTTGTCTTCATCTTGAACTGGTCTGATTACTTGCTGGCACTTCTCCTGACACAAAAAGAATGGATTACGCTCCCCGTCTACATGGCAACACTCACCTCCGCCATGGGTGGACAGATGTATGGAATGAAGGCAGCGCTTGGATTGATTGCAGCAATACCACCAATCATTTTTGGACTGATGATTCAAAAACACTTGGTACGGGGATTAACTTTTGGAGCACTGAAACAATAAGAATCCAATGAACACATTGAGAAAAATAGGGAACGATTCAGAAGCATTAGGAAAACTTTTTGTCTTACCGACAATTATCCTCCTAATCTTTATCGTTGTGTTCCCCTTCTTCATGCAGGTCTATCTCAGCATCACCTACTGGACTCCACTTGATGGTATCCCTTGGTACCAAGCCTATGAAGTGGTGGCATGGCATGACCAGTATCTGTACATCCTTGAAGATGACAGGGTCTGGGGTGCTCTTTGGAGAACAATGCTCATAGTCTTTTTTGCGGTACCAATCCAATTTCTACTAGGTATGGGACTAGCCTATTTATTTATCGATAAGTTTCCTGGTAGAAAGATATTTTATTCCATCATGCTCACTCCCATGATGGTAGTACCTGCCGTTGTTGGCTTAATGTTTTACTTACTTTTCCAAGGCACAGGCCCAGTCAATGATCATATCGGCCTGCCATCAGATTTTTCATGGCTCACTGATGTCAATCGAGCCATGATTACCATCATTGTTGCTGACGTCTGGCAATGGACTCCACTAATGTTTTTGATCCTCTTATCTGGAATGTTGGGAGTCCCAAATGATCAGATTTTAGCAGCAAAAATTTTAGGTGGTTCAGACTTACAAAATTTCTTTAAAATTATTTTACCAAGAATGAAAGGAGTAATCGTTATTGCGATTGTCCTTCGTGTAGTCGAATGTTTTAAAATTTTCGATTTGAATTTTATCATGACTAAGGGAGGTCCAGGAGTTGAGACCGAGACAATCTCTGTTTTCCTTTACAAGCTGACATTTGGAGAATTTGAGTGGTCTTATGTAGCTGCTATTGGCTTAACAGTCTTGATCGTACTAAGCATCATCGCTGCAAAAGGCCTAGCTTACTTTGCTAAACAAGAGAGCTGATAATGTCTGATATTCATTTGATAAAAGTTTCTAAATTTTTTGATAATTTTCAGGCTGTCAAGAATCTTGACTTAGAAATTGGCAATGGTGAGTTTGTCGCGCTGCTGGGGCCATCGGGTTGTGGGAAAACGACCACAATGAACATGATTGCTGGCTTGGAACATCCTACGTCTGGAAATATTTTAATTGATTCAAAAGATACCAGTTCGATAAGAATTCAAGATCGGAATATAGGATTTGTTTTTCAGAACTATGCCATCTTCACACACCTTACAGTTTATAAGAATCTTTCCTATGGATTAGAGGTCCAAGGTTACGATAAGGCTTCGATTGATGACAAGGTACAGAAAATGGCCAAGCGGATGAGCATCTCTCATCGGTTAGACCAGCCAGCTGCCTCTCTCAGTGTCAACGAGCTGCAAAAACTAGCAATCGGACGATCAGCTATTGTTGAACCAAAAATCTTCTTACTCGATGAACCACTCTCGAACCTTGATGCGAGTTTTCGAGCTTACATGCGGAGTGAGTTAAAGTTACTGCAGAGAGAGTTTGGACAAACGATGGTCTATGTAACTCATGATCAAATCGAAGCAATGAGTCTAGCCGACAAGATTGCCATTATGAATGAAGGCAGTCTTATTCAATATGGCCCACCTCTAGAGGTCTATAACAATCCGAATAGTAAATTTGTTTCTTACTTTGTTGGCTCTCCAAAAATCAACCTTTTAGAAGGGCATCTTATTCCCAACTCCGATTCCTCCTCTTTTGTCACCAATAAAGATCTGGCAATCAGCTTTCCCTCTAATGAAAAGCTCAAACAACTATCTAATTCAGAAAAATTGGGTGCGTCTATCGGCATAAGACCACAAAATATTAAGCTTAGCTCAAAAGAATCAGATAAAGATATTAATCTGAGGGGGCAAATAAAGATTATCGAACGAATTGGGGCCAAAAGATTAGCCCATGTCCAGGTTGATAATCATATGATCACGTGTATTGATGATTCAGGCACTGCAAGCCAACACGAAAATGTAATTATGACGTTCTCACCTGAGTCCTTCTTCCTGTTTTCTGAAGAAAATGGAAATCGGTTAATCTAAATCTAAGCTTTCCTTTTAATCCATGTCATTCATTCAGTTAAATTCTGTTACCAAAAATTTTCCGAAATTCACTATTGGCCCCTGTGATTTATCTATTGAAAAAGGTGAATTTTTTGGGATTTTTGGACCGCCATCTTCTGGAAAAACGAGTATTCTCAAAATTATTCTGGGACTACTCTCTCCTGACTCTGGATCTTTCTATCTGGATAATGAGGAAATCACCCATCTTGCTGCCCATGAGCGGAATTTCTCCATGGTCTTCCAGAATCTAGCCCTATTCCCTCACATGAACGGGCGAGATAACATCTTATTTCCAGCAATTGAGTCGAATGTTCCAGAGAGTGTTTATAATGAGCGCTTTGATGAGGTGGTGGATGTGTTGCACATTTCTCACATCCTACACAAATCACCTGCTCAGATGTCTGGTGGAGAGAAACAACGGATTGCTTTAGGGAGGGCCTTCATCAACAAATCCTCAGCTATCTTACTTGACGAACCTCTCTCTGCGCTAGATGCCCGCCTTCGTGAGGAGATGAAGATTGAATTAAAACGTCTTCAGATTGAAATGAATCAAACATTCGTTTATGTCTCCCACGATGAAGAAGAGGTTCTTTCTATCTCTGATCGGGTCGGCATCATGATTGATGGGAAAATTCGTCAAATTGACGATCCCTCAGTCGTTTATGACTATCCTAATTCCGCTGATGTTGGTCGATTGATCGGTTCCCCTCCGATGAATTTCTTTCCTGCTTCTTTTGATACCTCATCCAAGCATCTACACATTCCTAATCTTGATCTGAAAGTGAAGATTGAAAGAGATGATGAGTTGCCAAGAAAGCTTCTAGCTGGCGTCAGACCAGAAGACTTTCAATTACTGGAAGTTGCAAATGAAGACTCCTTCAAATCCCTTGTTTTAAATTTTGAACCGCTAGGGTCCTACACAATCGTTAACCTACAGTGCCCACATAGTGAGGATGTTTTCAAGATTCGGCTTAATGGCCAGTATAATTTTGAATTCAAACAATCTGTAGATCTTGCTGTCCATTCAAACAAGGTTCGTCTGTTCAACGAGTCTGAGGATCTAGTCTAAACCAGAAGAGTAATTCCTTTCTCCGATTCGCCTCCAAATCCTTAGTAGTGTTATGATTGTATAACTTGTTCCGTTAAGTCATCCATATATTTCAACATCAGAATATTTAACATTTATCCTACTTGCCCTGCCTTTGTTCTCTTCAGGACAAAATCGTAGTATTCAACAACATCTTTTACGCAACTGACTGGTAGACTTTTAAGATGCTACGAATAGAAAATTTTTTGCATTTTTATTTTCAACTTTAGCAAATTGATTGATGTGATCTTGATTACATCTAATGCAACCTTGTATCTGCCTAAGACTGCCTCTAGATACTGTATAGATATTACGAGTCGCCACTCGTGATGTTAAACAAGACTGTTTTTTTCCTAGATAATATTCAACGAGTTTTTGCAGTTATCGGATTAAATTGATAACAAACTGTAGATGTTGACAAAGTATGAAAATTGATCATTTCTTCTATTGCTTTTCAGGAATCATTCAGAGAGAGATGCTCCGCTTCCTTCAACAAAAAGGTAGATTCTTCGCTGCATTAGTCCGCCCACTGGTATGGCTATTCATTTTTGCTGCGGGTTTTCGTTCGATTCTTGGAGTGTCTATTATTCCACCGTATGAAACCTACATACTATATGAGGTTTATATCACTCCAGGCTTATTGGGGATGATTATTTTATTTAATGGTATGCAGACTTCACTTTCAATGGTCTATGATCGTGAAATGGGAAGTATGAAGACATTACTTATTAGCCCATTACCTCGGTGGTTTCTGTTGATGAGTAAGCTCTTTTCAGGAGTCCTGATTTCAATTTTACAGATCTATCTATATCTCCTCATTGCTTGGTTTTGGGAGGTAGAAGCCCCACTGTCTGGCTATCTTTTGATTATACCAGCCCTACTATTGAGTGGAATGATGCTCGGTGCGCTAGGCTTGCTGATTTCATCTTTCATTAAGCAATTAGAAAACTTTGCTGGGGTAATGAATTTTGTTATTTTTCCAATGTTCTTCGCGTCTTCTGCTCTCTACCCTCTTTGGAAACTAAAGGAATCAAGTATTTTTCTACACCAGATAGCATTTCATAACCCGTTCACGCATGCTGTTGAGTTGATCCGTTTTGCTCTCTATTCACAATGGAACTGGGAAGCTTTCCTCTATGTTGTTGGATTTGGGAGTGTTTTTTTACTTCTTTCTATCTTGGGTTATGACCCTTCACGAGGGAATTTAGCAAAAAAACTTCAGAGTTAGTTTGTTCTCTTTGTGGACACTGACAGTCCATTTTCTAAAAAATTCAAATTTCTTCATTAAACGCCATCACCTCACAACGTCCGTAACTCTGCGTAGGGACAACTGCACCGTCTTTAGTAATTGTGTGCTGTGATGTTGTGGCAACAAAAGTTCCTGCCTCCCGGTTTTCTCGCATCACCATCACCGCAGTCGTATGAATGGGTCTCTCTGGATTGACTTCCAGAAAATTTAACGCCTCCAAGGTACGGATGATAAAGACTTCCTGGATTCCACTTGGTTCGCCTGGAACTCTCTTGATCAGCCGGGCCTTGCTTCCTTTTTGCGGAATGGCTGCAAAGATATACTCCATGTTTTCGATGGTCGCTTCTTTCGACCAAGTTGTTTCCCAGGAAGTCCAGTTGGTAGTCACCTGTCGAGTGAACAAACAACGTAGACTCTTGGCCTTCAAAAGATTTGCATCACGAACAAACAAAGCCTCTTCTGCGGCATGTAGTGGACTGGTGAAGAGGATGATGAGTAGGGCCAACAATCCAAAAATCATGGGTCGACTCTGGCAATGGGTTCCAAAAATTTTCTTCTCCAAAATCGTTGTTCTGAAGAGGGGTGATTTGATTTATCTTCAACACAACTGCAGGTTTTCTTCCTTCTGGACAAATTCATCTATTTTCTGAGGTTTTCCTCTACTCGGCCCCGTTTCTCGTCTTTTCTGATTGAACCAATATCATCACGAAAGTGGGAGATGGCTGGATTCTTGTTTCAGTTACTAGTAGAAAATCTGTCACATTAATTTTTACAACTAAATTTTCTCAAACTGCGTCATTGAAGGGCCTTGTTTCACAACAGATTCGACTCACTGCATTTGTGAGTTAATAAAACTCTGAGCCTTCAAGCAGAAGAATCTCTCTTTATCCCGAAAAGGTGGACGATGAATCAGCTATTCCCCCCAAAGGTTATGGACCGCAGACAGAGTGATCGCAGGGCGAATGAACGTCGGTCCGATGAAAGAAGACACCATGACCGAAGATCTGGCTCAGGAGAGGTAGCCCGAGAACGCCGTCAAAGAGAGGAACTGGTGGAGTTGACAGACCGGCGCTTAACAGACCGGCGTAGTCAGGATCGGCGGGAACATGATCGCAGGAAGATCAATTTGTTGTTGAATCCAGAAGCACAAGAACTCCTGACGAAAACACCTTGGATGGAAGAACTACTTGTGAAGATTGCCGAGGATCAAAAAAGTCCTACCTAAGATCAAAATCAGCCCACCCAAGTGTCCTAATCACCAAGAAGCACCTCTCCTCTCAGAGGTACTTTTCACGTATCGGAGAAACTGCGTTCTCGTGGGAGGAAAACCCCTCATAGTGGGCCAGAACCTTAGCTCTTTTGGCAAGTTCTGGATAAGCTGGAGGAGTAACATATCCTATCGAACTTCGCTTCATAAAGTCGTGAACAGAAAGCGGTCCAAAGGTTTTGGCACCCTGACTTGTTGGCAACACAGCGTTGGGGCCGAGTGAGAAATTACCAATGCAGACTGGAGTATGAGGCCCCATTAAAATTTCTGCTGCCTCTGTAATGTGGCCCAAGTGTGTGAATGGCTCTGTGGAAAGCAGTTCCAAGTGTTCTGGAGCATAGTCATTTATGAATCGGTAGCTTTCCTCGACCGATGATGTCAGCAAAATTCCACCATAGGGACCTGTCAGCACAGTTTTAGAAAACTCTACCCGCTGTGCAGTCATCTTCGCCCAGTGATCAGGCAAAGCAGCCAGAGCCTCTTCCACCACACGGCGAGAGTGTGTGACTAAGTAAGCTGAGCTATCTGGTCCATGTTCTGCTTCAATCAGCAGATCTAGCGCAGCGAGTCCACCATGAACACTATCGTCAGCAAATATAATTGCTTCGGACGGCCCAGCCGGCAAGCCAGGATCAATAATATCAGATAGCAATCGTTTAGCTGCCACGACCCAAGGACTACCTGGACCAACAATCTTAAGTGCTCGTTCAATAGTCTCAGTACCAAATGTAGCAGCAGCTACAGCTTGCGCACCTCCACACTTGTAGACAGTATCGACACCCGCAATACTTGCTGCTACAAGAGTTGCTGAATCCACAGATCCATTCGGTAATGGAGGGGTGAAAATCGCCAACTTTGGAACCTGAGCTACTACGCCCGGTATTGCAGTCATCATCGTCACTGATGGGAAAGCACCCTTCCCACGCGGCACATAGATCGCGACAGAGCGAATTGGAGTTAGTCGATCTCCAGCATAAGCGCCCGGTCGAATCTCCTTCATCCACATAGTTTCTGGCTTCTGCTCCTCATGGAAGGTTCTGATATTGGTGATACCATAGCGAATCGCCTCAATGACTACCTCTTCGACTTCTTCAAACGCAGCAGCGAACTCCGCTTCACTTACCTTCAGAGCTTCCTTACTCAGCAGCGTAGAGCCATCTAATTGCTGGCCAAAACGAACTAGCGCTTCATCTCCTTCTAAACGCACCGCCTCGATGATAGGCTTCACCTTCTCCACAAAGCTTGAGAGATCAGCCTCTGAACGCTTTAGCAAAGCTTTATAATCTGCGGCTGTCAGCTTACTAGTTTCGTGAAAGGATACCGTTGACATGATGCAGTGCCTTTTTGAGTAAGTTTTGGTGACAGTCACTTCGATTTAAGAAAGATTTCTAAACCAACTATTTTGTCCAGTATGGCAATAGCCAACATCGCTACTGCAATAAAAACAACCGAGACAGCCGCTAGGTCTGGTGTAATAATCGAACGGATAGAATTGTAGACTTGTACGGGGAGCGTGACAATTCGAGCATCTACAAGCAATAGGCTAACGAGAAATTCGTTCAGGGATAGAATGAACATCAGCAGAGAGCCTGTGATGATTCCCGGCATTACTGACGGCAAGGTCACATAGAAAAAAGTTTGAACCGGACCAGCACCGCAACTTTGGGCAGCAAGTTCCAGATCAGGATCTAGGCCTGTAGCACTTGAGGAAACTGCCCAAATCATGAAAGGGAGATTGATCACAGCGGTAGCTACGCCAACCGGCCAAAGGCTCCCAAGAATACCGACTTCACCAAAGACCAACATCAATCCAATTCCCGATCCAATCAGTGGGATTGTGAAAGGTAACAGGAGATAGGTCTGAATCAAAGCACCCTTGCGTAATCGATACTTTACTAGGGCAATCCCCGCCAAGGTCCCCGCAGGCAAAGAGATAAGCACACAAATTATGGCCACCCAGATTGAACGTATAAATGCATCCTGCAATTCCTGCTTTTCCACGAGAGCTTTGTACCACTTCAAGGACAACCCATCCGGAGGGAAAACAATAATATTTCCAGAAGTCAGGGAAGCTCCAAGCACAACAAGTGTTGGTGCAGAGAGAGTAATGATCGAGATAACGATTAGTATCCAGAAAAATAGTTTCTGGGCAACTGGCTGGTTCATTTATCTTTTGCGCCCAAGGCTAGTGTCCCTGCACCAACCAACATAAAAATAATCCAAACTAAGAGTGAGCCAATTGCAATCAATAACACGGCCAGACTGGAACCAAATCCCTGATCGGACGTCCGGAAAAACTGGTCATAGATTGCGTTCGCCACAAAATCCTGAGTTCCACCACCAAGAATAGCTGGCATCGCAAAATCTGTCAGAGAGAGAGTCAAGACCACCAAACCCGCACCGATTAGACCGGACTTAGCCATGGGAAGTATCACATAAAGCATTGTTTCCTGCCAGGAAGCCCCAAGAGATTCAGCAGCAGCTTCAATTTCTTCAGGAATTGCGGTTAGTGCTGGAGCCAACATCAATACGGCAAATGGAAACATGTACTGTACAAGCCCAAACAGAACCGAAGGATAGTTGAAAAGCATGCGTAGTGGTTCAATACCAATCAACCCCAGTATATCGTTCACTATCCCTTGTTTGCCCAGAATAATAAGCCATCCATAAGCGCGTACTACTTGTCCAATGAAAAAAGGCAAAAATAGAGCAATTAGCAAGAATTTTCGTAGAAATGCACTACGCGTTCTTACCATAATGTAGGTATAGGGGAAGGCCAGTAGCAATGTAGTCATGGTAACGATAGTTGCACCAAGAATACTTCGCCAAATGACAGATCGAATGAATGGCTCTGTCAGTGCGCGCTCGTAGTTTGCCAGTGACCACTCCTCCGAGAAAAGGAAGGTGCTCGTGTCAAGAGTTCTTAAAGAAGTGTCACCAATATAAGCAAGTCCTAGAACAAGCAGACCAACTAACAAAATTGCAGGACTCAACATTAGATAAGGCCCCCAGAAGCCTCCTTTTTTGGGCCAAATTTTACTGAAAGCAGCTTCTAGGATATCCATCAAGTGCCAAGTCAACGGATAACAAGATAGATTACGTCTCATTAGTTTTCGATCGATCTATGAGACCACTGGAACTTCAAACCTAAAGCCCAGTGGCTAAACTTTTCAGAATCACCCCTGCATAATCGCCTTGAACTTCGAGAACCACTCGCTCTCGTTTTCTACCTGGATCTTGCCTGAGATACGGATCAGCCGATCAAAGTCAGCCGGTTTAGTTGGATAGGAAGGATCTCCAGCTAATCCTGGTGGCGGTCGCAATCCAGGGATGACTCCGGGCAATCCTAAACCATCCAGCCAAATCTGCTGAGATTCCTTACTTAGAGCGTGGTTGATGTATTCTCTGGACCAGTACAAATCTCCTTCAGAGTGCCCTTTAGGAATCCACAGCCCATCTGTATCAAACTTGGCGCCCTCCTTTGGAATCGTCCAAGCGATATCTACTCCATTTCTTTTGGCTCCTAGTGCGTTTGTTGAAATCGTACATGCTGCGTCAATTTCTCCATTCTGGAACCACGTCACAAAATCAGGATCTTCTCCAAGTAATGGTTCTTGAGTTTTGATTTTAGACACAAAATCCCAGCAGGGTTGCATATTATTTGGGATACCATCTAATTTACCACCGCCAGCGACCTGTGCTGGAAAGTGGAATCCAATCCCATCGTTGTAAAACGCTAGTCGTCCCTTAAATTTAGGGTCAAGCAGATCGTGATAGGATGCTGGTGGTCCACTTGGAAAGGCACTCGGCCGGTATGCTAACACATACACATACCCGTAAGTATTGACGATCGGATAGCCATCTACGCCCACAGGCTTTGCCAAGTCAGTGGTTCCTTTCAGATTGGGTAGGTCGGAAAGATCCTCACACACTCCACGAAGTGCCGACTTAGTAGCATTGGTCGTTGTGTCCCAATTGATATGGATTGGGGGAGTTCGCTTTTGAGCAACAGCAGCCCAAACCTTTGGTTGTATTTCATTATCCTCAGTCAAATCATGTCGTACTTTAATACCTGTCTTGGTCGTAAATGGATCTGAAACTCCAGCCTTCAGTGCTTCGACCCAAGGACCACCCCAAGCTCGGACAATAATCTCTTTTGGCTTGGCAGGTTCCGCTTTCAGTAAAGATGGTGCTACAGACCCAGCTGCACCAGCAATTCCCAGCATGGCTGAGGTCTTCAGTAAATCTCTCCGTTTGATCTGCTTGTCGAAAGTCATACTCAACTCCTGATTCTGGTTAAGACTCGGCTGTTGCCAAGTTAATCAATCCACGACAAAGACATGCATGTCGCGGCTCTGCCATCCAACAAAGACCATCTCTCCTACTTCGAATGTTGAGAAGTCTTGCTGGTCATGGTGAATGATCCTGATGGGCGCATCAGATAACGCTGCCACCGAAAGTTCATAGAGAATCCGTTCTCCCTCAAAAATAACATCCGTTACTCGACCCTCAAAATAAGCCTCACATTCTCTGTTTTCTGATTTTCCACGAAACAGTCGAATCTGTTCTGCACGGATAGCAGCCTGCACTGAAACTCCCTGGGTCAGCACAGAGTTCTCACTCTTTGAAGTACCAAGCAGTGTCTGCTGACTGATTCTGATTGCTACCTGCTGTCCCTTTAGAGACTCCAGCATCCCATGGAATAGGTTAGTTACCCCTACAAAATTAGCTACAAAAGGATTTGATGGAGAACGGTAAACTTCCAAGGGGGTAGCATTCTGCTGGATTTCTCCATAATTCATCACAATGATCTGATCAGAAACCACCAGTGCTTCTCGCTGATCATGGGTAACATTTATCGTAGTGACACCGAGTTCCTTCTGAATTCTCCGAAACTCTAATTGCATTTCTTCACGTAACTTGCGATCCAAGGCCGCTAGTGGTTCGTCCAAAAGGAGTAAGTCTGGTTCAAAAACCAAGGCTCGAGCAATCGCCACACGCTGCTGCTGCCCTCCTGAAAGTTCATTGATCTTACGACTACCAAGCCCCTCCAAACGCACAAGGTGCAAGTATTCTTTCACCCGGTCAGAGATCGTACGGGCGTTAAACCTGCGCATTTTCAACGGAAACGCTACATTTTCCGCTGCGGTCATGTGTGGGAATAAAGCAAGGCGTTGGAATACCATCCCAATCGAGCGTTTGTTGGGAGCTAATTCCCTAACAGTTTGTCCCTTGATAAAAATTTCGCCCTGATCTGGTTGCTGAAAACCGGCGATCAGCCTGAGTAAAGTTGTTTTTCCAGAGCCCGAGGGGCCCAAAACTGTGAGAAAACGGCCCTCCTCCAGTTCAAAACAGACGTTCTTAACGGCATGTACATCACCAAACTGTAAACAGACGTTTGAAGCAGAAACTGCAGAAACTTTATTCAAAGTAAGAAATTTGGGCTAGAGTCATTCACTGGCAGTTCAATCCAAGATGTTGTTGTAAGACAATGGAGACAGCCTTCAAATGGACGCGAGATAGCCTCCATCGATTGCCAAACATTGGCCGGTGATATACTTTGCGGCATCACTAACAAGGAAGACAACCGCACCTTTAAGGTCGTTTGCATTGCCAAAGCTATTCAGCGGGATTTTCTGCAGCATAGCTTCTTGCCAAGCCTGTTCACGATAAAAGGCCTCCGTCAACTCCGTCCGGAAGTAACCTGGCGCAATCGCATTGACTCGAATTTGCTCACTTGCCCATTCTGTTGAGAGCGCACGTGTCATGCCCAATAGTCCCGACTTGGAAGAACCGTAAGGCACTGCCGTTGGCACACCAACATATGATGTCAGGGAACATACATTAACAATGGCACCACCTCTGCTGGAACGTACCATACTGTGAGCAGCAACTTGGGCAGCAAAAAAGGCTCCCTTGAGATTAGTTTCCATGATAGTGTCCCAGGTTTCCTCAGTCAGTTCATAGGAGGGACACACTTGTTCGTAGCCTGCATTATTGACGAGGATGTCTATTTCTCCAGCCTGCTGAGCAACTGTCTGAAGTCTATTCCTCATTGCGGGTACGTCACGAACATCTAACTCTATTTGTCGGGACTCGCCTCCGAAATCGGAGATCCGAGATTGTGTTTCCTCAAGTGCTTTCAAAGAACGGGAGGTGATTACTACTGTTGCACCCGCCTCCGCTAAGCCAATTGCGATTGCCTGGCCAAGTCCTCGACTAGCTCCCGTAACAATTGCATTTTTTCCTGATAGGTCAATGGTGAAACCTTTCACTTGAAAGTCTCCTTACAGAAAAACAATCAAATAGATAAGCATGTCTTAAACAATAAAAATCTCTGAACAAAATAGATTCCAATGAAACCACTTGAAAAGATTTTGCGCCCCGAACTCATGGAAATACCCCCATACAACGTGGGGCTTGGGCTGAACGAGGTAAAATCACGTTATGGAGTAACTGCAGTTGCAAAACTGTCCTCAAATGAGAATCCAACTGGCCCAGCACCACAGGTTTTAGAGTGTCTCTCCCAAACTAGTTCGGAACTGTATCTTTATCCCGACAGTGAGGCTCTTTTGCTGCGCAAGGCAATTGCTCGACGCTTAAATGTCTCTGAAAAACGAATAATTTTTGGCAACGGTTCAGAAGAATTAATTTCGATTATCTGTCGAAGTGTTGTCAATCCAGGCGATCGAGTTGTTACTCTCTATCCTTCCTTCCCACTGCATGAAGATTATACCAAGTTGATGGGAGGTTCTGTCGAAAGACTGGCGATAAATGACAAACTCCGGATTGATCTAACCAAACTTATCGAGAGGGCTGCACAACCAGCCAAATTACTCATTTTTGCCAATCCGATGAACCCTAGTGGAAGTTGGCTAAACCCTGAACAACTGAGACAATTGTTTGCAGCCAAGCATCCAGAGACTATGCTCGTGCTTGACGAAGCTTATCACGAATACGCAGTTCATGGAAACTACACCAGTGGTCTCGACCTCACGGAACTGATGCCAGGACATTGGGTAGTACTTAGAACATTTTCTAAGAGTTGGGGGCTTGCGGGGCTCCGAATCGGCTTTGGCATATGTAGTTCAACAGAACTTTGCCAAGCACTGGACCGAACGCGTACTCCCTTCAATACCAATCAATTAGCCCAGATAGCTGCGAAAGCCGCCTTGGATCACGAGGATTACATGCTCCACAGTGTTCAACAAACAATCCTACAACGCGAGCGTCTTGCTAAAGAACTCCGATCTCGTGGTTACCAAGTCGGAGAATCTCTCGGGAATTTCCTATTCATCAATATCAATCACTCTTCAATAAAATTTGCAGAAGAACTCCTTAAACTAGGTACAATTGTTAAGCCCTGGCTTCAGCCGGGTTATGACACTTTCCTTCGTGTGTCGATTGGCACACCAGTAGAAAATGAAAAATTTCTGGTGGATCTGGATCAGATAGAGGCTTTTCGATAAAGAGATTGGCTCAGAAACTTTGTGAATCCATTTTTTTCAAGATATTTGCAAAAACTTCCAGCTTAACCATACTTTTTCAGTTATGCCTTTTTATTTTTGACGAACGTAGCGATCCCCAAACTGCTTTAGCTCATCAACACTAGGCACACCCATCAACTTCATTGTGATTGAAATTTCTTTGGCAAATATCTCAATTGCTTTTTCAACACCCGACCTTCCGTCTGCAGCAAGTCCAAACGCATAAGCTCGACCCAACAGCACTCCACTAGCGCCCAAGGCTAGAGCAATTACCACCTCGGAACCACGGCGGAATCCACCATCAATCATCACACAATAATCTTTGCCAACTGCCTTACGAATTTCTGGCAAGATGGAGATCGTCGAATTGGCAAAATCTAATTGTCGGCCACCATGATTCGATACAACAATAGCATCTGCTCCGTGATCTATGGCCTTAATTGCATCATCTGAATTAAGTATACCTTTCATCACCAGTCGTTTTTTCCAAACCTTGCGGAGCCACTTCATATCCTCCCAGATAATTGAAGAATCAAGCCTACCAGAAAGATTGGACGCCTGCTCTAGGATGCCTTTACCAAATTCAGGGTAGTTGGCCAACGCCTCTACACTTGGAATTCCGGATTGCCACATATCCCAGCACCAAAGTGGGCGCTGCATCATTGAAAATATTAGTGTTGGGTTAAGGCGCCTAACCGCCCGAAATCCATTACGGACATCTCTTTCACGTACAGACGTTACTGCGGTATCAGCTGTGTAAAATAGAGTCTCAACTTTTGCATCTACAGCTGATTCCACTAACTTTTCGACAAAAGATCGCTGGCAATCCATGTAGAGTTGGAATTGGAGTGTGCCCCCAACCTCCCTCTGCAGAGTCCCTAAACTTGCAATAGAAAAGGTTGAAAGACACAAAGGAATACCTTTTTCCTTGGCGGCTTCTGCGCAAAGAATTTCTCCCCGACCACGATAAAGTCCTAGGAAGCCAACCGGTCCGAGCATGATAGGGAGTGTGTGCCTAGTTCCAAGAAACTCACAACTCAAGTCTGGCATACCCTTTAATGCTAAAACTCTCTGAATTAGGCACCAATTGTCAAAATCCTCATGATTACGCAGTGCCGTAGTGTCTGAAAACGCAGCCCCATCAATGTAGTCAAAAAATATTTTGGGTAATCGACGCTTTGCGTGCTTTCTCAGATCTTCGACATTCACAATTGCTGTCAACTTATTCTCCTTTTACAGTTAATAAAATCGTTAATATCTGCTGGATAATCTGATGCTAGGATGAAAAATTTGGTAAGCTACTAAGTAAATAAAAATGGTAGAAATGATGTTGACAATCAAGAAAGTAAGTCACCATGATTTTTTTAGGCTGCAAAAAAACTCCACAGAGAGTCCTTGATTTATTGTCAGTTACGATCACCATTATTGGGTAGGTTGTATCCCTTGAATCACAACGAGGTATTCAGACACATTGAAGTTAGAATCTCTGCAGGGCTCCGTTGCCCATCACCAAATGCCTTTTTAAACCAACTCTAATCGAGTCAAATTCCATGTTTCAATCCAAGCACCTATTGGTTGCAATTATACTTGGAGGGCTTTTCATACCCTCTGTTTCCTGGGCAGATAACACGGATGATATCATCAAATATCGGAAGGCAGTCTATACCTCTATGCGGGGACACATTGGAGCAATCTCTAGAATTGTTCGTGCTGGCTTGGGAGACTACAAAGGACACATTACAGATCACGCAGTCGCAATCCAGAATGCAGCGAAAATCGTCCCCTCAATGTTTCCCGAAGGATCTGACTTTGGTGATACTGGGGCCTTGGAGAGCATCTGGACGGATCAAAAGGGCTTTGAAAAAGCCTCCCAGCGCCTAGTAGATGCTAGTGGAGAACTGGTGACTGTTTCCCAATCCGGAGACATGAAAGCCATCGGTAAAGCTGTTGGCGCGGTTGGGGGAGCT
>Ga0255759_10002091_pt1 | contig 17905 bp, 24 predicted proteins | sample 101ome_20_FD_179959 | JGI IMG/M metagenome (GOLD analysis project Ga0255759, IMG submission 179959) | Coastal salt marsh microbial communities from the Groves Creek Marsh, Skidaway Island, Georgia - 101404AT metaG (version 2) | ecosystem: Environmental > Aquatic > Marine > Intertidal zone >...
TTTGATACAGATTGGCTTCCAACATAATGCGCTGCTATATCTAGTGAACCGATTAAACCCATTGTTTTTCCTTAAACTATATAGTAAAGGGTTGTAGCGTCGTAGCTACCGAGAGCATCGTAAGAAGCTTGTGTCATGTAAACGATGTTTGAAATACCACTCGCGTTTGTAATGCCAGTTGTATCACTAACAACAACAGGTGCGCTATCAACAGTTAGTACGCTAAAATCGCCACTGTTTGGTACATCATTTGATCTACCAGCACCAAGTAAAATAACCCTACCATTACTAGCATCTTTTCTTAATACTCTACCAAGATTTTGAACGAGGTCTGATACGCCAGTTGGCTTGGTGTTTGTAAGCCCACCACCGTTAGCTATGTAAACTGTGTCGCCAACCTCAAAGGAATTAGTACTAAAACCTTTCGCTACGCCCATGATACCAACAGTTCCTTCGTTGCCATTGGTTATTGTACTGTTAACAATTCCAATTGCTGGCATTGTTGATGAACTTGATGCGTCTGCTGGGGCGATGAGTGATTTACCATTTGCGTAATATCCACTAACATAAACCGGAGTGCCAGTTAGTATGTCTGAACCACTATCATTTCTGCAATCAATAACTACGTCGTTATTATCTAAATTAAGTTCTCCACCAAGAAATGGAGATGTGTCATCAGCTACTGCTGTAATATAGCCAGCGTTATTATCCAAAAGGCTAATGTTATCACCACTTTGGATAACAGTGGAATCAATGTTAAGAGTCACTGAGCCTGTTACTCCACCACCAGAAAGACCTGTACCAGCTATTACAGCAGTAATGTCTCCAGTGCCACCGCCTCCACCACCAGAAATAGCACTAAGACTGTTGTATGCAGTTGATCCGTCTCCAACTTTAAAGACGTTGGTATCTGTTTCAAATGCTGGTTCACCTTCTCCTAGAACGGGATTTGCAGCAGAAAATTCTGCGGCAGTACCTCTTCTAACTTGAATTCTTGTTTTACTGTAATCTGGCATGGCTTACCTCTTATGGTACAAAGTATATTGTGTTTGGGTCTTTTGTTGTTATGTTGTCATAAGTTGTTTGGTCTACAATTACAATGTTATATACACCACTTACAGTGCCTGTAATTCCAGTAACATCACTTTCTATTAGCGGTGAACCGTCAAAAGATAATCTACTACCGTCATTGTATAACGTATTTGTTGTGGAGGACGGAACGGAACTGGGCAAAATTGCTCCATCGTTTACTGATACTTTTTCAAATGTTCCGCTGTTTGGAACGTCGTTAGATCTTCCAGCGCCTAATAATAAAATTCTACCATTTGTAGAATGGGCTTTAGTTACTTTACCTAAATTTTGTATTTGGTCGCTAACACCTGTGGGACGAACATTAGTAATACCACCGCCTGTATTTACATAAACCATATCTCCAACAGAAAAAGATACTGGAGAGGTAGTGTCTAGGCCAGAGACAATGCCCATTACAGCAACAACACCTTCAGTGCCGTTAGTTATCGTATTTTCTACTATGCCAAACGCTGGCATAGTTGCTATAGAAGATGCATTAGCTGGTGCAATCAAAGGTTTGCTACTTCCTGCGTGGTATCCTGTGATGTATACTGGTGTGCCAGCACTAATATCAGAGCCAGAATCATTTCTAACTTGGGTATTAATACCATGTTGATCAAGTGTTAAGCTTCCACCGAGAACTGGGCTTCCATCATCTGTAACCGCAGTAATATAAGTATTTGAATCTACACTACCGTCAGCTTTTAAAAATTCTGTTGGAGACCCACCAGACTTAACAATGCTACTAGCAGTCAAAGTGTTTACAGAGCTTATGTTATAAGATTGAGCATCCAAATCTCCACCAAGTTGTGGGGTTGTGTCTTGTATAACACTGGTTATACCACCACCTCCACCACCTCCCCCAACGGCTGTTAGAGATGCGAATGTGGTTGCGCCGTCTCCAATATACAAAGTGTTAGCAACGCTATCGTGTATAATTTCATTGTCGCTTGGAGTAGTTCCTGTTAGATTACTAGTTGTGTCAGATTTTATTCTTATAACAGTCATTATGATAGCCCAAATGGTTTAGTGGTTGGTGTAAAGTTATCGTCATAACGAGCTATGTCACTTAATCTTATTTCGTCTATGTTGAAATCTTCCGTTCCAGTACCGCTAGCCAAAATTACTTGATTAACTGTATAAGTTCCTTCTGATCTAGCTAGGTTTAGCGAAGTGCCATTGAGGAAAATCGATAGTTGATTAAAATCACCAAGAGGTACTAATCCACTGTCACGCACAATGGCTACATGTGAGAAATCGTTTATAGCATGATAAGAAGTTGATATAATATTATTGTTGCCGCTGTCTTGCACTACGAATCTGTAACCACCAGATGTATTTCCTCCGTATTTAAGTTTTATGAAATCTGTAGTGCCATCGGTTAGGGTGCAGATTTCTCTGTCGGAAATATAATTACTAGTGTTTGGCCTAAAGAAAAATTCAAATGTCATACCGCTTGGGAAATCAGTATTAGCAAACGAATAAGATAAATTATCTTGTTCTGTTAGTCGCACTCCCTCAGAAAACTTGCCATCAGATATTCCCGCAACAGATGAAACAATACCAGATGCTACCGTGGCTGAAGTATTAGAAAGATCTGATAATCCATTCGTACCGTCATCCAAGTGAGAGTACAGTACGGTGTTACTAAAGTTAGGATCTGATGCTTCTTGTGGATTTCTGCTATTAACTTGAGGAATAGCCGTGAATCCACCAGTTCCAATATTGTTAACAGCAGCAACCCTTACAATGTAATTTGATGTGTCATTTAGTCCATCAAGAATAATGTATTTTTCGGTACTAATTCCGTCGTCGTATAGCGCCCAATTTGTGCCGCCATCTTCTGAATATTCCAGCTTATAATCAACAACGCCCTGATCTAGAGCATTATCTTGTTGCCAAGTGACATATAATTGTCTATGTCCCACCATATCGTTTTCTGTGGCATCCTGTAGACTAAGAGAAGATATTTGACTTGGGAAATAACTGAAAACTTTTGCTAGAGAGTGTGTACCGCCAGCAAAAACTTCTTGCCATCTAATCGGTGAGTTAATTTGCTCTGATTCACTTCTGTGTACAAAATCTCCTAGTCCCAGCTGCCCATCGGAATTATCGCCAATGGATAGTATATATTTTTGACCATCTACAAACATCGTGTTGTGTCCACCAGCTGATATGTTTTCAATATTCACATCTGGTAATCTGTATGGAGTATTTCTATCTACAGTATCTCCAGTTCCTAGTTGACCTTTGTGATTTTGCCCAAATGTAATTACGCTGTTTGTATCTGTTAATAAAACGCTGTGGTTTGTTCCAGCTTTTACATCAGTTATGTCGTATGATGGAGAATCATAATACAGTAAGTTTCTACCACCCATATATCCGTGATAGAAACAGTAAGTACTAACTTTATCAAAATCTCCTAATACATTAATATATACATTTCCGTAGTAAAAATCATAAGTGCCATCAGCGGTTGTTCCTCTAACATTTAGTCTTCCAGCGTTGTTATCTCCAAGGTATGAAATGTTACTCTCATTACCCCTATTTAAAATAGCTATTGGGTGTGATTCTGGTACTCCAGAAATAGTATATGTTCCTTCTGATAATACAAATCTTTCCAATGGATTATAAGATCCGTCGAAACTATATCTATTTTCATCTTGATATGAAACTATAGAGATAGCTGTTGAGGAAGGTAAGATTGTAAAGTTTGCATCTTGGAAGTTAGCAAAGTCAAATGATACTTGAGTGGGAGCATTTCTATTAGCATTGTCGCCAAGTCCTAGTTGCCCTCTATCATTACTGCCAAAAGAAAATAATACATCATCACCATCAAGAGCTAAAGAGTGATGATTACCGGCAGCTACTTTAGTCCAATTTGTTTTAGTTCCAATCTTTTTAGGTTCTGATTCATTTCTATTGTCACCGTTTCCAAGCTGCCCAAAACCATTTAACCCCCAAGTATATAACTCAGAGTTTTTAATTCCAAGGTTGTGATAGTTCCCAGCAGAAATTTCAGACCATCCATTGTTGGGGTTTTCATAGTACAGCAAGCTCTGCCCGTTTGATAGCAGCCCATCATTTAGTGTAGCAATGCTTGCCTTTTCATAACCTCCAAAATTTCTATTTCTACATAATCAGAATAGTAGTCATATCCACCAACAGTTTGCTCTAAAGTTCCACCGCTATATGCAATTTGTGATTCTATGCCAAAATTTAAAATAGCTACCGCGCTAGCTGCTGGTATATTTTCTAACCTGTAGGTGTTACCAGAAGATGCTACATATTTAGTTTTATCAACATTGCTAGAACCAAGAGCAAAAGATGTTCCGTTGATACAGTTAGTTACCGTACTAGCTAAGTTTTCAAAGTAGTAATCTATACCAACAAGTGTAGGTTTGTTTTGATCACCTAAGCTGTTTATGCCCAACGCTCCGTATGAATCTCCACCAAAGCTAAACAAATATCCATTCTGATCTATCGCAAGAGAGTGTTGAGCGCCAGCAGATACTTTACTAAAAACAGCGCCGCTTGCAAAAACTGTTCCATCTTTAAAGTATGAGTGTTCTACTCTGGTCAGAGCATCTCTGTTTGTACCGGCTCCATTATCAGATAATCCTAATTGTCCATAATAATTGTATCCACAGGAATACAAGTGGCCAGAATCATTTATGCCAAGCGTATGATAATGACCTAGATCAAAAGTATCCCATAATTGATCGTCAATCACAAATACTGGAATTTTTCTTTTTTTATTGTCTCCAAGTCCCAGTTGTCCAAATTCATTACCTCCAAATGTATATATGTCATTAGCTATTGGAGGGGGTGTTGTAGTAGTGCTTGTTGAAGAAACAGAGGCTGGTTCAACTAGATAAACAATACCATTTAATTGAAAGTCAGAGATAGGACTAGAAGCTACTATGCCATTGCCATCTAATTCTGATGCAACGCGATTAATTATCTTAATAGTTATAGTGTTATCAGCAGAGACATATGCGTAGTCAATAGATAGGTCATCAGGTAGAGAAGTATTCGGAGAAATAATAACAATATATGAATCTGCTAGGTTAATATTTTCTAGAGTGACTTCTATGTTTTCATATTCTCCAACGCTGATTGCTGGTATATCAACGGTGGTTGTAAAAACCCTAGAAGCTCCCGAATTTATAAATACTTCTAAATCTAACCAAGGAGTTGAGCCATCTCCTATTTTTAACAACCTAGTATCTAAGCAATAAGCTGGCTCTCCAGCTTTTAAAATTGGATTACTATCATCGAACTCAGACTCTGTAGCTCTTCGTAATTGTATGTGTTTAAAAATTGACACTAAAATACCTCATTTATAGTCCAATCGACTTTTCGTGGGGGGAAACCGTCCACATCGCTGAATACCCATGCTCCGTTTTGAGCTAACATACCAGCAGCGTCTCGTTCACGAATCCAGAACGAACCGTCTGGCTGATCAAAACGCTTAGGGCCACCATTGAAAACGCCCCAACTATTTTGGATCAAAAACAATGTCTCATTATAAATTTCATGCGAATCGTCCATCGCGCACCAGCACATTGCGTGATTCCATGATCCAGAGCGTTTTGCTATGCCATTTGAGTCTCTGCGTGATGAAAATCCATAATTACTACACACACTTAAGGCATACCCATTTGCAATAGCATCTCTAGCTTCTTCTACAGATTTAATAAGACTTATTGTTTTAACTTGGTGTTTTTTACCTTCTTGCACAACTTCTGATGGAACACCCCTACTGCCCCATCCAGCACCTAAACTGCCATTATATTTGGACAAATCTACAAATCCGTAGTCTTTTCTTAACAGAATACCGCCGTTCTGATGGACAAATCTTGCGGCTACAGAACATGACATTCCTTGTCTTCCATGACCTCTTGAGCCATAAATTGCCTCAGTGGCACTACGTGCTACAAAGTCTTCTCTGTCGCCACCAACAATTTCATGGGCGCGTGTTACATCGACGGCATTGCGTGTCGAATGGCTGACACAATCGCCTGTGGTTTGCCGCTCTGAAGGTCCAAAGCCGGGATCAAACTTTTGTACAGATTTATACAATAAGGCGACCTTGCCTTCTCCCGTGCTGTATAAATCGAAAGCTGCCACACCAAATAACGGATGTGGCAACTCACCTAATAATTTGTCAGTATCTTCTGGATCACACCATGAACCTACAAAACCATCCTTGTAGGCTTGAAGTAGATCTTTTGGTGTATTAAACATTTTTGTTACTCCGGTACGTTATTTTTGGCCCATTTTACTAACGTGTTAATTACAACACTAACAACTGGGACCAACATGACGCCCGTAGTACCTAAATCTAAATTCATTAAGTTTTCGCCCAGATATGTAAGTCCAGCAGCAACGGCTACTAACAAAGCATTTTTACCAATTGTTAGCGCATCGCCCACATTAAGCTTGAATGCTGGGGAATTTTCTGTGTCTGCCATTTTATACCTCGTTTTCTGTAATACTGATTAAAAAGCCGCCATGCTCATGTTCTGAAATCCTATAAGGATAACCCAACAATCTAACCTCTTTGCCGTTTTGCAGCTTGGTTGTTTTATTGAATCTCCTGTTCATTTTTAAGCAAGAGTGAAATTCGTGCATGACTTCATCTCGTTCTTCTTCGACAAAAAGATTTACCCAATCAAAGCCTTCTATGCTATTGACTATATCTTTTGTAAAATCATAGAGATGAGCGTTGCACCAAATCAATCTTCCTTTTTCGTCTGTTTCAAACAGCGGGGCGTTACTATAGTGCAACGCCGCCTTTGTTCTTTGTATGATAACCTTTTGTCTATCTTCTATTCTGCCACATGTAGCCCTCATGTCTATAATAGCATCTTTTAGGCTATTTCCACCATTAGTTTTCAACTCCTTTTCCATTAATAATCTGAGTTCTTCTACAGACTTAATGAAAATGTCGTGATTTTTAACTAATTTGACAAGTGGGCTTACGAATCTCTTCCACAAAAGCGTAAAGAATGTTATTATGCTACCAATCGATCCAATTGCTATTGCTATTAATTCAAGGCTCAGTTCGTTCACGTTGTGTCTCCGGTTGAAAATAAGGAGGGTAGCACCCCTTTCGGGGTGCTGCCCAAGAAGCTAGATGATAAATAAATTATGCTTCGTAGCTATCTCTTGCCTTATATTCATCGGTGGTTGGTGCAGCTAGGCCACCAAAGTGGTATGTTAGCTCACCGGGAACCGCTCTGCTTGGAACAATTTCTGACTTCACAGCAGCAGTGCCATCAGCAGGATTAACAAACGTTGATGCAGCACCAGCATCATCACCCTTGGTTCTTCCGGGAACCATATCTGTTGATGGTCTGGCAAGAACATTAAACGTCTTAACGGTAGTCGTGCTACCATCTGCATCAGCAGATTCGCCAAGCTGTCTAGTTGAAACAATTAGGGTCTGTGGAGCAACACCATCACTATTAGAAGCAGGCATAGCTAAAACGGTACTTGCGTCATTGTTGACTTTATTGTTACCGTCAGCTGTCCCAGCACCCCTAATTAAGAAGTTTCTTTCTCCAGCCTGAGCATTTGGAGTGAAGGCTAAACCTCCAGCACCACCAGCATTAGCAACCTGAATGCCAGAATAGTCTTCATTCTCAACAGAAGTGCCATCCTGAGCAAGAACCTTAGAGCCGTAGTCTGTGCCACCGTCAGCCATTGTAGCAAGCGTTTTGCTCACTGTCATTGGGTTGTCAGAAGCGATGTTGCCACCATTGACCACTGTGCCACCATCATTAACAGCAGTTGTGCCAACTGCGGTACTACCATCAGAAACTTGTACTGTAGACATAGTTTAATCTCCAAATAATAAATTAATCCTAAAATCCTTCAAGTGGTCCTAGTCCTATATTGTATACACTTTATTGGCTTATTTGAAGTTCATTTTTATCTTTTTGTAGATTTTTTGGAGCCTTTTCCTTGCAGTTTCCCTACTGTAGCCTCGTTTTTCTGCAATTTCTTGAATGGTAAAGTTACAGAACTTATCATACAATATTGACTTCTCTTCTTCCGTGTCTAGGTATTCCATAATATCGCTCAAAATACTTGGAGATTGGCGAGATGATATATTGTTGTGAATTGGCTTGTGTTTTGACATCTTTGCTTGAAATTTAGTTTCTTTAATACACTCTATCAGTACACCTTTATACAGATATGTTGTGAATTTAGTGTTAAAATCAGGTTTGTAATTCACAAAGCATTTCCACAATGCGTTTAGGTGGCAAGTGGTAATCGTGTCAGAATCAAGATCTTTAGTAAATGACCTCGATGCCTTGTTCATGATCCTTACTATATCTGGGTCTTTCATAGCGCTGTTAATCTTCGTATTTATGTCCATTTATCGCTCCTTTGTTCAAAAGTAAATTTTCAATATTGTTCCTAACGTTCTTAAAATCAAACATTTTACCTATACCGATAAAAAATCTGTATCTACTAAATATTTTGAGTACTTCAATTCCACTTATTGAGTCTAGATCTTTTTTAATTTTAGGCGTAATGTCAAAATTTGTATGACCAACCCAGCAATCAAAATTGGTAATCATACCTAAATCGTCAAATAGTTTTTGATTCATTCCAGCTTTGGCTAAAATCGTGTATGAACTTTCTTGTTGTGGCACTTCATCTTCGTAAACTGTTTCGGTATATTCTTCTTGATCGATTTCTTCTTCGTGCTGTTCTATTATTTTGTGTAAAATATCTGAAAAAAAAGTCGAGGTAAGCTGTTCTTCCAAAACATTTTCATATTTTTGCCATCCAATTTTTGGATCTAAATTTTTCATATCTCACCCCTCATTGTATCATATCGGAAGGCTTGATGCAAGGTTCTTCTGTTCCTTCTTTGGCTATGTGCGATTGTGTTTCCATAGAATGTATCTGAGCGCTAGTACCAAGCTGTATGAGGAAACTTACCAAAGCTTCTGCTTGTTGATTTTCTTGCAGATTTTTAGTAACCATTTTGATAATTTCCATTGAACACACTTTATTTTCTATACTTTGAATAATTGTTGCTAACCCTTGCACACAGTGTTCGTTGTAATCATCTATAAGAATATCTATAGATGGCTTATCTTCATCTTTGCAAACTCTAATACAGACTTCGGCTAAGACGTTGCTACCATCTTCTTCTTTGTTATTTCTAAAATACTGGAAAATCTTTTTAAACATGGTCAGCTATAATCTTTCCAATCATGTCCCAATTGTAATTCTGAGCCGTTATTAATCCGTTAATATTGGTTTCTACGGAGCCATTTTCTTGTTTTTGTTTGTGAATATTGGTCATATGCTGAGAAAGCTGTTCTTGTTGCTTATCTCCAATCTTAGCCCAATTACCATCACCATGAAACCACATTCCATCAAACGCAACTTCTGTTTCATCTATATCGACCAATAAGCAGTTCTGACTGTTGCAAAATTCTGTGTGAGCAGAATAATTTGTAGCTATGACTTGTTTTCCACAAGACATTAGTTCTAGTAGCTCCAAATTCCACCCTTCTGCTCTAGAAGGGAATACTCCACAGTCTACATTATTCATAATATTATACACTTCTTGGGGCGTATTTACCCGTTCTATAAATTTGATCTTGTGTCCCATGCTTGAATTCTTGTATAAATTTTGCCATTCTTTTGTTTGTTCTTCATTCAAAAAAGGATTGCTACACATCATCCAAAGCTCTACATTATCATTCTCACTAAATGTATCACAGAACACTTTGAATAAAACATCATGTCCTTTTCTAACCTCCCACTTACCGCAATTAAAAAACACAGTGTTAGCATTGTAGCCTTGAGTAATACTCGGTTTATATGTTTGAACATCTACACCAAGTGGAACAACGATAATGTTTTCTGGGTCTAATGAAAGTTCTTTTTCGCATATATTTTTCCCCCAGCGGCTTGTGACAAATAGCTTATCTAGACTATTAAGATGGTGCTTTTCTAAGTCATTAAAAGTATCTAGCTCAAAAAATGGAAAACCTATTCGTGTTCCTTTTCCAGCAAACTCTGCCATTTGATTTTGATGCCATATTCTTATACATGGAGCGTCGTTGTCAAAAAATTTGCTGTTTTCAACACATAATTGCACGACGTTTGCATCCTCTTGAGTAACAATTTGCGTCGGCCTGATGGGAAATAAAGAAACGTTGTGGGTCTTTGATAGGCTCTTGACAATGTTTAATCCAGCAACGCCGTAGCCTAATTGATTGATTGGTGATATAATGTTAATATTTTTCATTCTTTTATTTCCCTCATAGCTGCGGTGTTGAACTTTCCGTGAAAACCAAAAGATTTGTACGTTTTAATATCTTCTGGATTGAATTGTTTTATTTTACCATCTTGATGCTCCACTGAAAATTGATATGCAAGTTCTGGACTAGGGAACTTAATACCGTTTTTTATCATGTGTTCTTTATTTAGGTAACACAAGAAAAAATCTTCTGCACAAATAGATTCATGAAGAAACATGTATGACGGTATACCCGCCTTGACATGGCTATCACTAAAATATTCTAGCGACGATGAGGCATCTAAAAATTTCTTACTTCTTAAAGAGAATCCTCCGTTTCCAACAGTGTATCCCCAGCTAGACCAAGGGCATCCTATATAGTCGTAATTTAAAAAGTCATTAGTCCAATAGTTAGTATCTATAATATATCCATCTGATTGTATGAGAAGACAAAATTCTGTATCTATATACCGTGCTAATTCTTTAACGCAAAAATTATTATACATTCCTACGTCTAGGTATGGTATTTGATGTGTTTCAAATTCTGAATCCTCTTCACAGGAAAGTAAAATTGTTTTTTCAAAATTAACTTGTTTGACGCAGTGCCGTATTGCTTTTTTGGTATCATCTAAATGTCTAGGATTGCCAACTATTGATACCAGTGTAACATTATCCAACTTCATGACAAAATATCCTTATCTAGAAAAAACCAACGTTCAAACTCATGTGGATTTTTTGATGTATCAACCAGACACAAATAGTTCACTAAGTCGCTCATGTTATTAAACATATGCTTATGTGGCAACATGAAAAACAGCCAGTTTGGCACATGCTGTTTTCCTTGTTCGCACCATATTAACACTGGTTTTTTTTGCCTGTTAGCAGTTACTATTTCTTCATATGATCCACACATGTGAACATCTAAATTGATATACGCAATAACAAAATCAGACACATCTACGCATCGCAAGTCTGCATTTCTTATGTGTGAAAATTCATCTCTAATTTTATCATACTGTTGAGTTTGCTTATAGTATTCTATCAGCATTCTAGTGTCGCCATCTTCATTTACTGACTCAACGGGTTTAGAACATGGGTCTAGTACTTTAACGCCTATGGCTTGCAGCATTGGCTTGATGGCGTTTCTCCAACTAATACCACCATCTGGCACTCTATCCATAGCCCCAATTAGATATGTTCTCATATCCTTAAGATTGTTTAACATCGTCATTGATACTCCAATAAAGATCTGTGATACCTAGCGACTGTATTATCTTACTGCACTTTGCGCACGGTTTGCTATTTCTTAGCTCTCCATTTTTATTTAGCCTAATTATTACCATTGTGAGGTTACTATCAATACGATAGTCATTCCATAGCCGTGAGATCAAATCTGTCTCAGCGTGTAGGTATGGATAATGGTTTTTGATGTTAAATTTTTTTTCTATCTTCAAGGCTTTAGGGTTAGTTTTGTCTGGTTGATTCTGACCTATAGCTAACAATTTATTACCATGATAACCGAACGCAAAGTGAAAAAACTTATTCTTTGTTGTTCTGGAAGATTTTGCTTTTGGTAACAAAGATAGGGCTATAGATATTGATTGTTTAACTGGATGCATTTCTATGTAGTGCGACTTTTAAAAAGTCTTGTATGGTAGATGGGTTGTGCTTATTGAATGTATTTTGAACAATGAATTTCCTTTCCTTAATTGTTTTTATACCAAGAGATTTTAATGCGTCAAAGCAGTCTTGCTGTAGTGGTGTGTATCCATATTTATTTCTTGGTTCAGAAATAATTGGAACCAACGATTCTTGTAATGGTAATTGTTCTGACTTAGTTTTATTTTTTGATCGTGATTTTTGCTTGACAGTTTTTTGTGTGACTGTCGGAACTTCTACTATTTGTGTTTCTTGAATCTTAAAAAGTTCAATGTTATCAAGATCTATTTTCTTTCCAGACTTTGCTCCTTCAATAAACTTTACGACAAATACTAATATTAATAGTATTGCAATAAAGTCGCTAACAATACTTCCTTCATGTCCCATTGTTTGACCTTTTGACTAAAATGTAGAGTAGTGAACCTTATCACTTTGATTATACCACATTATCGTCTTTAGTCAAGCGTATTCTTTAGAAAAAAAAGACCCGACATGCACAAGGCACATCGGGTCTCTCTCTCCTTGTAGCTAGGTGAAAAATCAACTATCCTTATTATCTGGAGATGATGAAGGCCCAAGTGAAATTTCGTCTGCCATTACGCAAACTGAATTTCTGGGATTACCATCTTTGTCCTGATAATCGTCTACCTTTATTTTTCCCTGAACGCCAACAAGTCTCCCCTTCTTAAGATGCTCCTTAAGAGCCTCTGCCATCTTGCCAAAGCAGAGTACATTTAAGTATAACGTGTCATCATTCCGCCTATCGTTTACGGCCATGCGAAACTTAGACATAGATGTTCCCTTCTGCGTTACAGAAAAGTCTGCATCCTTCGTTAATCTCCCGGCCCCATTCCAACAATTAATATTCATGCTTAAACCTCCAGTGCTGAACGAATTCTTCCGCGAACTACTTGTGTATTTCCAACATTATGAGAGCCAAGAGTGGCGCTATAAATTTGTCGTGCAATACGCCTGCTTAATCCCAATGTGCTAGCCGCTGTTTCGGTTCCGTCCCTTGTGTTGTCAAACACACCAAGTCCAGACTTATGAGCCAGTGCCGTCAAAGGATTTAGGGTAGTACCCTTATGTGGTCCACTATGAATAGTGGCCTCAATCTTCTTATTTTCAACCGTCCAATCGTATGAGTAGGCAACCTTGTTCAAACGATTCAAAAAATCTGTGTAAGTCATATGACTATCCTTTCTGCTAAAATAAAATAAATTACTTATCTAACTTTCCAACTTCCTCTTTTCCCTCATTTAGATACGAGGTTAACTTTTCAATTTCTTGTTCAATGTTTTGTTTTTGCATAACCAGTTCTTCTATAGCTTTTGCTACATTGCTTAAGTGTGCTTCGGCCATTTCTTTAACGTTTGGCATGGTTGTCCCTTCTATGTTTCATAAGTTACAAAATCTAAAACTTGTTGTTTTGTCCAGCTATCTTTATACTCGCCCATAGTTGCTAATAAAGCTAACTCTTTATAATCTTTCTCAAGTTGCTCTATCAACCCTACTATTATAGACTCTTGATGTGCTATTATGCAATCTGAAATCAGTGATTCAATTTTTTTTCTTCTTTCTTCAGGCATCTACCCACTCCAGTATTATACCAGCTTCATTGAATAATTGCCTAGCTAACGTAAAATTCTTTTCCCACCTATCGTCAGAATTAACAACTGATACAACTCTTTGAATTCCAGATTGTATTATTGGCCCAGCGCACCTTGAACAAGGCTCAAATGGCCAAGTATATAAAGTACATCCCTTTACTGATTTGTTAGCAAATGCTAGAGCGTTCATCTCCGCATGTACTATGATAGCATATTTCTGCTCTCTGTCAATCAATCTTTTGTTATCTTCTATTCCCTTTGGAAATCCATTGTAACCAACCGATATCAGTCTATTATTTTCATCAACAATTACAGCCCCCACTTTAGTAGATGGATCTTTTGACCACGATCCTACTAGTTTGGCTAATTCAAGAAAGTTTTTATCCCACCTTGTTGTATTCATACCACAATAATCCTAAGTTGGCTAAGGCATATGCGAACCACATAAGAGCGTGAGGATAATCTCTACCAATCAAGCAGCAAATACATGTCCAAACATAACACAGTGTTGAAATAATAATTGCTGGTAATGCCATTAAACACTTTGATGTAAAATAAGTTTTGCTTGATAAATAAATGGGCTGGGGGAATTGCTTCCCCCAACCCACTCACACACTCACACACTCACCAACTCACGCTTCTTCAATACTTCGTTGACACGTTCCAGCTTTGCTGTAACTTCGACAAGCCACTCCTTGTTACGCTTCTTCGTAGCTTCATACTGAAGGTCATCCTTGATCATATGGACAACAGACTTGAAGAGATCTTCAAACTCGCTGACAACTTCGTAGCGGCAGCAGCGTAGCTTCTGGCAGCGGCAATCGTTTGGTACGCTCACAACGTCCCGTGGATTAACCTTGCAGATCATAAGCTTATTTCCACCACCACCTTCGTCATCGTCTAGGTCGATACCACCATAAGACTTTGCGTAATCAAATGCACCAACGTGAAGCCCAGCAGCACAATGGCTATTACGATTACCATTTACCTTACTACGCTCAATCTCACAAGTGCTACCAACACTATTATCGAACGTATGTGAGTAAAGATCCTTATAGTTTGGATCAACAGCCTTATATGCCAAGAAATGTCCATCTGGAGTAATCGGCATATTCTTATTTTCCATGAACTCAAACAGTTCAACGATAGCATGGTCAGATGGATTCTGAGACATATTATCAAGGAAGTTAAGCATTGGCTCAAACGGATATCCCTGATGAATCATATCCATAATCGTGCCACCAAACATCTCTGGCATCTCAATGCCATCCCACCGCATCTTGCCATGCTCGACACTCACGTATCCATCGCAGTATGCGTTAACGTGTGAGACAATATCGTAAGTAGCCTCAAAGTGTTCGACATTATTATTCTTCAGGTGATTAATAAGTCGGTCATATCTAGGGTGCGACTTGCCGAAGGTGTAAACTTCACCCGCCACTGTCGCCGTTACGTTACCGTCATTTGCAATAATATAGTTCATTTCAATTCTCCTGTGTGTGAAATTCCTGTCTCTCTATTATACCTTATCGGTCAATCGTTGTCAACTCTTTAGATGAATTTTCTACCAAGTCGATGTAGTCAGCAAGATGTTGCTGGTTGCTGCAACCAGCGTATCGCACTAGCGGCAACATTGGGTACTTGGCAATTTCTGCTTCGTATGCGTTAAGATACGTGTCCTGTGTTGAATCGTCACTATTAAACCTTACTGAAGTGTAGTTGGTAGCGAAACTCCAGATATTGTCCAACTTCTTGAAATCACGATTTACACGATCCTTGTACTCACGGTATTCTGCGAAAATAGCCTTCATCTTATTATCTGTTGAGGTTAACTTAAATACGCCCTCATATGTCGTATCAATGTTTGCTTGCTGGTTGTGAACTTCTTCGATACGATCACGATGATATTCACCAAGCTCACTTGCCTTATGCATGATATACTCTGGGCCATACCAGTTGCCACGACTATCCAGATTACGAGTCTTAGCCTGTGATGGAGTCATGAAGTAGAACGACATTTCACAGTCAAGATCATCAATGATATACCCAATCATCTTCTTAATGGTTGATAGTTCTATCTCTCTGCCCTCAATGATTGCAACGTCTGACTTATAAGTTTTACGAGTTTTCTTCATAGGAATATAAACTGCGTTCTCAAACTTGACGCTAAATGGAATCTCTTCCAGTTGATTAGACTCATGATTGTAGACCATAGTATAGCCCTGACTAGTGCTTCCACCACCGCTTGAGCGGTTGTATGTCACTTTGTCAAGAGTTGATGACAGTATAACATCATCCAGCGTAGCGTCACCAAGAACGGAAAGAAACTCATTGCTGCTTGCAGTTTCAGAGTCTGGCAACTTATAGATGTATGCATCATAGTTATCTTCACCGTAAGCTTTTTTTAGATATTGCTTGATGCGACCAAGACCTCCACGGGGAAGATCGTCAATAAAATACTGATTTCTTGGACGCATGTGGATATCCTCCAAGTCATTATTTGTATAAACCTTGTGTCGATACCCACCCTTGTGAAGCTTCTTAACCCCAAGATTCTTGATTGAAATCTTGCTGCCAACCATAGAGTCAAAAATCTTCTGTCCGTTCCACACGATAGCGTCATTAAGACTCTTCATTGCAGACTTTACAGATCCGCACTGATCTTCTATTTCAAGATACTTTTTACGTGCAAGAAACAGTGTAGGTTGAGACTTGATGGTATCCTCAACAGTATCCTTGATATCGTCCATAACCTTCTGCAACAGATTACGAATGTTCTGCTTGGTCTGCGGAGTGTAAGACAGTGACTCACGACTTGGGGTAATATCTACATCACCAATATTGGCATACAGTCGTAGACCCGCTGACTGCCACAGGAAATCATAGATCTTGTCGTTGTCATCATAATGACTACCAATACTATCTTCATCAATTGGATAGCAGATTTGACCCATGACGATTGCGTTACTATGGGTGCTATCAAGAAACTTCCAGCTACCATCTTCTCCACAAAGCAGCGTGTTACCATCACGATAATAGATATCATCTATGTTGATGTTGGGTCGCACATTGAAATACTCATAGACATTACGTGCCTCTTTACGGAACGTTTCAATATCATTGATCTGCACGGGCAGAGAAACCTTAATGCCATCTTCTTCGTCAGTTGGCACAGTGTCCATCAGGCAGAACGTAGGACTACCGTTGGCATCACGATGGGCAGCATACACACGCTTCTCACCATCTAGGAAAGCCTCAACAGTGAAACTGTCGCTGTAGGCAAACGGTGCTTTGCTGCCAAGACCAAGGCAACCAACAGCGTCATTACTATTATTACGAGTACTGCGGAAGTACGTAGTATACAAAGTCATGCACTGTTCATGCGCCATGCTTGTGCCATAATCACGAACGTGAAAGTATGGTTCCAAGCGGGTAGGGAGGTGAACATCGAAGGGCTTTTCCCCCCTACCCGCATCAATATGAGAGTCATAAGCATTGGTGGACAACTCACGGATAACCGCAAGGATCTTATTTGAATAAAGACCGTCTGACAAGATCATGAATGCCTTGGCAGATGCCTCAATGCTGAACTGACTCTCTTCAAATTGTCCTGACTTCTCAACGGTGTGTGTGTTTGCGTGAAGTTTCATTTGGCTAATCTCCTGTAAAAAGTGCTATTGTGTCCGACTCATGCCTCCATTATACCCAATCATCGTCATCTGTCAAGCGGAACCTTGAATTTTTTTTGTCAGAACTAGGTCTGTCGGCAAATTGCTCGTAATCAAGGCTAGATGCAGCCCAATGACGGGACTCAGTTCGTGGATCATGGTTATCCTCCAAATTAAAAGAAAATGGTGATGCTAAAAATTCCTCTATAGATTCATCCTGCATAAATACTTCCCATTCATTAATGAAGTCATATGCGTCAAGATATGATTCTTCGTCTGCGTATTTGTAGATAATGTAGTCTGAGTCATCGTGCATCCAAACTACAACTTCATTCAGTTTAACTTCTACCCTATCAATGTCAACATTTAAAGCTTGTGCTGCTGCAACTTCTAGTGGTGAATTTCTCAGTGTTTTAATGCAATCATCAATAATCAATTCTGTCACTTCTACAGTAATCATTTCCAGCCTAATGCCTCCGATACTACGGGTAATTGTTGAATGAAAATATCCTTACACTTATTAGCTATATCCATATGTTCTTTTTGTGTTCCATGACCAGATCTAAGATTAATATAGTGGACCCACGACCTGATCGTGCCATTCATATACATCTTTGTTG
>Ga0255759_10002092_pt1 | contig 17892 bp, 7 predicted proteins | sample 101ome_20_FD_179959 | JGI IMG/M metagenome (GOLD analysis project Ga0255759, IMG submission 179959) | Coastal salt marsh microbial communities from the Groves Creek Marsh, Skidaway Island, Georgia - 101404AT metaG (version 2) | ecosystem: Environmental > Aquatic > Marine > Intertidal zone > Salt...
CAGGTCCTCAAGGCCCTCAGGGAGCTGCAGGCCCACAAGGCCCTAAAGGAGATAAAGGAGATACAGGCCCCCAAGGATTTACAGGAGCTACGGGAAGTCCTGGAAGTACTGGACCCCAAGGCCCTCCAGGAAATTCAGGGCTGCCAGGACAAACAGGTGCAGATGGCCCTCCGGGACCTCAAGGCCCTCAAGGTGTAGCTGGACCCCAAGGACCTCAAGGCCCTAAAGGAGATACAGGTCCAGCGGGAGTAGACGGTGTAGACGGTGCTCAAGGCAGCACTGGATCCCAAGGGGCTCAAGGCCCTACGGGTCTTACTGGACCCCAAGGAGAAGAAGGACCAGCAGGACCAGCAGGACCAGCAGGACCAGCAGGTGCGCCTGGCGTTGATGGAGCTACAGGACCCCAAGGTCCCCAAGGCGCTAAAGGAGACACAGGGCCCGCTGGACCCCAAGGTAGTACTGGACCCCAAGGTCCCCAAGGAGCAACGGGTCCTCAGGGACCAATTGGACTTACTGGACCCGAGGGGCCCGCCGGTGCAGACGGTGCGGATGGAGCTGATGGTAGTATTGGGCCTCAAGGACCCGCAGGAGACACAGGACCAGCAGGTCCCCAAGGAGTTCAAGGTGAAAGAGGTTTTCCCGGGCAAACAGGTCCTCAAGGCCCGTCAGGAGCTGATGGAAATACTGGACCCGCAGGTCCTCAAGGCCCTACAGGAACTCCCGGCGCAGGCTTTACAGGAGGGTCTTATACGTATTCTACTGGAGTAGTAACTTTTACTTCAAATGATGGGTTAGGGTTTAGTACGGGGGATCTTAGAGGCGCTACAGGATTACAAGGCCCCGCAGGACAAAATGGAGTAGATGGAAATACAGGGCCGCAAGGTGCTCAAGGACCTACAGGTCCTACAGGTCCGCAAGGGGCCACAGGCTTTGGTTTTACAGGAGGAAGTTATAATTCTTCTACAGGTGTTGTAACTTTTACTTCAACAGATGGACTAGGGTTTAGTACTCAAGATTTGAGGGGAGACGGTAATAGAGGAATCTCATCTGCTATAGTAAATACAAATGATGACCTTATTCTCACTCTAGCAGATGGAACAAATATAAATACAGGAACCGTTGTAGGTGCGACGGGAGCTACTGGTCCTCAAGGACCTCAAGGTCCTCAAGGTCCTCAAGGCCTTACTGGAGCAACAGGCCCCCAAGGAAATACAGGAGCAACTGGAGCAACAGGCCCCCAAGGAAATACAGGAGCTGGATTTTTAGGAGGAAGCTATAGCTCTACGACAGGAGTAGTAACTTTTACATCTGACGATGGATTAGGATTTAGCACCGCAGATCTTAGAGGAGACGGTAATAGAGGAATTTCTTCAGCAACAATTGATTCAAATAATGATCTTATTCTTACTTTGGCAGATACTACAAATCTAAATGCAGGAAATGTTGTAGGTCCTCAAGGCCCTCAAGGCCCTACAGGTGCCCCCGGGACAAACGGAACAGGATTTACAGGAGGATCCTATGATGCAGGTACAGGTGTTGTAACGTTTACTTCAACTGATGGACTAGGATTTTCTACTTCTGATTTAAGAGGTGCCGATGGTATAGATGGAGCAACCGGCGCAGATGGACAAGCAATTATAGAATTTGGTGTTGCCCCGAATAGTAATAATACTGCATATGCATTTACAGGCTCAGGATTTCCATCCTCTGTAGATAATCCTACTTTATATTTGCAAAAAGGACTTGAGTACCATTTTAATTTATTTGACGAAAGTCTTCCTTTAGCAAATACACATTGGAGTATTTCGAATTCTAGAAGCAATTATTATAGCACTTTGTTTGGAGAATCCACAGGAATAAGTGATGATGTCCCAGGCCTACTAAATCCAGTATCAGGAGGCGCTTCATTTACTACATCTAATGGTAATCCTGCTATTCTTGTTTCAACGACTTTCTCGATGGGGCACTCTAATGGAGCACATACTCGTAGAGGGTGGGGATACTCAAATGAATTTACTGTTCCGGCAGGAACAGTATTAACTTTTGATGTATCTTCTACAGGGCATAACTCGGCTTATGAATCCATAAATATGATAAGTCTTATAGACTATACAAATTCAGCATATACAATTTTATTTAACAGATTAAGTATAAATACTGCGTTGAATTCATCCGGAAGTAAAAGTTTTACAATTGCTCTCGCGGGTACTTACCGTATAATGATAGCAAGCGGAGGAAAACGAAACACGCCTAATGGTTTTTCTTCTTCAGATCAAACATTTTCACTGGTAGTGTCGAATCTTGCACTATCAAATGGCCAGCCTCTTTGGATTCAAGGCGTTTCAGGATCTTACGATGCGGCAAATGTACTCGGAACCTCTGATGGAGTAACAAATAATGGTGCTTCCGGCGGATCCATGACATTCCAAGTTCCTATGAATGCTCCAGATACTCTTTATTATGTATCTGAAAATAGCTCTTCAATGGCAGGAACAATTTATACGGATGATGTTACTGCAAAAGGTACTCAAACAGAATTTGAAGTCGTTCCTAATTCTACTACTGCATTTTCTTTTACGGGGCCAGGTTTTACTTCTTCTACAGACAATCCGACTTTATACTTACAAAAAGGTTTTACATATTATCTAAATACCTTGATTGGAGAAGATCCAATACCCGTAGAAACTCCCTTTTGGAATCTTTTGATAGATTTTAATGATAGTACAGTATTCGGGCTAAATACCGGTATAGCTACTAGCGCAGATCCTCAGGGAAGTTCGAGTGGTACTGCTATTATAGACATTGCTCCTTCAACACACGCTAATATACCTAATCTGCCCCGACTAGTCCTGACGACCGTCGTTAGTGGAGGCAATGTTAATTATGCCGCCACAAGAGAAGGCTATGCAGTTTCAAATGAGTTTGAAGCAGATGCAAATACTATTCTAAGGTACTATTGGAAGTCTACAATAAATAGCGGCGGGACAACACTAACCAGTAATCCTGCACAGTATCTTTTAGATTATACAAATAACACGGCTATAGTTTTACCTCCTGCAGTCGTTAATGGATATGGCTATCAACAACATACTATAACTGCAGCAGGAAAATATAGATTACTCTTTTTGTCGGGTATATCGCGTATATCATCATTGACTACTGTTTATACCGGCACCAACACACTTGAAGTTGCAGACTTTTCACTATCAAATGGTCATCCCATTTGGTTTCAAACTTCTTCCGGCGCATATAATGCTTCAAATGTTTTAGGAACTGCAGATGGAGTAACAAACAATGGTGCGGAGTCCGGAATTTTAAAATATACTGTTCCGATGAATGCTCCCGATACTCTTTATTATGTTTGTGAAAATCATTCTGCAATGGCAGGCACAATTTATACAAGTGATGTAGCGACGAGTGGAGGTTCTTCCAGCTCATCAATTCCATTTACAAAATTCTATATATCTGCAAGCCAGCCAAGTTCTACTATTACAAATAGTGCATATCTAGGTCAAAATGTAGGAACTTGGTATGAAGCAACATTTGCAAATGCAGGAAATACCGCAGGACTATCTCCAGATAATGCAACTCGAGATCCAACACTGACAGGTATAACTTTTAGTGGAGATAGGTTCTCCGGTTTTGAACAAGACGCAACCTATGAAATATCAGTACAGCCAGAAGTATACGAAAGAAATAGCACAGCAGGACAAAGGTACCACGGTTGGGAAGCAAGCACAGGAGCATTTAGTTCTGCAGGATGGTTAAGTCCAGGCACTGGATCATTTAACATTGATGGTATCACTGTATCAGATAGTATAATTATAACATTTGAAGATGCTACACCAGCAAATAACTGGGTTAGGTATATTTTAGATTCGGATCAAAGTGCTGATTATTGGATTGGTCAAGCAATACTAACCATAAAGAAAATAGGGTAAGGGAGACTACATAAATGGCATATAATTTCCCAGACAACCCTAATAATGGAGACTCCGTCACCTATTTAGGAGTTACTTATGTATACAATTCTTCTATTCCCGCATGGACAGTAGATACAGACTCTATTGCAGGAGTCAGCGGCTCAGGATATGGAAATAAATTTATAGTGGTAATTCCTCAAGATTCTATAACTACAGGAACTCCTGCATCTGATACTTATATAACTTTTGACAGAGGATTTAGTAGATCAGTTACACATAGAGTATTAAGTGCTGAATTCGGAGATGGTTATGATCAAACAGTAGGAGATGGAGTAAATACAAAAACGGATTCATTTTCGGCAAACTTTAAGAATAGAAGTGCTGCAGAAATCAATCTTTTAGCTGATTTTTTTGACCTGCGTAGTAGCAAAGAGTTTGAAATTAGAGTTCCAAACTCAGATGGTATTGAATCTATTTATGCTAGGTGCAAAAATTATACTATTACTTATGACTATGACTTATATCACAGCCTGACCGCACAGCTACAACGAATTTACACTCCGAGAACTTAAACCATGGCTACTTTTGACTACTATTTTGAGCTTGGTGATGTACCTGCAGGAACTTATGGGTATCATCCTCCTATTGCGGATGCTTCATCTAATTATACCGTAATTATGAAAACGGGCGATACTGTAAATGTTCGTACAGTATATGCAGGATCCGCAACTGATGCTAATGATATAAGATATATTCCAGCACCAAATAATGATTCAGGATTAAATGATCCCGACGCAACAGGAACCCCGGGATTAGATACAACTTGGACACTTACTGCCACTGATAATACTGATTATTATGCTAGATGGTTTTGGTTCACTTCTAAAACAGGAGGCGGATCTCTATCTCCGGCAGCTCAGTTATCGACTAGACTCTTAATTCTTCCGGATGCTTTTGGATTTACCGGACTGCCCAGTTTTATAGGTCCGGGAGGCGTAGAAGATATAGAAATAACAATGCCGGATGATCTGGAGCCCTTTTTAGATGGCACCTATAATACTGGCGATTATGACGGACCTGTAGGAGGTCCAGAAAAATTTTATTGGAAAATTACTACGGATGTAGCAGGTCAAAATATTGTTCCTTTCGGAAGTTTTTCTACACGAAGCGGAATTTTATCTGGGCCAAAAAACGGTACAACTATAAATGTGTCTCCTTCTTCGGGCTGTCCGACTGGAACATACTATCTCCACTTACACCACTTTAATACAACTCCGCAATTTAACTCTTCTGGGACCGCTACTGCTTCTACCACTGGAGGCGCAGATACTTTAATACAAACCTCTTCTTTTAATGTTCAAGAAGATCCATATATTATAGTAAGACAGTCTCAACAACAATCCATCGAAGATTCTTTAGTAGAACTTTTTGAAGTAACTTTGCCAAGCGGCACAGTTATATACTTACATAATGGGTTAGACTATGATTCTGGAACAATTGGAGAAAATATTTATTTTCCAGATCCTACTGGACAAACTATGAATGAATATTTAGCCTTTCCCATAGAAATAAAGGGTATTGAACATACGTCTGAAGGATCTGCAAATCGTCCTGCTTTAAGAATGGCAAATCTTCCTGTTTTAGCAGGTTCTAGAGGGGCAAATTTAAATGGAGTAGAGGATGAAGAAACATTATATACTGTTCTTCAATCAGAAGGATTATTTAGTGCAGATGATTTAACCACCTGTAAAGTTACGTATAGAAGTACATTATTAAAACATACTTTTAAGTCGGGAGACTCTCCGCAACTCGGAATAGAATTTCCAAAAGCAACGTATTTTATAGAAAGAGTATCCGGAGAAGACAATGTTTTTGTCACATTTGAACTTGTAAGTCCTGCAGATATGGAAGGTTTAGTTATGCCTGCACGTTTTGCTGTTGGAAAATATTGTGCTTGGGAATACCAAGGTCTCTTACACGGACGAGGAGGCTGCCCTGTAAATAAGAACTCTTTTTATATGTGGTTTGATGAAAATGATCGACTAATTACAACAGATCCTACATCTAGTGGAATTGCAACATGGAGTAGTACAGCAACATTTGAAAGTAGAATTACTAATGGGACTGCGCAAGGAGATTTAGTAAAACGAGTGCATCCTACAGTCGGAGGGTGGCAATTTTTTGAATGTATTATTACAAACTCGGGCAGACAGCCCGAAAAGTACCCTACTTATTGGAAAAGATTAGATATATGCGGAAAAAAATTAAGTTCTTGTAAAGTAAGATTTCAAACTCGACGAAGTGCAATTACAGGGTTTGCTAGAGGATCGATAATTCCTGATGATGAAACACACAGAAATTCTTCTGAGCCTTTGCCTTTTGGGGGCTTTCCAGGATCTCGAAAATTTCGATGAATAAAATTAAAAATCATTTTAAAAAATATGCTCCCAAAGAAGCCTGCGGAGTTTTTATAGATAATTTTAAATTTATTGAATGTAAAAACATTTCAGAGGATACTGATACTTTTTGTTTTTGCCCAGAAGAGTACTTCAATATTATAAGAACATATAAAATAGAAGGAATTGTTCATAACCATATCAATGCGCCTAATACTCCTTCCAATTGGGATATAACTGGATGCAATGCAATGGCTATACCCTACTATATTTATTCTTACCCAGATATGAAATTAAATGTATTATTACCAAAGTTAACCGTAGGAGTTAAACAATGAGAAAAGTTATTTTTGAAGGAGAACTAGGAGAAAAATTTGGAAAAGAAACGTATATTGAAGCTTCTTCCTTTCAAGATGTAATCAAATGTTTTATGGCAAATTTTGAAGATTTTAAACAATATTTACTAGACTCTGAAAAAAGACAAATTCGTTTTATTTGTAAAATTAATAATGTAGCAGTAGGCGAGCACGAATTAACTTTGCGCTATGGAGAAGGAGATATGGTTATAACTCCTGTACCTATTGGTGCGATCTCTCTTAAGGGTTTCTTCAAAGCAATCGTAGGAATAGTATTAGTTATAGTGGGTTTAGCGACTGGACAGTGGGGTTTAGCTTTACAAGGTGTTTCAATGGTTTTTTCTGGGATAGCAGAACTACTTGCCCCAGACCCGGGAGAAGATGAAGCAGCCGGGGAAGATTATCTCTACTCAGGTACAGCACAAATTATAGGAGAAAATGACCCAATTCCCATTTGTTATGGGAGAATGAGAATTCCTGCAAAACCAATTAGTTTTGATATACGAGCAAGTAATGCAATAATTTCTCAAAATAGTACAAATTCCGATCATTTGTATGGAGCAAAAGGAGGAACCAGCAGACAAGCTAGTACTATGAAATTTACCGCAGCAATTGCATCAGCTACAGAATTGACTTTATAAGAGAAAAATATGGCGTCGTTACTACAAGAGATAATAACTCATCCCAGCAGAGGAGAAAATAGAACTCCTGCTGTGGGAACGTATATTGGTGGAGAGTACCAAAATGTTTCCTATACTGATCTAATAAGTGAAGGTCCTATATGGGGTCTTGTTGACGGCGCGAAATCTGTATATTTTGATGATAATCCCGCTGAAGATGGCAAATATGCCGGGTATAGACCAAAAAGAATAACTGCGTCAATTACTTTTGATGGTAGTAGTACTACGGGAACTTTAGATAATGACGTGACTTTACCTGAAGATATAGAATTAGGGCAGGGACGAGAACTAGTCACTATTTTACATAAAACTTTTTTTGTAGATATAACTTCTAAAAGTAAATCTAATTCTGGAATTACTTTCGGACTTCAAACAAATGCAAGTACTCCTTCTCCTTTTAATTTTTCAGCGGCACAGTTTGAAACCTCTACCACAGATTCTTTTGCTAGAATAGCTGCACTTACATTTTTATTTCCTTCAGGTCAAGTAACTAGATTTAGTCTTCAAGGCGCTTTAGCAGTTAATAGCACTACTACTGCTACTATGGAAGCTGCATTTAATAGTGTTTCTACAGGACTATACGATGATATACTTGTAAATTCAACAACTGCTTATATCACAATAATTGAACACCGAAAAGTAACTTCTATTAATAATACTAATAGAACAATAACTGTATCAGGAAATGCGCCAATAGCACAAACTTCTTTATTTTGGTTAACAGATGCAGATACATTTAACTCAGCTATAAGTACGGGCACTAATGTTGATACTACGTATAACGTTACTACTCATATTGCAAAAATAGACGATTTAATTGTACAAGAGAATTTTGGTACTGTAGATCAATATGCATTACCTAGAATTCAAAATGTAGGGGGCTCTGTAGCCGTAGTTCCTCAAAATAATAGATCAGAGGAAATAGCACAATTTGATTATAGAGTGTATGATGCATCTCCAAATACTTGGGACCAAAGTACAGGTCACAAAAGTTTAGTTCCACGCCCGATTGAACCTCAATATTTAAATCCTGAAGGAATCGAGCCACCGGAACAAGGTGATCTAGACGCTTTAGAACCTACTTCAAAAGAATTCAGCGCCAATGATTTTGGATTAACAAGCCAAACTCAAATAGCCAATGCAGATACTATACAATTTGATATAATTTATCCTCAAGGGCTAATATATTTTGGAGGAGACGGCGCTCCTAATTATTACTATATGACCGCAAAGTACAGTGTACTTTTAGAATTATACAGAGGCAGTACTAGATTTGCATTAATAAATTTATACCCCAATTTATTAATGCACCAAGGAAAAAGGCAAGGCTCTTTGGTTTTTACACATGAAGTAGATATTAATCAATTTAGAATAAAATACGGAGAGTTTGATAATTTTAAGGTACATTTTTACAGAATTACAAGACACAACGGCGCTACAATGCGCGCAGACGGAACAAGAATTAATAAAGATACAAACTTTTGGAATGTTATAGCAACAGCACAAATTACAAATTGTGGAGCAACTTTTCAAGATAAACTTACGTATCCTAATTCTGCATTAATTAATACTGTATTTTCTTCTCGACAATTTAAAACGGCTCCTAAGAGAACTTTTGATATAATGGGCCGTTTAATAAAAGTTCCGTCAACTTATACACCTAGAGAGTACTCTGATACAGGATTAGCAAAATATCAAGGATTTTGGAACGGCACTTTTATAGATAATGTTTATACGGACAATCCTGCTTGGATCTTTTATGATCTAGCAACAAATACTAGGTATGGAGCAGGTAAATGGATTGATCCTACTTTAATGGATAAATATGCATTGTATAGAATTGCAAAATACTGTGATGAGTTAGTACCCGCTAGTGAAGAAACGGAGGCTAGCTTATTTGAAATAGATGAATTTTATGAAATTAAAACTTTAGGAAGCCAAGCAGCTTGGAATGAAATGGCACGTACTTCTGGAATAACTTATGCGGAAGGAGACAGAGTTAGAGTTTTAGAGCTGGCTACTACAAGTAGTTCTGCAACAGGGGTTAGATACGAGCCTCGATTTAGAATGAATCTATATCTATCAAAAGCTGAGGCAGTGTATAAGGTTTTAAAAGATGTATCAAGTGCATTTACTTCTATTCTATACTGGATGGATTCGCAGTTAACTTTGCTCCAAGATGCTCCTTCTAATCCCGTGCATACTTTTACAAAAGGAAATGTAACAGGAGGAAAGTTTCAGTATCAAACTACTTCATCAAAATTAAGACCAAATCAATATATAGTTTATTTTAATGATCCTAAAAGTAACTATGTACAAGTTCCTGTTATGTATGAAGATCCTGTTTCTATTGTTAAGCAAGGTAAAGTAATTACTCGAAATGCTGTTGCTTTTGGGTGTACTTCTGAAAGTCAAGCAATACGCTATGCTAAATGGAAGCTGTGGACAGCTCAAAATCAAAAAGAAATAGTTTCATTCGGAACAGGCCTGCAAGGTAATTATGTTAGACCAGGAGATATAATTGGTGTACAAGACGCGGACAGACAAAATGTAACGTATAGCGGACGAGTTAGCAGTTCCACATTGTCTACCGTGACTTTTGATAGAAATGTAACATTTAATGGCAACTCTACATATTTTTTAAATGTTATGTTTAGTAAGCCTGCAGCTATCTATACAGGGTATGATGATGTAATTGTAAATGGTACTACGTACACTTCAGGGGACTATATACCAGAAGCATATATTAGGACCCAAGGGGGCTCTTATGTACTCTCAAGTTTAGATACTGAAGAAAAAGCTTCCAACGCTTTCAAAGATACTAGTAGTGAGGACCTTCTTTCGATTGTTTGGAAAAAGTATACGCATGTTCGCCAATATGAAATTGATAATCCAAGTAGTGCAGGTAATTTTGTAGATACTGACGTTGTAACTTTAGCAAATAGCTTAGTATTCGAAGATAATATCTCAGACGGCTCAGTATGGTCTTTATTTGAAACTGCAGCAAGTGGAGAAACAGTTTTAGGCTCAGAAAAAACTTATAAAGTCTTGTCTGTTAAACAAGAAGAAAAAAATATATTTACAATAAGTGCAGTAGAGCATTATAATGCTAAATTTGATGCAGTAGATACAGACTATGAGCTGGGAAATATTCCGCCTAGTATATATCCTGAAGTAGAGCCGGAAGAAGTGCCGCCCCCTTTAAACGTAAGAGTTAAACCTCTATCTGATTCAGTAGCTGAATTGTTCAAAGAGTTTCAGCTACAGTGGGATGCTCCCGATACAATATATATTGCTTCTTATGAAGTTTCTGCATCTCCAAATATTTTTGAAGAAGGAGTTACTATAAAAAGTACAGGTATTACCTCCATGCAATTTAAAGATATTCCTAGAAATACTTATGCTTTAAGAGTTAGAACTGTATCTCCTAAAAAGAACGTTTCTCCTTGGGTAACTTATGTTCTAAAGTATGATGAAGCTTTAGATGAAGATGGAAATCCTATAGGAGTTGTTGATGATAGTATAGAAAGACTACATGGGCTGCCTGTGTGGGCCCATTCAAATACTAAAGGAAGGATTAAAAGTGAATCAGCGGTAGCGTCTTCCACAACTAATTTGTATCAAGTAACAAACAGATGGAGTTCTTCAAATACTCCTAGTGGGTATTGGAATGGTTTTACAAACATGCCCATGGTTACAAATATCGCAGCAGGAGATTATTATCTTTTAGAGGTAAAAGTAACTAATAGTAATATTACTTATGTTTCTAATGGCTGGAAGAGTCAAAATTGGATATGGAATGGACAAAGATTAGGAGACCCTCCAATATATGCAAGATTTGGATTAAATGTATCAGATACTCTTTTATTTAATGGAGAAGAGTATAAAAAAGGAAGTCTTCAAGAAGGGCCTTTTCCTTATACAGTAGGAGGACTAACCCTAGAATGGTCAGTATATGCTTTGCAAGGAGAAACAATTCAAGGCCAAGAAGGCTACGAAGTTTGGACTTTTGATAGTTTTGATGCAGAACTTGCCAGTTATGGATCTCCGGACTCTTATGCAACTATTACAGAAGCTTCTGGAAACGGAGTAGTAAACTTATCAGGAATAGCAGATAATGATTCTAGAGAGCTTTATATAATTTATGACCATAGTGTTCCTAAAATATTTTTAGGGTATTATGATCAAATTCAGCACGCGGCAGAATATGGGGCAGGGGGATTCTGGAGAGATGTAGGAGATGGAAGTGGAGGCAATGAATTGTCATATACTGCAATGACAGGTACGGCAACTTTAGCTGCAAATTCTACTACTCTTATCGGTACAAATACATTATTTACTACGGAAGTCAGAGTAGGAGATCTTATTAGCTTAGACAATGCATCCTCCGCACAAAATATAGCAACTCCTAGCCGTGCAGGAAAAGTTCTTTCTATAACTTCAGATACAGAATTAATTTTAGAAAATCCTTTTAGTACGTCCCTTACCTTGAGCTATCTATATAGAAATACTTATAGACCCGACTATTCAAAAGACGCAGTGATAGCATTTGTAGAGAGAGAATAATAGTATGCCGAATAATCCAATAAATACTCAAGTTTGGTTAAATACTCAAACAGGACAAGCCGATGGAGCGGGTCCTGGAAGTGATGATACCCGACAACTTGACGTAGAACGTGCCATAAATATGGGCATAGATGTCTATACGCCCGGAGGAGGTATAGACATTCAAGGTGCAGGAGCTTTTTCAGGAGGCAAAACTTCTTATGATGTAGGAACTGGATTTTGGTTAGGGTGTGATGAAGATACCTTAAAATATGAAGTCGCTATTGGTAATCCAAATAGTAATACTTTTAATTTTGATGGCGAGTATATAGATGCTCAAATGAGAAATCTTGAGCTTACAGGGTGGCTTCGAGGGCCCTCAACTTTTACAATTGATCCAGCTACGCACGGGGACAATACGGGAACTGTAGTTATTGCGGGAAATTTGCAAGTAGACGGTACAACTACCACTGTAAATAGTACAGTTGTGGAAATTGATGATATAGCAATACTTATTGGAGCAGAAGCAACTACTGCAACTCTAGCAAATAATGGAGGAATAATTCTTGGAACTTTTACTAATAATCCTTTTATTCTTTACAGAAGTAGTTACGATGCTTGGGAAGTGAATAAAGATTGGACTCCAAATACAAATAATACAAAAGATTTGGGAAATACTTCTAAAAGATGGCAAAATTTATATCTAGGAGGCACTGCAGATATAGAAGGTGCTTTACAAGTAGATGGAAATGTAGTTTTAGGAGACTCAACCTCCGATACAATTAAAATGAATGGAAGAGTCTTTAGCGATATTATTCCAGCAGGAAATCTTCAGCACGATTTAGGAGCCAGTGGATTACGATGGGCAAATTTATATGCAGGCAACGGGGATTTTTCTGGTAACTTAGATGTTGATGGAAATACAACTATTGGAGGTACTCTAACATCAACCGGAAATATCACTTCTCCAAATATGGCGGATGATTTAACTGCTACAGTAAGTGGTTCAAACATAAATATTAATTTAGTTGCAAATAATAATAGCGTACTAGGTAGTGTAGCTTTAGCCCCGGGATCAAATATTACTCTTAGCGAGGCTAGTGATATAATTACTATAGCTTCTACTCCAGTTCAATCAGATTGGAATGAAACTACTAGTACAGATCCTGCATTTATTAAAAATAAACCAACTATTCCAGCACCTCAAGTAAATTCAGATTGGAATGCAACTTCTGGACTTGCGGAAATTTTAAATAAACCTACAATTATTACACCCGTACAATCAGATTGGAATAATGCCGATCCAACTAATCAAGCATATATTAAAAATAAACCACATCTTGTAGATGACTTAGATAGTTTTACAGATACAAACGCCACACCCAATGAAGTAAAGATAAGACTTATAAATTCAAACAGTCAAGTAAAAGGAAGCGTAGTTTTAGATCCAGGAACAGGAATTAATATCACTGAGTCTGCAAATACAATTACTATTTCTTCTACGGTTTCAGGAGCTGTACAATCAGATTGGAACGAAACTACCAATACAGATCTTGCATTTATTAAAAATAAACCAACTATTCCGGCAGCTCAAGTAAATTCAGATTGGAATGCGACTTCCGGTGTAGCAGAGATTTTAAATAAACCGACTATTCCTACCACAGTATCTTCTTTAACAGACGTTACAATTTCGAGTATTCAAAATGGGGACATTTTAAAATATAATAGTACTACTAACAAATGGGAAAACGTAAGAGACAGCGTAGTTCAATACTCTGTTAGTCCATCTCCTTGTGGTCATTATTATATTGATATAGTTGAAAAAGGAGACGTGGTTACTGTACAAGCTGCTTTGCACATTGCACAAGAACCTGGAGGTACAAATGCATGGACATCTACAATTCAAGCACCAAGTGGAGGAACTGTTCCTGCCCCAGCAAATACTATTGCAGTAGGAACTGGAATGACAACAGGAACTAGTAGTAGTGCATATAGAACTTACGTGGCTCAAATTGATCAAAGTGGAGTTATAAAAGTTTTAAAAACGGGATCTACTACTGGATTCGCTACTGTTGATGAAGTAAAAGCCGGAGGAGCTGACTTTATATTTATAAACATAACGTTTATAAAATAATACTTCGAGACATCCTTCAAAAAATATATCTTGACAAGGCAGGTGTGCTTTGTTATAATCATACCATAGAATATTTAAAAAAAGCCTTCTTTAGTAAGAAGTTAGCGCCCTTCCAATGAATAGATTAGTGACACTTGTTAAAAACGATACAGGACCTGATTTAACTGTAGTTATTGTCAGAAATGAAAATAATGACAGATTTGTCACTGATGCGGCAAATGTATTTTTAAATATTCGACGAAAAGATACGCCTACTGCAATTGTGAGTATACCTGCCGATGAATTTAAATCTACAGATACTCAGGGACAGTATGTTTTTAATTTGAAATCTTTTTTAACTCATGCCGATGTAGATGACGATTTTTATGAAGGAGAGGTAGAATTTATAGTACCAGCAGGCGTCGACGAAAATAATAATCCGCTAACAGATGTTTATACAACATTTGAGCAAATTACTATACAGGTGCGGGATGATTACACATGAGCGGAAAGTTTCGATTTATATCTCTAACGGACTCTTCTTTATTAATAGCAGATAGTTCAGATACCGGAATAGAGATAGATGAAGCTTTTGGCTTAAATCTATCTTTTTTAGATGTGCGAATTACGCACGAGCAACTATTAAGATTTTTTCTACTTTCTGACAATGCGAGAGTTTTTGATTTCTTTTCTAGAATTGTTTATTATCGTAGAAAGTTTTTTGAAGAAATTCCTACAGAAGACGTAGTAAAACTCGCTGTAGCTTTAGCTACAGAATTTGAAGAACTATTTTTAGAAGATACCGATTTTGAATATTTTCATTTAAGACGTAGACTTCCTCAAGATAATATTCTTTTTTCAGAATCAATTAGCACGCCCAGAATTGTAAGAGAAGATGAACTTTTATTTTTAAGTGAAAAAGTTGCTAGAAGATTACCTGATTTAATTGCTAAACATGCAACTGCAGATGAAAAAACAGCTTTTGAATACATTGTTGAGTTTTTTGACGAAAGACTTGACTTACTTCATATACAGAATACACGGCCCGAAGATACTTTAGAGCTTCTTGAAGTTTTAAATGCGTATAAATTTGTTGGCCCGAAAGAACCAGTATATACTAAAGAAAAAGCAACAAAACTTCGAGGCTTACAAGCACCTCATGAAACTCAAATTTTAGACCCTTTTGGAGACGGATCTGTTCCTCAAAAGCCGGGATTTGATCACATAGTAGAATTACTAGATGAAAGAGTAGATTTAATACGAATTCGTGGAGCAATTCAACAAGCAACGGGGACTAAAGAAGTCTTTTTAATTACTAAAGTAATTGAAAATCCAAATGATAAAATATTTTCAGTTGTACAAGAACTTTTAAAGTTACATAAAAAGATAAATTTAGATCCTACAGCTCTTTCTTTAGATATTGCGTATTTACAAACGGGCAGAAACACTAGTGCTAATATTACTAATTTTATAGATTTTGATTTCTTTAAAAATATAGAAGACAGCACTAAATTATTAGATAATCGTCTTGTTTTGGGGTTAGCGGAAAATTTAAGGGATAGAGTTTATCAAAAAGACGATAGTTTAAATACTATTGGTAAGGCCGCAAAACACGCAACAAATACAAGCGGCAAGCCGGATTTTGATTTTATAGTTGAAATAGACTCATTACCAAAGAAAAAAGTTGATATTCCTTTTGAAGACGATTCAACTCTTCAAGATGTATTACTACAGGCATCTTCAAGTATTTTAAGAGACAAAATTTATCAGAAAGACATTAGTAGTAATTTAGTTAGAAAACCTGCAAAACATTTTACAAATACAAGCGGCAAGCCCGATTTTGACTATATAGTTGAAGTTAATGCGCAAAGAGACTCTACTAATTCTTTAACAAATTTTGTAGATCTTACGCCAAATAAAATAAACTCTGAAAATTTATTAGCTAAAGAAGCTTTTTTGGGAGCAGCAAAAGCTGCTTTGTTTAAAAATAATGCGTATACGTCTCCTAAATTAGCTAAAACAATTAAAAATTACTTTACAACTATACAGAATACTCTTGAAGGCACTGTAGAAGGTTACGAAGGAAATACTCAAACTAATGTAGGTGCAACAGTTAGAAGAAACCCTACCACTCCTCGTCCTGAAGGAGGCTTTGTAGATCTTGGGCCAAATAAAGTAAAATCTGAAAATTTATTAGCGGCACAATCTATTTTACATAAAGGCTTAGTTGCAGGCAGCGGAAATGGATTGTTAAATAAAGTATTTTTTAATCAAAATTTAAAATTTAATAAATTTATTGATAAAACAGTTCCTGTATATTTTGCAACAACTTTTTCTAGAACAGGATCTAATGCACATTCTCCTGGAAGTCCAAAAATTAGATGGCTAAATAGCCCAACTTACGAATTAGTAGATCCTTACTATATAGAAAGACAACAAAAATTAGGATTAACTTGGGCTGACACAGGAGTTGAGTCTCACTGGCTAGATGCAACAAATACTTTTACTGTAGCGGATCACGATCCTCGTATACAATATCAAAGCGATAGTGAGTCAAGAGAAGATTTCGCCTTGGTTGATGATGGGCATGGAAAACTGGCGGGAGATTTTACAAATCTTGAGGGAGCAGACTATAAAATTAGAGTTCCAGAATGGGGAGGTCAAGCAACTGGGTGGAGACTTACTCCAGGAAATGTCTACTACGATACTTTAGACTCTAGCGGTAAAAGAATACTTTATAGAAGAGATTATCAACAGCTTATAAACTCTTCCGGTTTTAGCGAAGCAGAGCTAGGAAGAAGCCCTAATTATGTTATTGTAAATGGAGCCAGAGTACAACAGGGCTATTTACAGCAGCCTATACGAGCTACTGGTAAAACTATATTCCAAAAACTACAAGAGCTCGGTATTTTAGGAGGAACTTTTTCTATTAAAAGCTCTCCAATAAATCCATATGATTTTTCTCGAGCCCATGATGTAGTAGCAAATTTTACAAGAAGTAAGCCTTTAGAAATTGACAGAGTAAGTGCTTTTTTCTATCCTAATGGACAACATCCAGAAGGAGAGCCGGAAGATGTAGAGTTAAAAAGAACTTTAGGCAGAAGAAAAGAGTTTATATATGTAGGATACCAAGGCCCGATTTATGATACTCAAGGCAATTTACTAGCAGTATATGACCTTCAAAAAGTATCAAAAGACTTTAAAAACTCACACAAAAAAATACTTACTTCGCTAGGAAAAACTTTTGAGGGTATAATAGGTGCTGCAGAAAGCGAGTATGAAGGAAAATCTAGATTTCATCATATTCATGGAGCTTCTCGTCAATTACCTTTAGACAGATCATTTTTAAGATCTAGACGATATCGAGCCGATGGGGGTACTTCAGATGTTAAGGTATCTGGAAATAAAAATAATAAAGAGGTAATTTATATAGGAAGAGTTGGGCCAATTTATGACGACCAAGGAAATGTTATTGCTAACTATAATCTTCAAAAGATAGTAAAAGCTTTTAAAAATTCACATAAAAAAACCATACTCTATACTAATAAACTTGTAGAAGCAATTCAAGGTATACCGAATGAAAATATTTCTCAAGCGGATACTATAGTTGCTGCTTCTCTAGCTAAAATTAATACTTCAAGAGCTTTTGTAAAGCAAGAAAAGTTTGCAATTAAAGAATTTTTAGAAATAGATGAAGGAGATCCTAGTCTTTTAGATATTATTCCTAAATTTTTAAATAACGCCCGCATAAACTTAGCTACTGAGCAGCCGTCTGGAAATGACATAGTTAGACGCTGGGGCAATGATATTTATATCTCCTATACTCAAGAAAATTTTAAAAGAAGTGACCAAGGGGGCTACAGTTATACAGGGTTTAAT
>Ga0255759_10002099_pt1 | contig 17860 bp, 17 predicted proteins | sample 101ome_20_FD_179959 | JGI IMG/M metagenome (GOLD analysis project Ga0255759, IMG submission 179959) | Coastal salt marsh microbial communities from the Groves Creek Marsh, Skidaway Island, Georgia - 101404AT metaG (version 2) | ecosystem: Environmental > Aquatic > Marine > Intertidal zone >...
CGCGTCAATCCAGGCGACTTAAAGGAAGACCCGGCTAAGGCCAACTGGAGCTACGACGGCATAGTCGCGTACTCCAAAATCTGCACCCACGTGGGCTGCCCTGTGGCTCTGTATGAGCAGCACACACACCACCTGCTATGCCCTTGCCACCAGTCAACTTTTGACTTGGCAGATCACTGCAAAGTGGTCTTTGGGCCTGCAGCCCGTCCTCTCCCCCAGCTACCCATTGCTGTGGATGACGAAGGATACCTGGTCGCACAGAGCGACTTCCTCGAGCCAATTGGCCCATCATTCTGGGACATAAGGAAGTAAGCACATGAGTTCAGTAACCGAACCAAAGACACCCGTAGGTAAGACCGCAGACTACCTAGATGAGAGGCTGTCACTCGGCACCGTCATCAAGCAGTTTGGTCGAAAGGTATTCCCGGACCACTGGAGCTTCATGCTCGGTGAGGTGGCGCTGTGGTCCTTTGTTGTAGTTGTGCTATCGGGGACCTTCCTGACCTTCTTCTACGAGCCATCAATGGCCCACACTCACTACGACGGCAGCTACGCTCCGCTCAAGGGCGCAGAGATGACGGTTGCCTACGCGTCCTCACTTGACATCAGCTTCGACATTCGTGGCGGCCTGATCATGCGTCAAATTCACCACTGGGGTGCGCTTATTTTTGTTGCGGCTTCTGGCTTGCACATGCTCCGCGTATTCTTCACGGGCGCCTTCCGCAAGCCTCGTGAGCTCAACTGGGTCATCGGATTCTTGCTTTTCCTTATGGGCATGGGTGCAGGCTTCACTGGTTACTCACTTCCAGATGACCTGCTATCGGGCAACGGTCTAAGAATCATCGATGGAATGATCAAGGGAATCCCGGTTATTGGTCCTGCGGTTTCCTCTGGATTCTTCGGTGGCGAGTTCCCAGGCACAGAGGTAATCCCAAGGCTCTACTCGCTCCACATCATGATTTTGCCGGCGCTGATTATCGCTCTGTTGGCAGCTCACCTGCTGCTCCTGGTAATCCACATGCACACCCACTTCCCCGGCGCCGGGCGTCGCGACGACAACGTCGTTGGCTACCCTCTGATGCCGGTCTACGTGGCAAAGGCTGGAGGCTTCTTCTTCCTAGTCTTTGGTGTGATTGCTGCAATCTCGGCGCTGTTTACCATCAACCCAATCTGGAACTACGGTCCTTACGACCCATCGCCTGTTTCTGCTGGCACTCAGCCCGACTGGTACATCGGATGGCTAGATGGCGCATTGCGTCTGGCTCCAGGTGGTCTAGACGTTGCAATCTTTGGCTACGTGATCCCAATGGGCGTCATGCTGCCAATCATTGTTTCGCTAGTGTTCCTGGTGCTGGTTGCCGTTTACCCATTCATCGAGGCTTGGGTCACTGGCGACAAGCGCGACCACCACGTCCTAGACAGGCCACGCAACGCCCCAACCAGGACCGCAATTGGTGCAGCCGGAGTAACTTTCTACGCAGTCCTCTGGGCAGGTGCCTCCACAGACCTAATTGCGATCTTCTTCCAGATGTCGCTCAACCACGTTCTAACCGCGATGCAGGTGCTACTGGTTATCGGACCGGTAATTGCATACTGGGCGACCAAACGAGCCTGCCTAGCGCTTCAGCGCAAGGACCGCGAGATTGCGCTTCACGGACGCGAGACTGGAAGAGTTGTTCGACTCCCCCACGGCGAATACATCGAGGTTCACGAGCCCGTCGACAAGTATGAGCTCTGGAAGCTCGTTGACTTCAAGGACTACGAGCCGATCATGCCCAGGCCCAACAAGAAGGGCAAGATCACCGTCGGAACAAAGCTCCGCTCTGCGATCTCCAAGATCTACTTCGAAGACCGCATTGCTCCTGTTTCCAAGGCGGAATACGAGCTTGCTCACGCTGACCACGCCCCCGCTATTGAGGAAAGAGCAAAGCGCAAGCCAAAGCAACTTAAGAAAAAGCTCTAGCAAGAAACAGAAAGCCCCCGACGGAAAATCGGGGGTTTTCTTATTGGTGGAGATGCCGGGAATCGAACCCGGGTCCACTGCAGCGTTCATGACTCTTCTACGGGTGTAGCCTCCAAAGACGTTCTACTCGGCTGCGGAATTTGTCGGAGGCAACTACGCCGACCAGCCCAGTCAAAGTAAAAAGTCCCGATTAGGCCTTTGACGCACCCAATCAGCGAGATTTCTAAATGACGTTTGGAACTAGGTCGAAATCAAACCTAGGCAAACGGACTTCGGGGCTAGCTTAAGCAGCTAGGGCGAAGTCGGCGCGCTTTGTATTGGCACCTATAGTTTTGCACAGAGCGTTTACGAGATAACTGTGCATCCTCGACCCGCTTCTTTCACTCATCATTACAGTGTCGAAACCGATCATCCCCATGTTTAGTTTTTTAGCTACAAGCCCTTGCGGGCAGCAGAAAAGGATAACACCCAATGGTGTCATCTTGCTGAGAATTGCTAGTGAGCGTGTGCGAAGCGGTCGTATTCGAATACGAAGCCAATCACGGCAACCACGGCAAATGGGACGGCGATGAAAAACATCCACCACCCGACAGCAAGTGACGCAAAGGCTAGTCCACTGGACGCACCTAAGAATAGAGGCCACCAGCTCCATGGTGAGAAGAAACCGACCTCGCCGGCACCCTCCTCAATCTCGCCATCCAAGTTATCTTCGGGCAATGTCGCACTGCGACGCATGCCTGAGAAAAGGTAGAACGCAATGAAGATCGAGAGGACAACCAGTAGGCCTATCGCCGCAGTGCCAATCGGCTCCACGGCACCAGTGTCGATGTAGGTCCAAATCGCATAGGCAATGTCAGCAACTGTAAAGTAGGCCGCCATCACCAGGAGGATGACAATGTTGGAACGCATTAGATGCGTCCCTCCTTGGCATAGGCTTCCTTCGCCTCAGGTGCTGCGTACTCTGGGTAGTTCATGTCGAAAGCAGGCGACTCTGAGCGGATCCTTGGGATGGAGTGGAAGTTGTGTCTCGGGATTGGCGACTCGGTTGCCCATTCGAGTGAGCGTCCATAGCCCCATGGGTCCTTGAGCTCGACCTTTACGCCATTGCGATAGGTGATCCAGACATTCCACAGGAACGGAACCATAGAGAGAGCCAATATCGCAGCACCCGCACTGGACAGCAAGTTCATCTCGGTAAAGCCATCCTCGGGGAGGTATGTCGCGTAACGGCGAGGCATACCAACAACTCCAAGCCAGTGCTGGACTAGGAAGGTCGTGTGGAAGCCAACGAAGAGAATCCAGAAGTGAATCTTGCCAAGTCGCTCATTAAGCATTTTTCCAGTGAATTTTGGCCACCAGAAGTAGAAACCAGCAAACATCGCAAACACCACTGTGCCAAAGACCACGTAGTGGAAGTGGGCTACCACGAAGTAGGAGTCAGATAGGTGGAAGTCGAGTGCCGGCGAAGCCAGGATTACGCCGGTGAGTCCGCCGAAGACGAAACTGACCAGGAAGCCGAGGCTCCACAACATTGGTGTTTCGAACGTGACCGAACCTCGCCACATTGTTCCGATCCAGTTAAATATCTTCACGCCTGTCGGCACAGCAATAAGCATCGTTGTGAAGGCGAAGAATGGCAGTAGCACCTGGCCGGTCACATACATGTGGTGAGCCCAAACTGTCATTGACAGAGCAGCGATTGCAATAGTTGCATACACGAGCGTCTTGTAGCCAAAGATTGGCTTACGGCTGAATACCGGGAAAATCTCCGAAACAATTCCAAAGAAGGGCAGCGCGATGATGTAAACCTCGGGGTGTCCGAAGAACCAGAAGAGGTGCTGCCAGAGCATCGCTCCCCCATTTTCTGGGTCGAAGATGTGAGCTCCGAACCTTCGGTCGGCTCCAAGTGCAAACAAAGCAGAAGCGAGTGGTGGGAAGCACATGATGATCAGAATCGAGGTAACCATGGTGTTCCAGGTGAAAATTGGCATCCGCCACATCGTCATTCCAGGGGCCCTCATGGTGATGATCGTGGTGATGAAGTTCACTCCACCCAGGATTGTTCCAAAACCGCTGAGGGCAAGTCCAAAGACCCACAAGTCTCCTCCGATACCAGGAGAGAAGGTCGTGCTCGACAGCGGAGCATAGGCAAACCATCCGAACGATGCAGCACCCTGGGGAGTAAAGAATCCGGCAACTGCAATGAATGATCCGAAACTAAAGAACCAATAAGCAATCGCATTTAGCCTTGGAAATGCAACGTCAGGCGCACCAATTTGAACAGGCATTAGGACGTTAGCGAAGCCAGCAAAAAGTGGAGTCGCGAACATGAGAAGCATGATGGTGCCGTGCATGGTAAACAGCTGGTTGTACTGCTCCTTGGTCGCCACAATGTCTAGGCCAGGTAGTGCCAACTGTGCGCGGATAACGAGTGCCATGACTCCAGCAATTAGGAAGTAAATAAAGCTGGTTACCAGGTAGAGATAGCCGATTTTTTTGTGATCGGTAGTGGTCATCCAGTCAACAATTACCTGCCCCTTGGACCGCTTTGGCGTGAAGGACGAAGGGTTAGTAGTTCTTGGTTCGGTAAACGTCGCCATTCTTAGCCCCTAATCTCTGGATTGCCGCCGGGAAGATTCTGATTTCTGTCGTAATCGGTTGACAGCTGTCCTACGTTGCCCTTGGCAGCCAAGGCTCCCATCTGCCTGTCGTACTCAGCCTGAGAAACAACCTTTACATTGAAGAGCATCATTGAGTGGTACTCACCGCACAGCTCAGCGCACTTGCCGACGTAGGTGCCCTCCTTCAGAGGCGTGAAGTACATCTCGTTCTGTTGACCAGGGAACATGTCCTTCTTGTAAAGGAACTCGACTACCCAAAAGCTGTGAATTACGTCTCTTGATGAAAGATCAATCTGAACTGTCTTACCTACTGGCAGATACAGGGTCGGGAGCGTCTCCATGACGTTTTCCTCGGCGCCCGTGAACTGAGCCTGAATACCCGACTCATAAACATTCTCATCCACGTAGTTAAAGTCCCAGCTCCACTGCTTTGCAATGACATGGATGTGGACATCTGGATTCTCTGTCTTTGCCTCAATTGCAGCGGTATCACGAGCCGTGAAAGCAAAGAATCCCAGAACCAAGATCAGTGGAACGGCGGTGAATAAGGCTTCAATTGGCATGTTGTAGCGAAGCTGCGCGGGGATGCCGGTTTCACCCTTTTTTCTTCGGTAGGCCAGAAGTGCCCAAGCCAGAAGGCCCCAGGCCACAGCTCCCACTCCCAGTAGGACAATCCAAGAGGTGGTCCAGAGGCCGATAATGCGGTCAGTGTGGTTCGTTACACCAGCTGCATCTGGCAGAAACCCGCGCTCGAGCTCTGGAGAGCAACCACTGAGGGCAAGAAGCAAAGAGGCACTGATTCCTGCAGAGGCTAGGCGTCCAAGCTTCTTAGTCACAGAAATACCCTTCAAATCGCTGCGGATGATTCAAAGTTTACCCCGAATCCGCCGGCCAAGTTGGCCATTTGAAGGGTTTAGGAGAAGGAATCTCCGCAGGCGCAGGATCCTGAGGCATTTGGGTTGTCAATTGTGAAACCCTGCTTCTGGATTGTGTCCTCAAAATCAATCTCGGCACCGTCGAGGTAGGGCACGCTCATCATGTCTACGACCACCTCAACACCTGCGAAGTCAACGACCGCATCCTCTTCCTCGAGCTGCTCGTCGAAGAAAAGCTGATAAATCAGGCCCGAACATCCGCCCGGCTGCACTGATACTCGGAGTCTCAGATCATCGCGTCCCTCGGACTCGAGCAGGGCCTTCACCTTGCCTACAGCAGTCTCTGTGAGCTTTACTCCATGAGTCATAACGTCTGTCATTGTTTTCCTCCGATACTCAAGTTTAACTACTTTCTCGACATCTTGTTCCCATGCATCAGCAATGCCGCCTCGGCTGTCATTGCTCGCTTCAGGGTGGGTAGGTGCTGAGACTCATTAGGACTGTGAGCCCTGGAATCTGGCTCCTCGACTCCGGTTACCAGGATTTCCGCCTCTGGAAACAAGGCTGCGAAGTGGGAAATAAACGGAATTGAGCCCCCGACCCCAATGTCAACGCTTGGCTTTGGCCATACCTCACTCAAAATCTCGTGTCCAAGCTTTGAGGCCCAGCCCTTGCTGGCGAAGTACCCAGGACCCATCTCGTGGGCTCCAAATGAAACCTCGGCTCCAAACGTTGCGTGGTTTGTTAGATGCTCCTTCAAAAGCTCTAGGCCGCGCTCAGGGTCTTCGCTTGGTGCGAGCCTTAGTGAAACTCTCGCTGTGATCTCGGGTAGTGCGGTGTTGGAGGAAACCGCAACGCTTGGGGCATCAAAGCCAATGACTGTTACCGCAGGTTCACCCCAGATCTGCTGGGTTATCGGCTTGGTTCCCATCCTGTCGACTCCTGTCAGCAGTCCCGACTCTTCTCGAAGTTGCTCGAGTGAAACCTCGGGGCCATTTGTCTCGTCGGAAACCAGGCCGCTGATTGCCACATCTCCAGCATCATCGGTCAATGACGCAAGCAGCTTAATCATCGCCGTCATGGCATCAGGTAGGGGGCCGCCATACATTCCAGAGTGAAGAGCGTGATCCAAGGTCTTCACGGTGAAGGTTTGCGAAACCACTCCCCTGAGGCTCGCGGTCAAGGAAGGAACCTCAGTACTCCAATTGCCGCTGTCTGCAACGATGATTAGATCCGCTTCAAGGTCTTTTTGGTTCTCCTTTAGAAAATTGAGGAAGGACTCCGAGCCTGCCTCCTCTTCGCCCTCAATAAAAACGGTGACACCGAGGCGGAGGTCCTCAGAAAGTTCAGAGAGTGCCTTTAGGGCATAGATGTGCGTGATAATCCCCGCCTTGTCATCAGATGCTCCCCTTCCAAAGAGCCTCTCCCCCACCCTTGTAGCCTCAAAGGGCTCGGTTTTCCAGAGCTCTCTGTCGCCAGGAGGTTGAACATCGTGGTGGGCATAAAGCAGAACATGTGGCGCATCCGAGCTACCCGCCCGCCTAGCCAATACTGCAGGCGCGCCTTGAGTGCCATCTGTCCTGGGTGCTCTGCGGATCTCTACAAAGTCAAAGAAACCGAGTTGCTCGAATTCACTCTTGACCGCCTCAGCGGACCTTTGAAGCTCCCCCGGGTCAAATGAAGGCCAGGCGATGCCGGGAATCTTCACCAGTCCAGTGAGTTTCTCAACCGCCTCATCAAATGAGGAATCCACGAACTTGGATGCGTTATCGATGATTGACTTGTCTTTAGAAATCTCAGCAAATGACATGCCAGTAATCTAGTGGCACACTTTGAAAGGTGCAGATGTCTGAAGAAGCCAGTGACAAAAAAGGCAAGGGTCGGCCAACACCTGCTCGCAAGCAGCAGGAGCAGATGCGTAAGAAGCCTCTGGTAGGCGACCGCAGCAAGGAAGCAAGACAGGCTGACAAGGAAAAACTCAGGGTTGAGCGCCAAAGAGCCCGCGAGGGAATGATGGCCGGCGATGAGCGCTACCTCACCGCCCGTGACAAGGGCCCGCAGCGTAGGTTTGCCAGAGACGTCGTGGACACCCGCTTCACAGCCGGCGAACTAGTTCTGCCAATGCTCTTTGCAGTGGTTCTCCTGACTTTCATCGACTCCTTTGTCCTGCAGGTAATTGCTCTGTTTGGAATGTGGGGACTATTCGGCATTGTTGCCATCGATGCAACCTTTGTTGGAAGAGCGGCAAAGAAGAAGGTGGCTAAGAAGTTTGGCGAGGACAGGCTCGAAGGTGGCATCGCTTGGTACGCAGCTATGCGCTCGATCCAGATGCGTGCGCTGAGAATCCCCAAACCTCAGGTCGCAAGATTTCAAAAACTCGACGTTTAGAAAAGGAAAGCTGAAATGGAATTTAGGTACTTAGGCAACTCTGGGCTAAAGGTTTCGGAGATCATCTACGGCAACTGGCTTACTCACGCCTCACAGGTCAAAGACGACCAGGCAATCAAGACTGTTCATGCAGCACTGGATGCCGGCATCACCACCTACGACACAGCCGATGCGTACGCCAACCAAGCCGCTGAGGTTGTACTGGGAGACGCCCTCAAGGGCCAGAGGCGCGAGGGAATCGAGATCTTCACAAAGGTCTATTGGCCAGTTGCTGACAAAGGTCCAAACGATGTCGGGCTTTCTCGCAAACACATTTTTGAGTCCCTCCACGGCTCTCTCAGGAGGCTCCAGACCGACTACATCGAGCTCTACCAGGCTCACCGTTTCGACTACGAGACCCCGCTAGAAGAGACCATGCAGGCCTTTGCTGACCTGGTGCACCAGGGCAAGGTTATGTACATCGGAGTCTCGGAGTGGAATGCAGACCAGATTCGCGAGGGACATAAACTCGCGAGCGATCTGGGCATCCGCCTGATTTCCAACCAGCCTCAGTATTCGATGCTCTGGCGGGTAATCGAAAAGAAGGTCGTTCCCACCTCTGAAAAACTTGGGCTTGGCCAGATTGTCTGGTCACCGATGGCCCAGGGTGTGCTGAGCGGAAAATACCTACCTGGTCAACCGGCTCCGGCTGACTCTCGAGCAGCTAACGAAGAGGTGGGGCAGTTCATTCAGAAGTGGATGACGGACGAAATTCTGACCAAGGTCCAGAAGCTTGCTCCTCTTGCAAAAGAGGTCGGGCTTGACATGGCTCAATTTGCGATCGCCTGGGTGCTTCAGAACCCGAACGTCTCTGCCGCAATAGTGGGAGCCTCCAAGCCTGAGCAGATCGCGAGCAACGTCGCTGCCGCAGGGGTCGAGATTCCTAAGGAAATCATGAAGAAGGTTGATGAAATCCTCGGCGACTCAATAGTCACTGACCCAGAGCTAACTCTGAGTCCAGAGACTAGGCCCGCGTAAGGGACCTGGCCCAGAAGGGTCCGAAATAGACAAAACCGGTGTAGCCCTGAACCAGGTCAGCACCGAGCTCTAGGCGCTCGTTGACGTGGGCAGCAGTCTCTATTCCGCCCACTGAAATGATGGCCATCTCTTTGGGGAGCTTGCCTCTCAGCATCATCAGTAGTTCCTTTGAGCGCTCAGCCAAGACCGGTCCACTCAAACCACCTGACTCCTTGGCTATTTCGGAATCAATGCCGTCTCTAGAGATTGTGGTGTTTGTCGCGATTATCCCCGCAAGCCCGAGTTCCTCTGAGAGCTGAGCAATCTCAATCGCCTCTTCGTTGGTTACGTCTGGTGCAATCTTTACAAACACCGGTTTTCCGCCGCTTTTCTCAACCACAGCCTCCAAGATCGGTCTTAGAGAGGCGATCTGCTGCAGCTCGCGGAGACCAGGCGTATTCGGGCTAGAAACATTCACTGCTAGGTAGTCCGCATAGGGAGCTAACTTCTCGGCACTGTAGCGGTAGTCACCAGCTGCATCCTTTAGCTCCACAACCTTTGTCTTACCTATGTTGACGCCGATCACGGGCAGCTTCGCTCCCGAAGCGCGCAAGGCAGCAAGCCTTGCGGCCACGGCGTCAGCACCCTCGTTGTTAAAGCCCATGCGATTAATGAGTGCTCTTTGCTCAGGGATTCGAAAGAGTCTTGGTCTTGTATTGCCTGGCTGGGCCTGCGCGGTCACAGTGCCGATCTCGACGTGGCCAAATCCCAGAGCATGCAGTTGACGCACCAGCTTGGCATCCTTGTCGAAGCCTGCAGCCATGCCGATGCGATTTGGAAAGCTGATGCCTGCCACAACAACTTCTTGGCCGCTTGAGGGGCGAATGAGCCGAAGCGCAAACATTACTTTGAGCGTCCAAGCGCCGAGATGATGGGCAAATTCGGGGTCTAGCCTCTTCAGGAAATGGTTAAAAAGAAACCGATACATCAGCTGTTTAGGTCTTCGATGGCAGCCTGGAAGTCGTCAAGAGAGTCCCAAGCCTGATAGACGCTGGCAAATCTCATGTAGGCAACATGGTCAAGATTCCTGAGCGGGTCAAGGATTGCAAGCCCAATGTCCTGAGCCTCGATGCTTGCCGCACCGGTTGCCCTGAGGGTCTCCTCCACCTGTTGAGCCAGCAGCGCTAGGTCAGCATCTGTAACGGGACGACCCTGGCACGCCTTCCGGACACCAGAAATGATCTTGTCTCTTGAGAATGGCTCGGTCACTCCAGATCGCTTTGTCACCATAAGGCTTGCGGTCTCGATGGTTGTGAAGCGCTTTTGGCACTGTGGACACTGCCTTCTGCGCCTGATGGAAGAGCCGTCATCGGAGGTTCTAGAGTCGATGACTCGAGAATCTGCGTGGCGACAAAAAGGGCAAAACATCAGTCCTCAAATCTAATCTGAACTGCCTCAGAGTGGGCAGGTAGACCCTCAGCCTCGGCAAACACCTCAAGTTTGCTAGCTACCTCTTTGAGGGCTGCTTCGTTGTAGTTCACAACCTGCTGGCTTCTGAGGAAGCTCATAACGGACAGCCCAGATGCAAACTTTGCCTGCTCTCCTGTGGGCAGGACGTGATTGGAACCAGCGAGGTAGTCGCCAAGGCTGACCGGGGTGTGGTTTCCAAGAAATATTGCTCCCGCATTGGTGATTCTCTTGGATACCGCTACTTGATCAGCGGTTTGGATCTCTAGGTGCTCTGTGGCGTACTCGTTTGCAATCTCGATGGCCTGATCGATGCTCTCTACTAAGACACAAGCTGATTGATTTCCCCCCAGGGCACTTGCCACCCGATCACTATTGGCAGTTTTTGATCCCTGGCGCTCGAGTTCGGCAAGAACTTCGTCAATAAGAGGCTGTGAGTTAGTCAAAAGCACGCTTGCGGCATTTTCATCATGCTCAGCCTGCGAAATCAAATCGGCGGCAACAAACGCCGGGTTCGCGCTCTCGTCGGCAATTATCAGGATTTCTGTCGGGCCGGCCTCCGAGTCAATTGCAATTTGGCTGCGGAGTTGGCGTTTAGCGGCAGCCACATAGATGTTCCCAGGACCGGTAACCATCCGAACCGGCTCCATGCCAATCTCGACAACTCCAAAGGCCAGAGCGGCAATGGCGCTCGCACCACCGATTGAATAAACCTCGTCAATTCCAAGCAGGGAGCAGGTCGCCAACACCGCATTTGAGGGAAGGCCGTCGTTATCTTTTTGAGCGGGAGAAGAAACAGCGATTCTTGGAACTCCAGCGACTTGTGCCGGAACGACGTTCATGACTGTGCTGGATGGGTAAACAGCCTTACCACCTGGCACATACAGCCCCACCGAATCCACAGCAACGAATCTCGTCTCCACTGCTCCGCCGGCGCTCACCTCTAGAGAAACGGCCCTAGGAAGAGTTGCCTGGGAAACCTTTCGCACCCTGGCAATTGACTCGGTGATTGCCTCCCTAAGCCCATCAGGGAGGTCCGCCGCGCTTGCCTTGATGGCACTACTTGGGACCCGAAATGAATTTGGCACAACCCCGTCGAATTCTTGAGCGTGACGGGCAAGAGCTGCAACACCCTCTGCTTGAACCTCAGCAATGAGCTTTTGGACGCTCGGGGCAACAGAATCTATGGAAACCTCAGCCCTAGGAATCAATTCACGGACCCGCTGGGCTGTAATTTCGCCATCCCAGACAAATGATCGCATCGCAGAAAACCTCTTGGCCGTTAGAAGATGCCCTAACCTTATCTAAGAAATGACAAATAACTCTTCAGCCTTTGACCTCTCCGGCTCCGATGCTCTCAGGGCAGCATTTCGAAATCACGCCTCCGGAATCTCTGTAATCACGGCACTGGACCTAGATGGGAATCCAATTGGATTCACCGCCTCGAGCGCTACCTCACTTGGCTCCAACCCGCCTCTGGTATCGCTGAACGTTGCCCAGGGCTCGTCTAGCTATCCTCACTTGCTGCCCGGTCGCTTTGTCGCCCTCCACACCCTCGACAGCGACTCCCTGCACCTTGCCCAACGCTTTGCGGGTGATAAGGCTGGACGGTTTGTCGGGGACGAAATAGATGGCCCCGAGGGTCTGCCAATCATCCCCCAGGCATCATCGGTGCTGATCGGCAAGATCCGGGAAAAATACGAAATTGAGAGCAATGCGGTCGTAATTATCGATGCGCTCACAGCTTCGGTTATGCGCACCCCACAAGAGCCCCTGGTCTACTTTCAGAGGGCCTACCACGCCATCGGCAACAAACTGGCCGATAACGACTAACTAACCGCCTCAGGGCCTAGCAGGGCCTTCAGCTCACCAAACAGGTCATGCCCGACCGCAACGCGTTGCGGGAGCATAAAGTGGCTGGTCTGTCCGTTGGAAACCAGCTTCACCTGAACCTCAACCGGACCCGGATGGGCCTCAAGGATCTCGGCCAGCTGAGTAAGGCTCTCTCTAGTGGCGCTGGCATCAGTTAGCTGAAGCTGCAGCACTCCACCAAGCTCACGACCTGACTCGAGCTTCTCTATCGAAAAGCCCTGCAGAGTGACACCATCGTCACGCCTAGAAACTCTTCCTCGGATGGTAACCGTGCTGTCGGGAACGAGGCTGTCGCGATGTTGGAGGTATGTCTTACCCATAAACATCACGGGAATCTCGCCTGAGAAGTCCTCGAGCGTCAGCTGGGCGTATTGATTTCCAGAGGAGCGGGCAATCTTGTGTTGGACCTGGGTTATCAGACCTGCCACCGTTACAGTCTCGCCATCGACGATTTCGCTGTCCCGGAGTGCGGCACTGCCCATGTCTGAATAACGCATCAGCTCGGCCTCCATGCCCGCAAGCGGGTGATCGGAGACATAGAGTCCCAGCATCTCCCGCTCGTTTGCGAGCAAATCCCTCTTGGTCCACTCGGGAAGCTTTGGAATCTCGATGGTTGCGGGGTCTTCTTCCATGAGACCGCCAAAGAGGTCGACCTGACCACTGGCAGCCTGACGCTTTAGCATTGCCGAGGTCTCAATCGCCTCCTCGTGAATTGCAATGAGCGAACGTCTGGTGTGGCCGAGAGAGTCAAAGGCTCCTGCCTTGATCAGCGACTCGACTACCCGCTTCGTGCTGGCCTGAGCGCTGACCCTGGTCAAGAAGTCCTGGAAAGAGCTGAAGCGTTCCTGTTCCCGCGCCTCGATGATGCTCTCAACTACGTTCTTTCCAACGTTTCTTACCGCTCCGAGACCAAACCTGATGTCGTCCCCCACCGCAGCAAAGGTCCCAATGGACTCATTCACATCCGGAGGCAGAACCTGGATACCCATCTTCCGACACTCGTTTAGGTAGACACCGAGCTTGTCTTTCGAGTCGCCAACGCTGGTGAGCAGCGCCGCCATGAACTCTGCCGGGTAGTTGGCCTTGAGGTAGGCGGTCCAGTAGCTCAACACTCCATAGCCGGCTGAGTGAGCCTTATTGAAGGCGTAGTCAGCAAAAGGCAGCAGCGTGTCCCAAAGCGCTTTAACTGCAGCATCGGAGTAGCCGTTTTTCTTCATGCCCTCCGAGAAGAGCTCGAACTGCTTTGCTAGCTCCTCCGGCTTTTTCTTACCCATTGCTCTTCGAAGTAGGTCCGCTTGTCCCAGGGTGTAGCCAGCCACCTTCTGCGCCGCAGCCATGACCTGCTCCTGATAGACAATCAGTCCATAGGTCGGATCAAGAATTTCGCTCAGCGGCTCAAGGAGCTCTGGGTGAACTCCCTCTGATTGCTGCTGGCCGTTTTTTCGCTGGGCGTAGTTTGTGTGGGAGTTCATTCCCATGGGTCCCGGGCGGTAGAGGGCGATAACGGCAGAAATGTGCTCAAACTCCGACGGCTTTAGCATTCTCAGCAGCGAGCGCATGTTCGTGCCATCCAGCTGGAACACACCCAGGGTGTCTCCCCTTGAGAGAAGCTGGTAGGCCTTCTCGTCCTGGTCTAAGTCGAGGTCCTCGAGAACGACCTTCTCTCCCCGGTTGAGTTCGATATTTGCAAGTGTGTCATCGATCACCGTAAGGTTTCTAAGCCCCAGGAAGTCCATCTTCAGAAGCCCGAGCTCCTCGCAAGGTGGCTGATCGAACTGGGTGATTATGGCCCCGTCCTCCTCGCGCTTCATGATGGGGATGACATCCATCAAGGGCTTAGCAGACATGATCACTCCGGCTGCGTGAACACCCCACTGCCGCTTAAGCGACTCGAGTCCCTGGGCAAGCTCAAAGACTTGCTGGCTGTCCTCGTCGTTATCGATGAGCTCCCTGAACTCTGCCGCCTCTGGGTAGCGCTCAGACTCCCTGTTGGTGACGTCGTCAAGACTCACATCACGCCCAAGAACCATCGGAGGCATTGCCTTTGTGAGTTTCTCTCCCACCGAGTAGGGCTTTGCCAGCACCCGAGCTGCGTCTTTGAGAGCCTGCTTCGCCTTGATTGTTCCAAAGGTGACAATCTGCGCAACCCGGTCCGCGCCATACTTCTCGGTCACGTAGCGAATTACCTCGGGGCGTCTCCGGTCATCGAAATCAACGTCAATATCTGGCATCGAGAGTCGTTCCGGATTCAAAAAGCGCTCAAAGATGAGATCGTGTGCCAGAGGATCTAGCTCCGTGATGCCCATTGCGTAGGAAACGATTGATCCTGCCGCAGAACCTCGGCCAGGACCCACTCGAATTCCCTGCTCCCTTGCCCAGCGGATGAAGTCTGAGACGACGAGGAAGTAGCCTGGGAAGCCCATCTTGACGATGACCTCGATCTCGTAGGCAGCCTGCTCGCGATGGCGGTCGGAAAACCCTCCTGGGTAGCGACGCTCCATGCCGCGCCAAACCTCTTTTTCAAACCACTCGGCCTCCGTGCCGCCCTCTGGAACCGGAAAGCGTGGCATCAGGTCCTGCTTCTCAAAGTTCACCTCGCAACGCTCTGCTATCAGCAGGGTGTTGTCTGCAGCCTCAGGGATCTCCGAGAAAAGACTCCGCATCTCACTAGCGCTCTTGAGGTAAAACTCCTGGGACTCAAATTTGAATCTCTTCGGGTCATCGAGGTTGGTGCCCGTCTGCACACAAAGCAAGGCCTCGTGGGCGACCGAGTCTTCCTTGTGGACATAGTGAAGATCGTTGGTGCCCACAAGCGGGAGGCCTAAGTCCTTTGCAAGTCTCAAAAGGTCATCGCGTACTCTCTTCTCAATCTCAAGAGCGTGGTCCATCACCTCAACGAAGTAATTCTCTTTGCCAAATATGTCTCGGAACTCGGCCGCTGTCTTTAGCGCCTCGTCGTACTGCCCGAGACGAAGCCTGGTTTGGACCTCACCACCTGGGCAGCCGGTGGTTCCGATTAGACCCTTGCCGTATTGGCCTAGAAGCTCTCGGTCAATCCTGGGCTTGAAGTAGTAGCCCGAGAGGTAGGCCTCTGAGCTGAGCTTAAAGAGGTTGTTCATAGATGCATTGTCGGTGGCCCACATGGTCAGGTGGCTAAAGGCGCCTCCGCCAGAAACATCATCATCGCCACCATCAGCCCAGCGCACCTTTGTCTTTTCAAGTCTTGAGCCTGGGGCCAAATAGGCCTCCATGCCGATGATTGGCTTAATGCCGGCAGCTGTGGCCTGCTTCCAAAACTCATAGGCCCCATGGGTATTTCCATGGTCAGTCATGGCGATTGCGGGCATGCCGAGTTCGCTTGCTTTTTCAACTAGGGGCTTGATTCGAGCAGCACCATCAAGCATTGAGAACTCGGTGTGGTTGTGCAGGTGGACGAAAGACTTATCTGCCACCAAAGCACCTCCTACTTGCAGGTGACAATGCTAAAGCCGAAATCCGACATCCCGCAGCCTTCCTAGGGCGATTTCCAAATCGCTGGGGTAACCGGAGGTAAATTCCACCCACTCGCCACTTATTGGGTGGGTAAAGCCAAGCTTCAACGCATGCAGCCACTGGCGACCAAGTTCCAGCTTGGCAGCAAGTTTTGGGTCGGAACCGTACAGCGGGTCACCAACCAGTGGGTGCCGGAAGTGTGAGAAGTGAACCCTAATCTGATGAGTGCGGCCCGTCTCCAATCCAATTTCAACCAAAGCTGCCGACGGAAGCATTTCCCTAACCTGGTAGTGGGTAACCGCAGGCTTTCCAGTTTGGGAAATAGTGAACTTGTAGTCGTGCTTTTGGGAGCGAGCGATTGGGGTATCGATTGTTCCCGATGCAGGGTCTGGATGCCCTTGAACAAGGGCATGGTAGGTCTTTTTTGGTGTCCGATCCCGAAACGCCTGCTTCAACACCGAATAGGCACGTTCGCCTTTGGCAAGAACCATCAGTCCTGAGGTACCAACATCTAATCGCTGGACAATACCCTGACGCTCTTGAGCACCAGAGGTCGCAAGTTCAATACCTCTTGCAAGCAGCACTCCCCCAACACTTGGCCCAACAAAGCCTTGGGATGGATGCGAAACCACTCCAGCAGGCTTGTCCACAATAACGATGTGCTCGTCCTGGAAAACCACCTTCAACTCGGGCACATCCTCAGCCTCAAGGCTTACCCCGGCGGGTTTCTCTAGCAGCACGACTTCAAGCACCTCACCTGGACTGAGTCGGTGGCTCTTGCCCAGTGGTCTACCCTCCAGGGTTACCCCACCTGACTCGATGATCTCTGCGGTCGCGGTGCGCGAGATGCCCAACATCTTTGCAAGGCCTGCATCCAGCCGGTCACCCTCTCTGGCATCGGGGACAGGCAAGAACTTACTTTGCACGTCCGCCACCGATCTCATCGCCCAGCAGGGTGCGAAGTATCGCCAAACTAACTGCAATCACCAAGAAAGTGTCGGCGAGATTAAAAATCGGAAAGTTGAAGGGTATCTGGATGAAGTCAACAACGTGACCGTTGAAAAACTCGGGCTGTTTAAACGCTCGATCAATCAGATTCCCCACTGCACCACCCAGGGCCATACCGCCAATGAGCGCCCAGGTCATGGTCTTGATGCGCGGAGATAGGGCAATCAAGGCGATACTCGCAACAAGCGATATTGTCGTCAGGACCCAAGTCGCTCCAACACCCCACGAGAAAGCTGCCGCGTTGTTGTAGGCAAGTCGAAACTGGAGCAGCTCGCCAATTACAGATATGGATCCTTGACCGACAAGGCTTGCCTCAGCCCAGAATTTAGTGAGCTGGTCTATAGCAACTATGAGCGAGGCTGCCACCCCAAAGAGGAGATACCTTGCGGACTTAGTCCTTTTTCTTGTCACTCTTGGGCTCATCGGCCTCTAGTTCGTCAGATTCGAGATCCTCAACTTCGGAATTAGAGCTTTGAGCCTCAGGGGTCTCTTCGTCCTCATCGTCATCCTCAGCAGCCTCGCCCCCTAGAGCCTCGGGCTCTTGGGAGTAGTACTCGTAGGAAATATCCGCACTTGCTGCCGGAACCATGTCCTCCGCTAGGTCGCCGTACGCCTCCTCGCTGAGGATGTTCTCAAGCTGACCCTGGATGTAGTCGCGGAGGTTCGCGCGGTACTCGGTCTCAAAGCGCTTTAGATCTGAAATGACTTCCTCGACGGAGCGCCTATCGAGTTCGAGCTGGTTCAGTACCTCTCGCGCCTGCGCCTCGGCATCACGCACAATTCGTGCCGCCTGAACCTGAGCGTCCTTGATGATCTGGTCACGTTTTACGCGACCCTCCTGAACGTGGTCAGCGTGAAGTTTGTGGGCAAGCTCGATGATGCTGCGTGACTGGTCGGTGTCCTCGTCAGCGGTTGGCACTGCTGGGTCACTGGCAACTGGAAATGGTTGAACTTCCACATCGTCACCAGCAGGCAGGGAGCTCTGAGTGCGGAGGGCCTCGTTATCACTAAGCACCTTACGCAGTTCGACAACGATGTCATCTAGGTAGTCATCTACCTCGTCCTGGTCGTAGCCTTCACGAAACTTCGTAACCTGAAAACGCTTCGCGAGGATGTCCTCTGGGGATAACGCCATTGTGCAACCTTCCTAGCAGGCTCTTGAAACCTAACGGCTATGT
>Ga0255759_10002102_pt1 | contig 17851 bp, 14 predicted proteins | sample 101ome_20_FD_179959 | JGI IMG/M metagenome (GOLD analysis project Ga0255759, IMG submission 179959) | Coastal salt marsh microbial communities from the Groves Creek Marsh, Skidaway Island, Georgia - 101404AT metaG (version 2) | ecosystem: Environmental > Aquatic > Marine > Intertidal zone >...
TTACTAAGGATGGTGTGTTCCAGGAAACTAATTCCTTGACGTTGAGTGAAGTCAGAAATGAAGAAGCCGTACATGATTTAGATCTAGATGGTGATGGTGTTACTGGGGATATTGTCACTGATATATACTTTAATGTTCCAGATTCAAATGTTGAAATAGATGACCCTATGGACAATTGGGGGTTATACAAAACTGAGACTAATGCATATTTAATTGATGTTTATGGTCTTTATACTGGAAGTCAAACCATAGCTCCTTCTATTTTAATAAATGAAACTATTTCAAGGGGAAAAATCACAAAATCTTTATATAAATTTCAAAATATGCCAATGTCGGCGACAAAAGATGAAGATGGAAATTACCTAGTATTCAATCAAGATCAAAAAAATAATTGGTATGTTTTTGAATTTGATCATAGAGGCGTATTTCAAAAAAGTGAAAAATATTCTTTGAGTGAATTATTAAATTCAGAGACCTATTACGGTTATGATTTAAACTTGGATAATAATATCGGCGATAGAATAGCAAATGTTATTGGATCAAATGGCTCTAATAAAAGTTTGTATCAAACATCTACTGGTGCATATATAATAGATGAAATAAATCTCATTAAAGATGATTTTACAGTTAATCCTGTAATATTAATTAAAGAAAAAATTTATAGAGGTAATGTTACATCTAGTATTTATGACTTTAAATATGACCCTATATCATTAATTACAAAAGCTGATGGAAGTTTTGGCATATATTATCAAGATAATAAAAATAGATGGTTTAGAGACAATTTTGATAATTCTGGAGTTTTTTCAAATACAAATCACTTAACAGAAAGTGAAATATTAAATGATGAGATTATCTTTAGTAACGACATAAATAATGACGGTCTGAATGGAGATATAATAAACAAAACATTAGTAGAGGGGGATACATTAAGTATTTATGAAACTAATTCTAAGTCGTTCATAATAGATACCATAGGACTAAAAAATGATAATCCTGTACAGAATCCAACTCTTCTAAAAACAGTTTCTATCAAAAATAAACAAGAAATTGTAAAATTATATTCTATAAAATATCAGCCATCAGCTCTCGTGTTAGATTCAGATGGAAATTATTTAGTTTACTTTCAAGATAACAAAAAAAGATGGTTTAAGGATATTTTTAATTCAGATGGAGAGCATCAAAGTCTAAATTTACTAAATGAGAGTCAGGTGCTAAATGATGAATCACAGTTTAAGATTGACTTTAACGATGATAATTTTGTAGGTGATCAAATTACTGATGTTTTGGCATCTTCGACTGAAAATAGTAAAGGTTCAAATAATTGGGGGTTATATAAAACAAAAACGGGTTCATTTATTCTTGATATAGCTAATAAATTAGCAGGTGAAGCACCAACATCACCTATACTTTTATCAAAAATTATAAGAAATAAGTCATACTTGTATAAGTTTAAATACTTACCGGATGGGGCTGTCGTTTTAAGTGATTCTATAAATGTATATTACAAAGATAACAGAGATAGGTGGTATAAAGACAAATTTGATTCATCAGGAAAATTTGAAAACAAAGTCACATATAACTTAAATCAGGTGCTTGCAGACGAGCTAACTTACAATATAGATTTAAATAAGGATGGGCATATTGGTGATGTTATTGACTCCGTTAAATCAAGCTCAAATATTGATGATGAAGGTCATCAGTTTAGTCTCTATCAAACCGTTTCAAAAGCTTATATCTTTGATAAAGTTGGAATTGATATAGGGAATAGGCCTGGAGATGACGGAGAAGCTGAGTTAGGAAGTGATCAAGAGAATCCAACAATTCTTAAAAAACAAATATACAAAAGAGGTGTGCTTAATGAAATTATTCATAAATTTAATTATGATCCGAATGGATTACTAGCCTATGACAGTGGCGATTTTGAAGTTTTTTATAAAGACTCGAGAAAAAGATGGTTTGCAGATAAGTTTGATAAAGATGGTGTTTACAAAGGATCAAATAGTGTAAGTTTAAGCGAATTACTTGTTAACGAGTCGAAATACAAAATTGATTTAAATGACGATGATGCCATCGGTGATGTAATAAATCAGAAAATTTTTACTTCAACGTCGTCTGATTACGGTCTTTATAGAACTAACAGCGGGTCAATAGTACTTGACGCCAACACATTAAATATAGGAGAATACACAGATTCACCAACATTACTTACATACCTTAGAGGAAATAAATATTTCATTAAAAAGTATAGTCACGCTCACGAAGTTAACGGTGTCGTCAAATACGATGATTCAGAGAGCTTTTCATTATTTTTAGAGTATAGAAATCGTATTTATAAAAATGATTATGACAGTGATGGGGTTTATCAAGGATTTAAATATTATAGGGATGAAAGTATATTACTCAATGACGAAAAAACATTTGACGAAGACTTTAATAATGATGGTCAAATAGGGGACACTATCAAATCAGTAAAATACGATGGTTCGTCAAATGGTGATGATTTTTCAATTTATGAGACTTCTTCCGGTGCTTATATTTTTGATAACACAATGTTAGATATGGTGGACGTTGAGAACACTAGTACAGAGTCACCTAAAATACTTACTAAAACTATAAGAAATAATATTTATGAATATAAAAATAATAATGATTTTGTTGGGGCTTTAAATAATGAGGAGGGTAGTAGTATATATCATCAAGATGCAAGAGGTAGATGGTTTAAAGATAATTTTGATAAGAATGGCAATTTTTTAAATACTGAAAAATATAATTTGGACCTAGTTTTAAATGATGAACACGAATATCAAAAAGACTTAAATCAAGATAATCAAATAGGGTTCAATTTTATTCCAGAAGAAAGCAAAGGCGATTTATTAAAATCAGAAACAGGTTCTTACGTTTTTAATAATAGTGAAGATTATCAATTACTTCTAGATAACAGAGGAAATATCTATAATTTTGGTAATAAAGATGCGGTGTCTACTGATGTTGAGCAGGTTAACAATGAAGAAAAATTAGTAGTCTATAGTGAATATAAAGGTTCCTATTATAAAACTAGTTTCAATGAAACAACAGGCAAATATATTTCTAACGAAAAATATTCTCTCCAACGACTATTAGATGAGGAAGAAGATAAAAATCTAGATCTTAATGATGATGGTCAAATTGGATGATTTTAAAATGAATTTAATCTTTAAGTTTGGTAACTGGCAAATTTTGAATCAGAGTTTATTTTTTCTTATTTTTTGACTCATGTAGCGCGTTAAAATCTATCGGTGCAACAGATAAAGGTGGAAACCCAGCCTCTCTTGTTGTTGAAGCAATGACAGCTCTAATAAATGGAAAAAGAAACTTTGGACATTCTACGTTTAATATTTTTTCTAGAATTTTATTTTCGGCATTTGAAATAGTAAAAATACCTGTATAGACGGAATCAACTTTGAATAGAGTATTTTTTTCATTATTTGTTTCACCCTTAATAATTAGATCTACTTCAAAAATATCTTTACCTTCAGATTTTAGCTGAGATGTTTTGACGTCAGCATTTAGTTTAAGTGAAGGTGCTTTATCTAATTTTTTTAATGATTTTACAGATTCAGGGTTAGTAAAAGAAAGATCTTTTAAAAACTGAGCATTAATCTGAAAATTAAGTTTTGGTTCCTCCGCCATACTTAATATTATATCATATTTGCTTACTAAGTAAATAAAAATAAAGATCGGATAATATATATTATGTTAAATTTATATTATTATTGTTTTATTAATAGTTTAAAGTAATATTTAATTTTTTTTCTTCAAATACTTATATTTATGAAAATATTAAAAATAATATTATCGTTGATAATAATATTACTTACCATTCTTTTAACTTTTAACCTTGTAAAAGGATTAAACTTTAATTTGTTTGATTATTTAGACAAAAAATATCATTTTCTTTTTCTTACGTTATTAGCACAAATTTTTGGAGTTTATTTCTCATCAAAAAGATGGCAAAATTGTATTCAAAGTTATGAAGAAGGAAAAAAAATTTTATTTTCATTTCGCACATATTTCTTATTAAATTCACGTGCTAATATAATAAATAATTTTTTACCATCAATTTTATTTGGTGATCTTTCAAAACTTATTTCTCCAAATAAATCAAAAAAAAACAAAAAGACTGAATTAAAATTTATATTTTTTGATCGAATAATTGGAGTATTTACACTTTTTAATCTTGGCCTTATATCTTTAATGTGTTTGGACTTAATATCTTTTTATTTTTTTATATTAATTATAATTTTACAAATTTTATGTATAAATTTGATTAGGAAATTTAACTATGATTTTTTTAAAATTCAGTCATTAATATTTTTTTTTAGAAAATTGCCATCTATAAATGTTTTTATTTACAGCTTTCTTTCACAACTTTTATTTTCCATTTCATTATTAATTCAAATATATGCTTTTAAGGACTCTTTTTTAACATTAAGAGATTTTTTTACTTCAGTTTTTTTAAATTTTATGGGCATAGTGCCATTTTCAATAAATGGCTGGGGTGTTAGAGAATGGTCAGCAGCGAAAATATCTGTAGATTCAATTGAAAATGATGTTTTAATTATTTCTTCAATAATCTTTGGAATTTGCTTTACTATTTCAAACCTATTAATCTTTATTTATACAATTATGAATAAAGATCAGAAATCTAAAAGTTAATCTTCAAGAAATCTTTTTCTTGTAAATTTTGCATTCTTATACTTTGAGCTAATATATGCATAATTGACTGATGTAAATCTTCAACAATACCATAATTATTACAGGGAACATTAATACTTATATCACTAATTCGTTTTGCCCTACCTCCGTCAAATCCATTAAGACTTACTGTTTTGAGTTTATTTTTTTTAGCCCATTTTATTGCATTAATAATATTTTCTGAATTTCCTGAAGATGATATAGTTATCAGACAATCACCTTGTCTTGCTAACCTTGACAACTGAAATGAAAAAATTTCATCATATTTAATATCATTTGCTATAGCTGTAATAATTTCTAAGTTTGATGATAAAGAAATTATTTTTGGTAGTAAATTTGTATTTAAACTAGTTCCTTTTAAATGGTCACAAATAAAATGATTGGAAATAGAAGCAGAGCCGCCATTACCACAAACAAATATATTTTTATTAGATAAATAATGATTTAATATTAAATTTGCCAATTCTTCAATTTTTTCATAGTTAATTTTTTTTGATACTTCAGAAAGTTTATTAAAATATCCTTTAGCATAGCTAGAAGAACTTACTGTTTTTTTTATTGGAAATTTAAACATTATATAAAATTTAGGTGTGGAATCTTTTTGTTTGTGATTTGTTCTAAACGTTTTACTCCTTTCACATGATTATCTAATGCTTCATTTACTTTATGTTGGAGACATAAAGTACCACACATAGTTTTGGCATCAAACTGAGCTGATGCTAAATGATTCATAACCTCCCAATACTCTTCAGATTTCCAGATATCTTTAAAACGTTTTTCACATATATTTCCAATGTGATATCTTTTATATTTTTCGTTAAATAGCATTCCACATGGAGCTACCAAACCTGAACCCGAGATTTGAATCATAAAAGGTGCACCATAGCACCTACTGTAGGATCTATTTTCTCCAGACTTAATCTTTGACCATTTTATTTTAACTTTATAATTTTCATCAGAAAATGATTCAGCTTGTTCAAGTAATCCGTAAATTTTTTCATAGGCTGAATAGTCTACACCTAAATCACCATCCTCATTATCACTACAATGTTTAATGATTAGGTAGTCTGGTTGAAGATCTTTACCAAGTTTTGCTAAAGGAATAACTTGGTCTGCATATTCTGGCATTAAAACCATTTGTAAACCAATTGTTACAGACAGATTATTTCTCTTTTTAATTTCAACCATATCTTTAATATTTTGAATTACCCTATCAAAATAAGATTCTTTAACACCCATAATCTCTGAGTATCTTTTTTTTTCTCCAGCAGATATATTTATCCTAATGTAAGTTAGATGAGGCATAACTTCTTCTAACTTTGATTTAGTTAATACAAAACCATTAGTTCCAACAGCCATGGATATTCCTAAATTATTACCTATTTTGACCCCATCAATAAATGCTGGTGAAATAGTACTTTCACCATCTGAAACAAAACTTATTGCCTTAACACCTATTTCAGCTGAATCTTCTAAGAAATTTGTAATTACTTCCTTATTTATAACTGACCTATCATTTTCCTGAAGCATTGCATAACAAAAGTGACATCCATAATTACAAGCTCGAGTCAAAGCCATGTCAATTGTTACAGGAGCAATTCTTTCCCCCCTCTCCCACTGTGCCACCCTATCCATATGCCACTGGATTTTAGTACCATCTAAAATTAGCTCTTCATTTATATTTTTTTTAGTCATGGTCTACTTAATTATAACAACAAAAATGATAAATTCATTTTTAATTTAAATTATAATCTTCTAATTTTATTTAAATCTTTTTTTTCCTCATGTAAAACTTGTAAAGATTCATCAATCTCCTCTTTAATAAACTTTTCAAGCCTTCTTAACAGAGCAGGTTTATTTGTAGGCTTAATATCATCTGAAGTTGATACAATAATTCTTATTGGCAATTTGTTAATATCATTCTCGATATTATAAAAAATAATTGAGTTAGGTGATTCTTTAGTATTTTTTAAAAATTTTTTTAGGACACTTTTACAAAGCTTTTGTTTTTCATTTAATTTTTTTTTAAGCCAAGACACTTTAATTATTGGCTTAACGCTTAACTCAGAAAATTTTCTGAAAATTTGTTGACACAATAAATTAACAAAAAAAACTTCTTCTCCATAGTTAAAAGGTAACATAATACCATTGATTGGATTCTTACAACTCTTGTTAATAGCCATTATAAATTCACTTATTCCGTTATGACCTATGTGAGATAATTTTTTTTTGAAGAAAATTTTGTTAAAAAAAAGCAAACAACCCAATAAACTTTTATTTTTTGATTCAAATCTAATTTTAATAAAATCTTTTTCCTCATTAAAATCTACATAGAGAATTTCTTTATCTATTTTTATTAAAAAAGAAGACAATTTATTTTCTAAGGAAGAGTAAGAAATATCTTTTTTTATATCTTTTTCATAAAATTTTAAAAAGAACTTTTTTACTTTATTATTTGATTTTTGTAAACTTGAACTACCATAAGAATAATCTATTTTAATTTGCTTTTTATCTAAAACTTTATCGATAATTTTTTTCTTTAGTTCAAATACACTTAAATCTTTTACATAAATTAAAAAAAAATTCTCATTTTTTTCAATTTTAATATCAGGAAATTTATTTTTAAAATCAAGAAGTGTAGATTCACTAATAAATTTTTTTTTCACATTCAAAGTGAAAGTATTAACATTTGATGCTTTAATTGATTCTGATAAACTTTCAAAACTTCTTAAAAAGTCTTCATCAGGAACCCATAGATTTAAATAATTTACTTCAGAACCATGTTTTCTTAATTTATTAATCAAGTCTGAATTAAACTTATTAACAATATCCTCGTATGACAAAACTAAATTCATGTTAAAATTAAATATCAAAAAAATTTTTTATACAGTTACAAACTCTTTTTATATCTCTTTCATCTAAGTATTGGTTAATTGGCAAACTCAAAATTTCACGTGATTGTTTTTCAGTTTTAATTAAAACTGGGTTTTTGTATTTAAAAATCTTCTGTTTGTGAATTGGTATTGGATAATGAATATTTGATTCAATTTTATTTTTAAATAAAAATTTTTTTAAATTATCTCTATTCTTTAATTGAACTACAAATAAATGATAAGTGTCTCTACAATTAGGTCTAATTTCAGGGTAATAAATATTAAAATTTTTTAGATATTTTTTATAAAGTGATGCATTTTTTAATCTCTGAGTAATTATTTTTTCTAATTTTTTTAATCTAAAATTTAAAATAACGGCCTGTATAGAGTCAAGTCTTGATACTGTTCCAAAAAATCTAATTTTTTCTCTATTAATATGTCCATGATTTCTTTTTAACTTTATATAATTAAAAAGTTTTTTATTATTAGTTATTATAAAGCCTCCGTCACCGCAAGCATTCAAATTTTTCAGTGGATGTGTTGAATAAGCCCCAATATCTCCGAATGTACCACTTTTTTTCTTATTAAAAGTTGAACCAATAGATTGGGCACAATCTTCAATGACTTTTATATTTTTTTTTTTAGCTATTCTCATAATTCTGTCCATTTCACACATTCTTCCAGTCAAATGGACAGGCATAATAACTTTTGTTCGAGAATTAATTTTTGATTTCATATCTTCTACATCCATTGTCTGATCATCGTAAACATCACAAAAAACTGGTTTCGCGCCAACAGCATTTATTGCTGCAGCTGACCCAATATAACTATTAGCCTGAGTTATTACTTCATCTCCAGCATTTATTCCTAAAGACATTAAAGATAGTATTAGAGCATCAGTTCCTGAATTAACACTGACACAAAATTTAACTTTATTATACTTGCAAATCTGCCTTTCAAATTTATCAACTTCATCTGAAAGAATATACTTTCCAGAGGATAAAACTTTTTCAATTCTTGGCAATAATAACTTTTTTTCTTCATTAAATTGTTTAGAAAGATTGACGTACGGAATCCAAGAATCATTTTTTTGCATAGAATTCTTTAACCGTTTTAATCACATAATTAAGCTCATCCTTTGATAAATGTTGATCAACTGGAAAAGTAATTATATTTTTTGAATGATAATCTGTAACTGGAAATGAACCTTTTTTATATGATAAAAATTTTAAAGCCTCTTGTTGATATAATGGAATAGGATAATGAATCTTTGCTTCAATTTTTTTTTTATGACAAAATTTAAGAAGTTCGTCTCTATTCTGAGCAAAAACAACATAAAGATGATAAACAATTTTCATTCCCTTAGGTCTAGGTGGAATTGTAATTTGAGTAATTTTAGAAAAATTTTTGTCATAATATTTGGCATTTTTAATTCTTTGTTCTGCAATCTTTTTTGTTTGTGGAATTAGCCAATTTCCAACAACAGCTTGGATTGTATCTAACCTTGAATTAAAACCCATTATTTGAATCTCATCTCTATTTTTAAGCCCATGATTTCTTAAAAGTCTAAGTTTTGCATTAAGTTTTGAACTATCAGTTATTATAACACCACCATCAGACCAAACATTCAAATTTTTTAATGGGTGTAATGAAAAACAACCAGCAGCTCCCCAAGTTCCAGCTATTTTTCCTTCTTGTGCTGCAAGTATAGACTGGCATGCATCTTCAATAACCACTAAGTTATTTTTTTTTGCAATTTTATTAATTTTTTTCATATTTGTCATATAACCAGTAAAATGAACAGGAACGATAGCTTTGGTTTTAGACGTAATTGCTTTTTCTACTAAATCTGCATTCATACAAAATGTATTATCACAATCAACAAAAACAGGCTTAGCACCAAGTTCATTTATTGCACCAACAGTTGCTACAAATGTGTTGGCAGCAGTTATAACTTCGTCACCGACACCAATTCCATGTGCCTTCAAAGAGAGTTTTATAGCATCGGTACCAGAATTAACACCTATTGCATATTTAGAATTCATCAGTTTAGCAAATTTTTTCTCAAATTGATCTAATGGTTTTCCTAAAGTAAAATCACCCGTCTTAACAAAACTCTTTATATTTTTTAGCAGACCGTCGATATTGGCAAACTGTCTTGGTAGATAGGAATATTTAACTTTCATCAAAATGGACCTTTGAATTTTGGATTTGGGATATCTATTTCATGAGAAGGTAATTTACTAATTAATAAATTAATGATTTTTTTATTAACTTCAACATTTAGATTTAATTGCTTCATTATAACTTTCATAATTTCGACTGAATTTGGATAAAAATTCTCTGCCAAGCCTCTTGTAGATGGCGTTGGTGAATCAGGTAAACCTATTCTTGAAGGCGGTAAGTCGAAAATATTATTATTTATTTCGGCTAGTGAAGCTATTATTTCAGCCCCAATTCCATAAATTTTATTACCGGTTTCAAAAATTATTAGTTTTTTTGTTTTTTTTACTGACTGAATAATAGGCTTTACATTTAAAGGTCTTAAAACTCTTAAATCAATAATTTCAATGTAAATATCAAATTTTTCTAAAATTTCTGAACAAAAAATTATTTCATATATATTATATGAGCTAGCAACGATTGTTAGATCTTTACCTTTTTTTATTACTTTTGGTTTTTCTATATCGCAAAAATAATTCTTTTTGGGTACCGATCCCGTCACATAATGAAACCATCTATGTTCCAATATTAAAACTGGATTAGGATCATTGATAGCTGTTATCAACATTCCTTTAGCATCATATGCTGATGATGGAATTAATACTTTCAGACCTGGGACATAAGAAAAAATGGTTTCAAGACTTTGAGAATGAGCTGGTCCCTGCCCCCAACCTCTTCCTATAACCATTCTTATTACAATTGGAACATTATGTTTACCATTAGTTACATAAAAACTTTTAGCAGCATTATTAAAAATTTGTTCTATTGATAGTAATGCAAATTCAACTCTTTGATGAATTAATATAACCTTAAAATTATTTATAGCTAAACCAATAGATATTCCTGTTATTCCATTTTCAGAAATTGGAGATTCTATAACCCTTGTTTTTCCATACTTTTTATAAAGATTACTTGTTGTACCAAAAATACCTTTCGGGTCATTAATCCCTTCGCCAATGAGTATTAAATTTTTATCTTTTTTTAAAGTTTGATCTGTTGCTTCATGAATAGCTTGTGAAGCACTTAAAATTCTTTTTTTATTCTGCATATACATTTTTATTCACAGTATTTGGGTTTGGAAAAGAATCTTTTTTTGCAAATTCAAAGGCCTCATCTATTTGTAAAGCTATTTTATCTTTTATCTTTTTGATTTCTTTTTCATCATACTCTTTTTTTTTTTTTAAATGATTAATAAAGTTTTGCACCGGATCATCATCGAGCCACTTCTTGACTTCTTTATTATCTCTGTATTTTAAAAAATCATCACTATTAGGGCCACAATGTTCTACATACCTATATGTATCAAGCTGCAAAAAAAAAGGTTTAGACAATTTTTTTATTTTTTTAATTATTTTTTTTGATTGATCAAAAACATTCATTACATCATTACCATTAATTTTTAAAGATTCTATGTTATGGCACTTTGCTAACCTTGTGAGATCCTCAGATGGTTGTCTTTCTTTAATATCTGTAAAACATGAATATCTATTATTTTCACAAACAAATAAAATAGGAAGATTGTGTAGAGAGGCAAAATTTGCAGACTCATGAAAAACACCCTCTTCAACAGCAGCATCACCAAAAAACACTACGACTATATTTTTTTCTTTATTTATTTTCTTTGATAATGCAGCGCCAACAGCAATAGGAATTACACTTGCAACAATTGGTAGACTTAACATCATACCAACTGAAATATCCATCAGGTGCATTGAACCACCTCTTCCACCGCAACATCCTGATTTTTTGCCATAAATTTCACAAATCATTGATTTTAAATTACCTCCTTTTGCTAAGTAATGACTATGACACCTATGTGTAGAGTAAACTTGATCGTTTAAATTTAAATTTTCACATATTCCTACTGCTACTGCTTCTTGACCAATTGAAAGGTGTACTGGGCACCTCATTTCCTGCTCAGAATATCTTTTGGAAATTTCGTTTTCAACCATACGAAGCCTAAATAAGTTCTTACCTAATTTTTTATCTAAAGGATTCATTTTAAGTTAATTTTTTGCATTGTTTTAATATTAAAATATTTTGGATCATTAAAACTATTAATTAATAATTTTTTCTCAAATGCTTCTTTTAAATCATTAATACCAATTTCAATTGAAAATTGTGGTTTAAATCCTAATAAATTTATTATTTTACTTGATGATATATGATAAGATCTACTGTCGTTTGTTTCTTCATGATTAATAACAATGTCGTCACCAATTTTTTTTTTTACTAATTCCCCAATCTGATCTAGGGTATAGTTTTCGAATCCAACATTAAAAATTTCATTTTTTATCTTTTCATTTGGTTGGTTTAATATTTCTATATATGCATTTACCATATCATTGACATGAATATTTGGACGTTTTTGTTTACCACCATTTATAGTAATCTTTCTTTTATTATATGCATGATTAGTTAAAATATTTACTATAACATCTAATCTTGTTCTTTTAGTATAACCACAAACTGTAGCTGGCCTTAAAATTGTTGAACAAAAATTATTTCCTGATTCATTTAACAAAATATCTTCACACATAGCTTTATATTTTGAATAATCAGTTAAAGGTTCTAACGATAGTTCCTCAGTTACATTTTGTTCATTTTTAATTCCATAAACAGATGATGAAGAGGCATAAATAAATTTATCTATTTTTTTTTTACATGCTTTAATTAATGGGAAAAATGAATCGAAATTAATAGATTTACCTAAATCCGGGTTTAACTCAAAAGACGGATCGTTTGAAATACAGGCTAAATGAATAACGCTATCTGACTCATAAATAAGATTTGAAATTAAATCAATATCTCTTAAATCACCTTTAATTGTCCGAAGATATTTAGAATCGTTAAATCCTGAAAAAACATATTGTGGGTCACCGTAAATAAATAAATCCAAAACTAATACATTTATTTTTTTCTCAACTAGTTTTTGCACTAGTAGACTGCCTACATAACCTCCTCCACCTATTACTAAAACTCTCATTTCTTTAACTAATTTTTACTTGATAACAGATTCTATAAATTTTAAAAGTTGGGATTTTTTTATACTAGCGCTGTGACCTAAAATATTAACTTTTAATGCGCCAGATACATTGCCGATAAATCCTATATCAGTAGGACTAGATTTTAAATATGCAAAAAGACTAGATATTACAAAAAATGCATCACCAGCTCCAATAGTGTCAACTACAGTATTAGTAAAGGCTGGTATTTCAATGATTTCATTTTTAATTTTTATTAAACAACCATTTTTACCGGTTGTAACGATAAAAACTTTTGATTTTGGAAGTTTTTTTGAATTAAGCAAGAGTTCTTTTAATGAGGTGTTTTTATCATGCATTGCTAATCTAAATTCAGGTTCATCAATACAAATATAATCTGCACTTTTATATTTAGTTATTAAGTTATAACCTCTGTTTGCGCTATTAGTTTGGGCATTAATAGCTAGGAATTTTTTTGATTTGTAAATTTCTTCAATTATTCTTTTATTTAAAAGCCCATGTCCAAAATCTGTAATAATAATTAAATCAACATATGAAAGATTCTTTTTTATTGCTGAAATTATATTTTTTTCCTCATTTTTGTTAACTGGCGAGTCATCCATATCGTAAACTTCAAACATTTTTCTCATATAACTAGAATCTACAAATCTTGTTTTTTTTGTAATTGGTCGATTTTTTAACCTTGTTGCACAAAGTTTAATATTTGGTGAAAGTTGATTTTTAATAAAATTTTCATTTTCTTTAGATAATGAACCTAATGTTGTTACCAAAAAAACATTTTTACAAAAATCAGAAATATTATTTGCCGCTGCAATTGCCCCCCCTGCAAAAATTTCTTGATTTTTTTTTAATGTAGCTAAAATGCTTTCTTTTGCTGATTTGCCTAGCGTATCTGTATAGATATATTCATCAATAATTGAATCACCTATAAGCATTACTCGCAAATTCTTAATTTTTTTAGTCAAAGAAGTAATATATGAAAATCCAAGGGATTTATAGTTTTCAATTATTTTTGATAGTTTTTTTTCATATGAAAAAATATTTTCATTAATTAGCGAAGATGATGAAAATGAAATATTATCCGTAAATTTTAATATACCACCATTCTTATTAACCTCCCTCTCTTCTTCAATTATTTTTTTTGTAAAATCACTTTTTTTATCTTTGTAATCAATTCCTTTAACATAAATATCAGGTTTAATTTTCCTTATCGAGGGAATTGCAGATGGATCATCAACTATTCCCACGTAATCAACATAAGACAAAGATGCAATCATTTCTGCTCTTAAAAATTGATTAAAAATAGGTCTTCCTGGTCCTTTATTTATAAATTTATCAGATGTAATGGTAACAAATAATATATCTCCTAAATTTTTTGAGTCTTGAAAATGTCTGAAATGACCTGCATGTAATAAATCAAAAGTACCATGACATAGAATGATTTTTTTTTTTTTATTTTTTTTATTTTTTGAAATTTCATTTAATGAATCTAATGAGTATATTTTTTTTTTTATAAAACTTTCAAATGTATTTGTGTTAACCATATTATTTAATAACTTCAACTATGATAGGTATTTAAACCAGTCTTTTGTTTCATTTTCTATAGATTTTACATCCCATACAGGTGCATCTTTAAATTCATGAATAGATTCTAAAAGCTTTTTCACACCAGTTTCAAATGAAATTTTGGGTTTCCATTTTGTTTTTTTTAAGATTTTAGAAATATCTGCAAAAGTACAATCTGGTTCACCAGGCCTTTTTGGAATATTAACGATTTTATTACTACCAAGTAAATTTATAAGAGTATTTACACTATAGGTTTTTCCAGAACCAACATTAAAAATTTCATTTTTAATATTAGTGTCCAGCATCTCAATGAACGCATTTACAACGTCATCTACAAAAGTAAAGTCTCTCGTCTGCTCTCCATCACCAACAATAGTAAATGGTTTTTTAGCAAGTTTTTGAGCTAAAAAAACACCAAAAACAGCACCATAGGTGCCAGATGTTCTTGCTCTAGGACCATAAACATTAAATAGACGCAAACTAACAACAGGAATTTTATAGAGATTACCAAAATGAAAAATTATTTCTTCTCCAAGCCTTTTTGTAAGAGCATAAGGGTATTGAGGTAATATAGGACTATTCTCAGATGTTGGATATTTGTCTGGAATTCCGTAACAAGATGAAGAGGCGGCATAGATAATTTTTTTTACTTTTTTATTTTCACAATTTCTTATTAGATTGAATGTTCCATTTACATTTGAATTAAAATAAGATTCAGGGTTCTGAATTGAAGGTACAATATCTGCCAATGCGGCTAGATGATAAATCACATCAACTTCATCTAAAACTTTTTCAAATTTATCAATCTCATTTATATCATATTCCAAAAAAATAAAATTAGTATTCTTATTGAAAAAGGAAATATTACTAAGTTTACCATTAGAAAGGTTATCGATACCATAAACCTTAAATCCTTGGTTTAAAAGGGTTTCAGTCAAGTGGCTTCCGATAAAACCTGCACAACCAGTTACTAAAATTCTAATCATAAGATATAACTAAATTAACAGATGATTTTAAAAAATCTATTTTAAAAAAAAATGGCATAATTTCTGCAGAATTATTCTAAATGTTTAAAATTTCATGCATACACCCTACTTGCAGACCAAAATTGGCTAAGGAAACAAGATCAAAGTGGTTAAAACTCGCAAAAAATCCAAGTAAAATTGAATATATTACTTGTTATGATTCCTTTGTTGAAGAAGAGATTAAACAAAAAATTAAAAAAAAAGATAATCTTATTGAAATATATGAACCTTACAGCTTTGGAATTGTAAAAAAATGCAATAAAGCTGCAACTTTTGCAAAAGGAGATTGTATCATTGTAGCTACAGATGACACTATACCAGAAAAAAATTGGGATGAAAAAGTTTTAAAAGCAGCAGATTGGTCCAAAGAAATTGTCTTAAATACTAGAGATGGAACAGAATTAGCTGACAAAAGATTGTATATGGTTAAGACCGTTATACTTTCAAAAAAAAGATACCAAAAACTAGGTTATATACTACATCCAGATTTTGCTCATGTTTACTGTGATAATTTTCATTCATGGATTTCTCATAGAGATAACGTTGTAATTCAAAGAAAGGATATTTTTTTTGAACACTTACATCCATCAATTGGAAAATCTAAAATAGATAAATTCTATTTAGAAGCTTCAACAAAAAAGGAATATGATAAAGGTGAGAATATTTTTCAAAGACTTGTAAAAAAGAACTTTAATAAAAATAATGAAAAGGAATTATTAGAAAGATTTAAATCAGACGAAAATGCTACTGAAAAATACATAGCTGCTTTTGTATTGTTAACAAGTGGGTTTAATGAAAAAAAACTTACAGATTTATTGAAAACGAATTCAACCCTTAATTAAAAAATTAATTACACCATTATTCTCATACCATCATAAGCAGGAAAACAATTTTTTGGAACTTTAGAAAGAATATAATCATAATCAACTTCATAATTCATATGAGTAAGGATAGTTTTTTTTGGTTTAAGTAATTCAATCCAGTTCATTACTTTATCAAAATGTGCATGAGTTTTATGAGGAGTGAACCTTAAACAATCTACTATCCATAAATCAAGATTTCTAAGCTTTTTAAACTCTGAATCTTTAAAATCAAGTACGTCAGTACAATAAGCAAAGTTATTTATTTTAAATCCTAAGGATTCAGTAAATCCATGATTTTGAATTATACTAGATATTTTTAAATCTTTAATATTAAAACTTTTTTTTATTATTTTAGGGGTTAAACATGGTTTATAATAAAAACCTTTAGCCTCTGGAACTAATTTCTCAAAAACATAACCAAATCTTTGCTTTATTTGCTCAATAATTTTTTTAGAAGAGTATAAATTTATGTCCTTTTTCATAAGAACATTTAAAAATCTAAAATCATCTATACCATTTATATGATCTGAATGAGTATGAGTAACTAAAACTGCATCTAACTTCTTTACATTAGCATTAAGTAATTGTTGCCTTAAGTCAGGAGTGGCATCAACTATAATATTGGTATTTTTACTACTAACAAGTATCGAGGATCTCAATCTTCTATTTTTTGGGTTATTTGGGTTACAATTTCCCCATGAATTACCTATAGCAGGAACACCAGATGAACTACCACAACCTAAAATGTTAATTTCTAATGACATTAATTAAGATTAGAGAAAAGTTTAAAAAAATTATCTGTAGTAATGTGTGCCATATCCTCAACATTTTTATTTTTTATTTCAGCTACTTTACTTAATGTATGTGTAACGTATGACGGCTCATTTCTTTTTCCTCTAAATGGAACTGGAGCTAAATAGGGCGCGTCAGTTTCTACCAAAATTCTATCAAGAGGCACATATTTTACCACATCAATTAAATCATCAACTTTTTTAAAAGTAATTATACCAGAAAATGAAATATAAAACCCTTTATCAAGAACCTTTTTTGCAAAATCTTTTGTAGATGTAAAACAATGTATAAGGCCCTTAGAAGAATATTGATCAACTGCTTTATTAATACAATTAACTGTATCATTTTCAGCATTTCTTGTATGAACGATTGTGGGGTAATTTAGCAGGCCCGAAGCTTTTAAGTGAATATCAAAATATTCTATTTGATCAAATCTTTTATCTTCGTTTCTAAAAAAGTCTAGCCCTGTTTCTCCTATTCCTACTACTTTATTTTTATCTAAGTTAAATCTTAGTTTTTCAAAAAGAGAATCTTTGTTTGTATCATCTTCAGGAACATTATTTGGGTGTATGCCCGTAGTACAATAAACATTCTCATAGGATTTTGCGATATTATGAACTTTATCAAAGTCCTTTAAATTGACAGAAATTGATAACATATGCTTAACTTTTACATCATTTGCACTTTTAATTACAACATCAAGGTCATCACTAAAATCTTTAAAATCTAAATGACAATGAGAATCTACTATATTAATCATATTTTGG
>Ga0255759_10002104_pt1 | contig 17844 bp, 19 predicted proteins | sample 101ome_20_FD_179959 | JGI IMG/M metagenome (GOLD analysis project Ga0255759, IMG submission 179959) | Coastal salt marsh microbial communities from the Groves Creek Marsh, Skidaway Island, Georgia - 101404AT metaG (version 2) | ecosystem: Environmental > Aquatic > Marine > Intertidal zone >...
AACAAAATTATTAAACGAATTAACCTGGACTTCTACAAGTCCAGGTATTAGTTCTTTGTCATTGGCGATTGACGATCGTAATGGCGTCCGAGTTCTAGATTTTTGCACTATTTAATGCTCCCAATTAATTTAAATTAAAACAGTTTTATTCGAAAGAAACTTCTCCACCCTCGGCCTCTAAAACGGCTTTGATCTTATCGGCTTCTTCTTGGTTCACACCTTCTTTAACTGTTTTTGGAAGATTATCAACAATGTCTTTTGCTTCTTTCAAGCCCAAGTCTGTCACTTCACGCAAGGCTTTCAACACTTTGATCTTCTTGTCACCACATGATTTCAAGACCACGTTCACTGAATCTTTCTTCTCTTCAGCACCAGCGTCAGCCGCACCGGCTGCACCCGCTGCAGGCGCTGCAACAGCTGCAGGCGCTGCAACAACACCAAACTTATCTTCCAGCGCTTTAACTAAGTCGGCCAACTCTAAAACAGTCATGGATTCAATTGATCCAATTACGTTTTGTGCAGTTTCTGACAATACAACATCGTTTTTTACTTCTTCAGTCATTTTATTTCTCCTTTGTTTCTTTAATTGACTCTAAAACATACGCTAATTTTAACAATGGGGTCTTCAAACGAAGAACTACACCACTGATTGGCGATGCAATTAGTTGGACTGCTTTTGCAATCAAGACTTCTCGCGATGGCAATTGAGCCAATGACTCAATTACATCAACCGACACAACACGATTTTCAAACACACCTCCTTTAACACTAATACCTTCTTTCTCTTTCACATAATTTCGAACTATTTTAGCCACTGCAGAAGGATCATCTTCAGACTGAACATAACCAATCTGTCCTTCCAACAATGTTTTTAGCTCTGTATGCTCTGGAAATGCCACCGAAACCAACCGATTTTTGTATACGCTAAATGTGGCTCCGGATGCTTTCAAATCACGCCGAAAGCTGGTTAAATCTGAGACCGACAACCCTTGGTATTCCATAAAAACAACAATTTGAGCCGCAGAAAACTCTGTCTTAATTTTAGACAGCTGGGCTTCTTTTTTTTCTTTTGTTATTGCCATATTACTGCTCCTTCCACTTTGATTCTAATGGCTCAACAAACATGGACGGCCCCATTGTAGAACACACGGCGACAGACTGTATATACGTACCTTTAGACTTTGCAGGCTTTGCTTTACTGATTGTTTGATAAATTGCAACAAAATTATCGTACAGCTGTTCAATACTAAAGGAACATTTTCCAATAATCACATGAATCAAACCCTGTTTGTCGTTTCGATATTCAATCTTTCCTGATTTAAACTCTCGAACAACCGAACCAACATCTTTGGTTACGGTACCACTTTTGGGGTTTGGCATTAGACCTTTCGATCCCAACACCTTTCCTAACTTACCCAACTTTCTCATGACATCCGGTGTGGCAATTAACAAATCAAAATCCAACCAACCCGACTGTATCTTTTCAACCAAATCATCATCACCCACATAATCAGCACCAGCATCCTGGGCTTCTTTGTGATACGACTCTGGGGCAAGGACCGCAATGGTCAAGGATCGTCCAGACCCATGGGGCAACACCAATGTGCCACGCAATTGCTGATCCGCATGTCTGGGGTCAATACCCAGTTTAAAGTGCACCTCAACCGTTTCATCAAACTTAGCAAAGGCAACATTTTTCACCGCCGATATCGCATCAAACGGAGAGGATAAATCTGTTGTTTTTATTGCATCTGATGCTGATGCATATGCTTTTGACCGCTTCACTCTGTCACCTCCACACCCATACTTCGGGCCGTTCCTTTAATAATTTCTGCCGCTGCAGCATCATCATTGGCATTTAAGTCCACACGCTTAATCTCAACAATTCGCATAATTTGATCGGTCGTCAACTTACCCACTTTATTTCGGTTTGGCTCTGGAGACCCTTTTTGGATTCCCAACTCTTTTAAAATGAGACCACTCACCGGTGGAGTTTTCAACTTAAACGTAAAGGACTTGTCGGGCTTAACATAGATCTCAACCGGAATAATATCCCCGCTGTCCGCTTGATCTGCCGTGGCCGCATTATAGGCCTTACAGAAATCCATAATATTCACACCGTGCTGACCCAACGCTGGGCCCAACGGCGGTGCTGGCGTTGCTTTTCCGGCAACAATTTGCAATTTAATAATGACTTGAGTTTGTTTTTTATCTGACATTTTTAATTTCCTCTATACAACACGTTCAACTTGGTCAAACCCAAGCTCAACTGGGGTTTCTCGACCAAAAACAGAAATCATCGCTTTAACCCGCGATTTTTCTACATACACTTCTTTCACTACACCGGAATACCCTCGGAATGGGCCCGCTGTCACTTTAATGGTATCTGAAGCAGCAAAATCCACCTCGATCTTTTTCGTGTTATCCCCAATTTTGTATAACACTTTTAAGATATCAGACTCTACGACTGGGGACGGCCCTGTTCCTGTGCCAATAAATCGCCCAACATGGGGAACTCGTTGAAATTCATAGGATATAAACTCATCCATAATTGCTTCAACGAACACATATCCAGGATAAATCTTCACCGTTTTTTCAACGCGTTTGCTATCTTTGATTTCAATAAAATCTTCTTCTGGAACTAAAATACGAAATACACGCTCCTGAAGACTTTTCTCCTCAATTAATTGTTGCAAGTAAATTTGAACTTTATATTCACAACCCGACAGAACCTGCAAAATGTACCAAGAAGCACCATGCTTTTCACCATCGGTGTGGTTTTCAGACTCTGCAACCCCTTCTTTAATGCTGTTATTGTTTAACTCTTCTTCCATTTTTATTTTTCAAAACCTTTTTCTATCTTTTCTATATATGTTAATAAAGTCATTAAAATACCAAGAAAGACTATTCTACAACAAAATCACAAATTTTGAAAGAGCGAAATCAAATACAGAGATAAGCGCAATGCTTACGAACACACAAATTAACACAAGGGACACCGATTTTGCCGCTAAATTTTTAGAGGGCCAAATCACTTTTTTAAATTCGCTTTTAGCTTCAATCCAAAAAAATGATCGCTTTGCAGCCCCATTCATTTTCATGCTTTTTTTCACTGTTGGTTTTGCTTTTTCCATAATTATTCGACTTTATTTTTCTCCACAGTTTACTATACAAAATTGTAATCGGGTATGGCTGGCAGGCCTGGCCGGATTCGAACCGACAACATTCGGTTTTGGAGACCGACGCTCTACCAATTGGAGCTACAGACCTTCTACTGTTATATTACAAACAAGATAAATGATAATCACACAAAAAATCAAACTTTGTCAAGAATACCAATCAAGCATCCTGGCTAGGTCTATGAGTAAATGCACAGGAGCAGCGGGATGAATAGTGATATTTTTATACTATTGTCAAATGATTGTCTTTATCGATACAATCATATTTGTCGAAGTATAAGCTATGCATTGTTTAGCGTCTTTTTAGATGGGTGTTTATTTACGTTGAATTTATACTAACTCAACTAAATCGGTAGCCATATTGAATCATGCATACTTTATTCGTTGGGTATCTATGGAAGCATTACAACAGAGGTCATCAATTACACTAATGAAAACACGAATTTGTTTTATGTTATCGTTCGTTTTTAGACGAAACCAACCAATTATTTATATCAAAATACGCTGGAACGACGAACCCGTTCCAATTGATAAAGAAGCGTTTTTATCATTTTTATACAAACACGAAGCTGATTTGGATGATAATGACATCAAATTTTCTTTTCTATTAAGCAAAATTATAAAGTCAGCTCAACGCAATGGAAAGCCGTGTGCCATGATTGACCAACCCGCCGATCAACGCTTACTATTTAAGCATATTTATGACAACCAAATTACGGCCTATTGGCGCAAAAAAAATATTGAATCTGAATTGGTTTTTTCGGATCAATTACCCCTGACTATTCATTTGAATCAACAAAACTCAGCGCTTTGCTGTGAAATGAAAAACTGGTCTCAATTTGCCAACGACCCTTACTTCAGTGTTGTCATTTATGACAAACCCGACATTACATTTTTTTGCAACGGAACGGTTGTCTTAGATACGTCCTTGCATTTGGTCTTGTTTCTTATTAAATTTCTAACTAAGCAACGTCAATATTTGCATAACAATGATGCCTTTTCATTAATTGAGCAAGTATACAAGCCCCATTCTCATAGCGTAGATTGGGTTGTGAATGTAGACGTTAATTCATTTAAGTTGGATCACATGGCCCCCAAAGCGCACTTGACCCTAACGATGGCCGACACAACCCTAACGCCTATTTTAAAATACAGCTACAATGGCACAATTATCGACCCCCAAGACGATCCCCAAAGCACCGACACCCGAACTAAAAAATCAACCGTGCCGCGTCAATTGGACATTGAAAAAAATCATCAAGATCGGCTCATGGCACTGTTTATTGAAACGGAAGTTCCCTTTCTGCTTGACAACCCGAGTGCAATTCGTGACTTTATGGACAAAATTATCCCAACATTAGAATCTGAAAACTGGATAATCGAATCCCATATCGATGACATGACCTTTGATGACACCCCCCTATCGTTAGAATTCGTGTTAGAGCAAGACAAAAAAAATAAGTGGTTTCAGTATAAGCCATCATGCAAAATTATGGATGAAGAATTTGCGCTCCATGAAATTGCCACCATGATGGTTGAAAACCAAGGCTATATTTCGACCAAAAACGGCTATATTAAATTGTCTGAAAAAACACAATCAGATTTGCAAACGCTAACTGACATGGGCGCCCTCACCGGCAATGTACAATTTAGTGAATCCGAGGTCACCGCCCTCATTTCACAAACGGATACCGTTGGTGCGGATCACTCCAGTGATGCGCTAATTGAAAAAATTAATACCCTACAAACCATGACCGATATTCCAACCGGATCGGGATTCCATGGAAAACTGCGCGATTATCAGCAATTTGGCTTAAACTGGATTCATTACCTGTATAGCAATCAATTTGGTGGTGTATTGGCCGATGATATGGGCTTGGGAAAAACCATTCAAACCTTGGCCTTTATTAGCCAGCTCAATAGCAAGCACCCGCATTTAGTTATTGGCCCAACGAACGTCATTTACAATTGGTCTGAAGAAATCAAAAAGTTTTTACCCAAACATAAAGTATTGATTTACGCGGGTGCGGATCGACAGGAGTATCTAAAATCAATCAAACGCTATGATATTGTTATTACATCATTCGGTATTGTGAAAAATGACATTCAAGCACTTCAACCCATTCAATTTGAATGCGTCTTAGTGGATGAAGCGCAATACATCAAAAACCCCGCCACAAAATTATCCAAAGCCATTAAAACGATTCAAGGAACGTTTAGACTGGCCATGACCGGAACCCCAATTGAAAATAACATTCAAGATTTGTGGAACTTATTTGATTTTACACTCCCCAATTATTTGGGAACATTGCGCCAATTTGAAAATGCCTTTAAAACCAATAAAGCCAAACAAATTAAAATTAAAGTAAGCCCATTTATTTTGCGCCGTGAAAAACAGGAAGTTTTGGATTCACTACCTGAAAAAACTGAAATTGTATTAAAATGCCCGCTGTCTGAACCACAACAGCAACTCTATCAAACTGTTTTAAAAACCGTTAAACAAGGCATTCGAACCCAAGATGGCAAATCCAATTATTTGAATATGCTGAGCGCGTTATTAAAATTGCGACAAGTGTGCATTCACCCCGGATTATTATCCGAATTTAATCAACGCAATATCGAATCCGCCAAATTTGACCTGGGTAAAGAATACATCCGGGACATTTTAGCAGAAGGGCATAAGCTGGTTGTGTTTAGCCAATTTGCCAAAATGCTGGATTTTATTCAAGATTGGTTGAACACTGAAAACCTGCCCTTTGAGCGAATTGATGGTACCGTAACCGGAAAAAAACGCAACGAAGCCGTCCAGCGATTTCAGAATACTCAAGACCCTACAGTGTTTTTAATATCACTCAAAGCAGGTGGTGTGGGTATCAACTTAACCGCTGCGGATTATGTTATTCATTTTGACCCATGGTGGAACCCCGCTGCTGAATCACAGGCCACCGACCGCGTGCATCGTATGGGGCAAAAAAATAAAGTCATTATCTACAAGCTGATTACAGAAGGGACCATTGAGGAAAAAATATTAGAACTGCAAGAAGAAAAGCGAAGCCTGCTGAACCAGATTATCAATGCAGATTCCGCAACCGAAAAAACCATTGATATGCATGAGATTGAAAAAGTCTTGTTGACATAGCCATATTCTGTTTAGTAGGATCTAATTATTATGTTAAAATCATCAAATCCAGCCTTAACCAGCCGTTCGTTTAAAGATTTGGAGCGCATGTCCAACCGTGCCATGACATTGCCAGGAACCGTGCAAAAAACGGGTATTTTATTGCTCTTGCTATTGGTCTCTGGGTACTGGAGCTGGGGTAGCCAATCGGTTGGAGCCTTCGCTGGCTTAGGCGCTATTGGGGGATTCATCATTGCCCTTGTAACCGTGTTTAAAAAACACTGGTCTCCCATTACAGCGCCTCTATACGCTGTATTTCAGGGGCTTTTTTTAGGTGCTACATCAGCATTATTTGAAGCAACGTATCCGGGTATTGTTGTTCAAGCCGTTGCTTTAACGGCTGGCACTTTGTTTGCCTTATTGGGCGCCTATCAATCTGGATTCATTCGTGCCACTGAAAACTTCAAACTGGGTATTGTCGCTGCAACCGGGGGAATCTGTATTGTCTATTTGGCTCAATTTATACTGAGCTTTTTTGGTGTGTCGTTTTTGAGCACATCGGGGCCCTTCAGTATTGTATTTAGTTTAGTTGTTGTGGTGATTGCGGCATTAAACCTTGTTATGGACTTTGATTTCATTGAACAAGGCGTTGCGCAAGGGGCTCCGGATTACATGGAGTGGTTCGGTGCTTTCGGGCTGATGGTCACCTTAATATGGCTGTATATCGAAATTCTTCGGTTATTAGTCAAACTCAGAAATCAAGATTAGCGTCATTAGTTGATAGACTAATTAACGGCTTCCCATCTTTCATGGGCTCTTGAACTGGAATATATAACATAAACCGGCTCCCTTTACCTTTTTCAGAAAAGACATCAACGCCCCCATACATATATGTCATTGCTTTTTTAACTTCAGCCAGTCCAAGCCCCGCATTTTCCGAATGGGCATGGCTCGTTATAAACGGCTTAAAAATCTCTGTTAGTTGGTCTTGAGAAATTCCAGGCCCTGTATCGGAAATGGTAATTTCAACGCCATCGCGAAGCGTATCATCCGGGTCTCGGTAGTTTGAATACTTGGCAGACAATCTAATTGTTCCGTTTCTAGGTGTAAATTGCAGCGCATTCAGCATTATGTTGCAAAGTGCCGATTGCAATAAATCTTCAGATCCATAAACTTCTATTGGCGGCATAGTCTCAAATTCAAAGTTAATATCATGCTGTTTAAAATTATGATCAAACAATAATACCAAGTCATTGAGTATCGTATTAAGATTAAATAATTGTAACGCATATTTCTGACTGCCCGTATACTTTAACATAATGGCTGTTCGTTGTGCTAAACGATTAATATTATTCTCAAATACCTGACTGGCTTTTTTAACTATTTCTGGATCATGAAGATTATTGCTAAGCATGTCCGACCATAGTTTCAAGCCCGCCAGCGGATTTTTGATTTCATGCCCAATACCGCGAATGATTTTACCAAATAAGGCTTGATCATGGGCCTCGTGTTCACGCCTTTTGGATTCTCTCAATTCAGCATTTGATATATTCAATTCAATATTTTTTAAATTCAAATCACGTATTGATGACCGAGCTAAGCTTGCATAAAAATTAAATATAAGATACAAAATAGCAAATACAGAAGTGAAAATAAATAATGATAAATATTGATTGTTAATATTTAATGAATAAAAGTCTTTTTTTAGAACTGTAGCGATTAATAAGACAATTAACGGCATCGCTGTTAAAAGTTTTTTGAGAGTTTTTTCTTTTGTATTACAAATAATAACTGGAACTATTGCTAATACTACAAATAAATTTTGTATGTATAACTCTGATCCTAATACAATATAAAAAAAAGCGAGTCCTACAGAACATGTAGCTACCATCATTACACGAGAAGTTTTTGTCAATTTGTAATAGTTTAATAAAATACAAACAGCATATATAAGTATTATTAATAATACAGCAGCTCCATAAACTAGTCTTAGTTTATAGAAAATAAAAATATAAGGGAATGAAAATAGAATAAGGATACATGCTAAATAATTAGATAAAGCAACTTCATCAAAAGCAATTCCTTTTTTGATGATTCTTTTCAAAAATTTTTTTCGCATAAATTGTATTTTAAATTAGTTATATATTAAATGGATTCAGTACAATGACTCCCGATTACGTATTGAGTCAAGTATGTCTTTATCAACGACCCCCATATAAATCAACTCGGCTTCAGTGATTCTTCTTTTTTCACCATCTTGATATCTTGGATGAATTGATTGGAGAACTATAAAGGACACGAGTTCATGACGCACAGCCTCAATCAAAGGTGTAGGATCTGGACCATCTGGGCATACCAAACGGAGATATTCTTCCTTATTAAACAAATCTTTAGCCCGGTTTAATATTAATTTCTGGTGCTTCTCTGGGTCTTTTAATGCTGTTTTGGTTGTTCGAGTTCCATCCTGAGTATCTCTTAGCACATCAGTTGCATCGTTAAGAACCCCAAGCAGCTGTGATAATATTACAGTATACTCTATGTACGCTCTTTGTGTTTCTTGGTCAAGTTTGTTTGAGAAAAAACTAGGACTCTTCAGACAAGCTTTAATAAATACGTAAGGCCAAATCCCAGCGGAATGCATACGATTGCTAGCTATAACATGAAGCGGTGTTTCATTTCTAAATGCCATTTTAGCAACTAAAGCACTTACACATTGGTCATATCCTTTTTTCACGACACCCATCAGTGATGGCGTTAAGCCATCAAAAAACTTAGTATCTAGTATATTTGTTGCATCAATAATCAATTGTGACTCTTCAACAATAATGTCTATAAATTGTTTTTCAGATACGTATTGACTTAACTGATCACTATAATTTTTTATACCACCTCTCGTTCCTATATGCTCTAAAACCAGCTCCATAAAAGCGTTTCTATTCTCTTCGCTAACAACACTTTTATATGCATCACTAAATTCACCTGTTGCCCAATGTATAGCATACATCAAAACTAATCCGATCAATACCTTCTCAGCGTTGAACGTCTCATTATTGTTGTACTCGCTTTCTACGGGAAACGATACTGTCCCAGCAACATATCCAACAGAAACGGAAAAATAATCAGCTAATAATTTTATCTTTTTAGGCGAATTGCTTAATTCGTCTTTCTTTTTTTTAAGTTCTGTTGCTCGTTGTACAATTTCTTTTAAGTCCAATGATTGGTCCAATTTTTTTTGAAGTTCTTTAGTTCTTAATTCAAATTGTTTAGCAAATTCTCTTTTCTCCTCTTTTTTTAACCCAACAATTCTGCTTATAACGCTATTCATATCATCTTGTGTAGAACTTGGTTGTGTATGCCTATCAAGAGTGTTCTGGTCAAGATCAAGCGCTTGAATAGAAGTTTGGCCTCTATCGATATCATCTTCTGTAGAACTTGGTCGTGGCATATGCCCATCAATAGTCCTCTCGGAAAAATTAAGCGCTTCAACCGGAGTGTAGCCGCCATCTTCTAAACTATACTCATCTTGATCTATCGGCGGTGTACTACTATTACAACAAAACCAGTTCCTACATGGTCCAGTTTTCATGTCCTTGGGACTACTGTCTGTTGGATTATCTGTTGGATTATCTGTTGCATTAGTTGCATTAGTTGCATTAGTTGAACTATCCGATCGAAAACGTGGTAGGTCTGAATTATCTTTTTTATACACTTCACTAGCCTGCGTCGATGATTGAGATACAGTTAAAGTCATAGTCTACACTCTCCTTATTGTTAGATTTTTTATTTTTTTGAAATTAATCATTTGAAAGATATATTAAACAGTTGTTGATTAAATATTTCTAAAACAATAATAACATAAATTGCTATAAAAAAAATATTTTAACAATTTTCTTTTATTTTCTTTAATTAACACGATTAGCACCTTGCCTACATGTATCATGATACCGTCAACCTAGTTTCTGTATAATTATCAAGCAAATAATCGATTACTCGCTGGGAAGCTTTGCCATCTCCATACAAAGATTTCTGTTTCGACATTTCTTGATACAAATTAGAGTTATGAAATACTTCTGTCACTATTTGGACTAAAGTATCTGCAGATACACACCGCGCTTGGCCGGACTGAATACCCTGAATACGCTCAGTTGTATTGCGAAAGACCAGTACAGGCTTGCCCAAAACCGGGGCTTCCTCCTGAATCCCCCCAGAATCCGTGATAATTATATCCGAAACCTGCATCAGCCGAATAAATGTCGGGTACACCATCGGGGGTACGATGTGAATGGACGCACAGCCATCCAAGCAGGCATGAATCTTGGCCTGTAGTGCCGGGTTAGCATGACACACAAATACAATCTGAATTGGCTGTGTATCCACCAATTTTTTTAAGGCGTCACACAGGGCATGCAAACTATCCCCCCAGTTTTCTCGACGATGACAGGTCACCAACACGGTTCGTTTATCCGGCACCAATACTGGAAAACCCGAACACGCTTTTGGCAGATTCGCCTGACTATTCAAAACAGCATCCACAACCGTATTGCCCACCGTAACCACATGCGCCACAATCCCTGAAGCACGCAAGTTTTGAGCATCGTGCTCCGTTGGCGCAAAATGGATACTGGCTAGCTGGGTCATTAATCGGCGATTCATTTCTTCTGGAAATGGCTCATGCATATTCCCGGACCGAAGCCCAGCCTCGACATGAACCACCGGAATGCGGTGATAAAATGCAGACAACGCCCCGCATAGCGCACTGGTTGTGTCCCCCTGAACCATGCAAAAATCAGGTTCTTCTTCTATCATAACGGGCTTTAACTGTTGAATTAACTGCGCACTTAAGCATGACAAATCCCCATGCGTGTCTAGCAATTCAAGCTGAGTGTGAATCGGAACATCCAGCGCCGCTGCCAACGGCCGAACCATATCCGGATGCTGACCCGTAAAGCATACATGCGTGATAACCGTTGGGTATGTGCTTGCCACTGCAATAATAGGCGCCAGTTTAATGAGCTCGGGACGGGTACCAAAAACAATAAGCAGCTTCACAATCAACTACCGGGGCTTATGCTCGCGTTCAAGATCGCGACTCACGGCTTTTTGCTTAAGATCATCCCGTTTGTCGAATAATTTTTTAGACTGAACCAAGCCCAATTCGAGCTTCACCCGTTGCCGAACCCAATAGACACGCAACGGCACCACGGTCAATCGCTTTTGGGCAACTTTGGCCATCAGCTGGTTAATCTGGTGGCGATGCAACAATAATTTTCGATCCCGCAGTGGATCCGGTTGATGATGACTGGCATGCTCATACGGCTTAATATGACAGCCAACCAACCACAACTCATTGTGAATCACCGTCGCATAACTTTCTTTAATACTTATATGCCCATTGCGAATCGATTTTACTTCACAGCCACTCAATACAATGCCGGCCTCATACGTACTTAATATTGTGTAATTAAAGTACGCTTTTTTGTTGTTGGCGATATGCGCCGTCGTGCCGCTTTTTTTTTTTGACATGGTCTTACATATTAAAAAGTACACTAGAGACTTTACCAATTGCAAGCCAATCCCGTACACTTAAACCACTATGGCTCGAATTTTGGTTACAGGTGCTGCTGGGTTCATTGGATCCCACGTTTGCGAGTACTTTTTAAGTGTCGGTCATTCCGTCATTGGCTTGGATAATTTTAATGATTATTATGACCCAAGCATTAAACAAAAAAATTGTGCGGATTTGAAGAACCGATACCCTGAATTTCAATGCATTTGGGGAGATATTCGGGATGCCAATGCTGTTTCTAATGCATTTAGTGGAGACCCGTTTCATACCGTGATTCATTTGGCCGCTATGGCTGGGGTTCGCCCATCCTTGCAAAATCCAGCGTTATACCAAGATGTGAATCTGACCGGTACCATGACCCTGTTTGAAGCTGCGCGCATGCACGGTGTCCAAAAAATTCTATTTGCCTCATCCTCGTCCGTGTATGGCAACAATCACAAAGTTCCTTTTTCTGAAACAGACCCTGTGGATCACCCCATATCCCCCTACGCAGCCACAAAAAAAGCGGGTGAACTGCTGGCATATACCTACCATCACTTGTATCAAATCCCAATCGCTTGCCTGCGTTTTTTCACCGTGTATGGCCCCCGACAGCGGCCTGAAATGGCCATTCATAAATTTGCTAAGTCACTATTGTCTGGCACCCCGATTGATGTATACAATCAAGGCCTTTGCGAACGCGATTACACGTATATTGATGATATCGTATCGGGTATTGTGGCAATTTGGGAATCCGATTATACCTATGACATTGTTAATTTAGGCAATTCAGATACAATTTCAACACTGGATTTAATTAAGAAAATAGAACGCTCCGTTGGTCGGACAGCCAACCTAAACTTACTGCCCGCTCAACCCGGGGATGTGGATAAAACCTACGCAGATATTACTCATGCAAAAACAACCTATGGGTATTCACCCAAGACCAATTTAGACGTTGGTATTCCACAATTTATTGATTGGCTAACGGCTCAGGAGGTAGCGTCATGAAGCATATTTTAGTCACCGGGGGTGCCGGGTTTATTGGCAGTAATTTTATTCATTACTTGGCGAATCACTATGGTCCAGACATTACGATTCACAATGTCGACGCCCTAACCTATGCCGGCAATCTAGCCAATTTAGACAACTTGGCGAACACAAACTATCACTTTCATCATGCATGCATTACAGATCGTGCGGCTTTAACGGGCATATTTGCTCACCCCATTGACTGCGTGGTGCATTTTGCAGCTGAATCGCACGTGGATCGCAGCATTCATGACAGCAGCCCATTTATAACCACCAATGTTTTAGGTACTCAGTGCTTGCTAGATGTTGCCATGGCACACTCTGTCAAGCAATTTATTCACATTTCAACCGATGAGGTCTATGGCTCAACGCAGACGGGCTATTTTACCGAAACCAGCCCCCTAAATCCCAGCAGTCCGTATGCCGCCAGTAAAACCAGTTCAGATTTAGTAGCCCTGGCGTATTATAAAACCTTTGGGCTTCCCGTCCGGGTCACCCGATGCTCCAATAATTATGGGCCCTTTCAATTTCCAGAAAAACTAATTCCCTTAATGATTCAACGCGCGTTGGCGAACCAATCCCTCCCGGTGTATGGCGATGGCAGCAATGTGCGCGATTGGTTGCATGTGACCGATCATTGCCGTGCCATTCACGCTGTAATGACTGCCGGAAAAGACGGGGAGGTATACAACATTGGGGGACATGGCGAACGCGATAATTTAACCATTGTTAGAACGATTCTATCGGCATTAAACAAACCCGAGTCTTTGATTAACTTTGTAACCGATCGACTGGGACACGATTGGCGATACGCCATTGACTTTACTAAAATTCAACGCGACTGTGACTGGGCCCCCAGCATTGACTTTGAATCGGGCATTCAGCAAACCATTGCCTGGTATCAAAACAGTCCATCGTGGTTAAAAACAACCGGAGACCAAGCATGACAACAACCAAAGGCATTATTTTAGCGGGCGGGAGTGGGTCTCGCCTGTACCCACTCACTAAAGTGACCAACAAACACTTACTTCCCGTTGGGGATAAACCCATGATTTATCACAGCATTCACAAGTTAACACAAGCGGGTATTACAGATATTTTAGTCATATCGGGAACAGATCATTTGGGGTCTATTGTTAGTTTGCTGGGATCGGGTGCTGAATTTGGGTGCTCGTTAACCTACCGCGTCCAAGACGAGGCGGGGGGCATTGCCCAGGCCCTAGGCATTGCCGAGTCATTTGTAAACGGGGGACGGTGCATTGTTATTTTGGGGGACAATATTTTTGAGAACCCCCTGGGTCCATTTGTGTCTGCGTTTGAGGCCCAACCGTGTGGCGCCCGTTTGCTTCTGATTGAGCATGAAAATCCCCATCGATTTGGGGTTGCGACACTGGGCGAGAATCAAAAACTACTCACGATTGTTGAAAAGCCCAAACAACCGGCCTCCAACTGCATTGTAACAGGGATTTATGCGTATGATTCAGCGGTTTTTGATTATATTCGAGCCTGCACCCCGTCCCAGCGCAATGAATTGGAAATCACGGATGTTAACAATTTATATATTCAAGACGGGAACTGTTATTACGACATTTTATCGGGGTGGTGGTCTGACGCTGGAACGTTTGAATCCTTATACCATGCCTCTCAACTAATCCACGACCGACCCATTCATTAACCGTGTCAACGCAAACCCATAAACTGTGGGGTGTTCTATGGATGCTTCTCTTTTGTGCCACATTGCCCCTCACCGACGTTTGGGTACGCTGGCTCACGCAGGGGATGGGCATTCCTCAATTGATTGTGATTCGAAGCATTCTCATGATGCTTGCCTTAGGGATTTTATCTTGGATCAACCGAGAGCCGTTATGGCCCAATCGGCATTGGGGCTTGCATGGCATCCGAAATATTACCTTTGTGTTGGCCGTTTTTTTATGGTTTTTCACTTTAGATCATGCGCCACTGTCGGATCTGTATGCCATTGGCTTCACATCCCCTATTTTTGCGGCTATTGGATCTGTATTTGCCCTCAATGAACGCTTGTCATTTCGAAAATGTATCGGCTTATTGGGTGGTATTATCGGCATGCTCCTGGTCATTCAACCCGGGTTTGAGCACATGAACCCGTATTTATTGCTGGCCGTTTTGTGTTCAATTCTCTGGGCTATTGCGATGATCGCTACCAAAAAACTGGCGCATGCCGAGTCACCCACACAATTGGCATCTTCCATCTTTATCAGTTTTATCCCGATTATGTTGATTCCCAGCATTGCCCAAGCGTGGGTCCTCCCAACGGGGTTTCAGTGGCTTTTATTAATCAGCTTATCGGGGATTACGCTGGCCAGTCATTTTTTATTAGTGTGGAGCTACCAACGCGCCCCATTAACGTACTTGGCACCGGTTGAATTTAGTACTGTTATTTTTTCATTTGTATTTGGCTGGGTATTTTTTAATGAGCCATTGACATGGGCAACCGGAATTGGCAGTATACTCATTGGGGCTAGCGCATTGTATACGATGTTAGAATCGTAGCGTTTTTTTGTTTTTCTTCTAAGTCAAAAATCATATACAAGATTAAATCGGTCCGAATTCGGTTGATTATTTTTTCCGAATCTGTGGTTTGCTTTAACAAAGCAACTGCAACCCGAATATCGCGAATAAATTGAATCGCATTGTATGTTTTTATGCCTAATTTTGTCTGAAGAACTTGAGAAAACTGAATGCCTGTTTTTAGCTTGTTATCTGGATCATGCAACTCACCATTCTTATCAATATACACCGATCCATCCACAACGCAACTCCCTGGCCATACCGCTTTTTCTTCATCCGTACAATTACCGGGTGTTGGTCTAGCATCAATAGGCCGCAAATTATAATTATGGTCCACAATAATATTTGCCCATGTTAAGTCGCCATGCCCCTGATTGACGGGTGACACCCATAAATCCGGTCGGTGTCGTTTGAACATAACTAAGCAGTTTGAATAGTTTGTTGTCCGCCATTTTGGTTTCATACACTGGTGCATCGTTTGCATTAACTCTACTGGAAATTCAATGTCTTTGTCCGTATACATTAAACCATGTAAAATATCGCCCATTTCTATTTTTTTTTCTAGTATTGGGCGTCCAGAATCCAATGCATCTAAGGCCTCAACCGTCTTATTGGGTATTTTTTCTAAACTACGATCATTCACAATCGGATAGGATTCAAATATACGAATTAAATCAACGAGTTTATCTGCTAATGACTCCAAACGATCTAAATTACATAAGCAAACAAAATCTCTTAACAAAGAACCTGAAATAAACGCCATACAATACACGTTATTGCGTAAATCAATTGAATGCACAGCCGGCATCCCAAGTTTGGGGTCATTTCCTAAGCTCTCAGCACGCTTGGCCTCTGATGCTATAGACTCACCATTTAGCCCTGTTTTTTTAACACACCATTGATTCAACTTGGGGTCATAATATCGAACAACCCACGCACCCGATCCGCCACCAGAAAGCGGAAGCTCTGACTTTAGTTTCAATACCTTCACTGGGCAGGTAGGAAATGCGGCTTTTGCATCTGATACATGAGCACCACCCCCAAGGCAAACACTCATACAGACTGATCCAAAACAATAGCCATCACACATCGCAAATTATTGTCCACAACAGCATGCCCCTGAAGACAGGGAAACATCGGGAACGTTGCGACAAATACGCCATTGGGTTGTGGGGCCACGGCAGCCGCAACCGCAGCGCTGGGTAGCCGCAACCCCGTCCCCAAAGCTTTGACCAAGGCCTCTTTAAAACTCCACAGTATCATTGCCCCCTGTTGCCGATTTGAATACGCATCCAACCACGCCAACTCATCCTCAGAACAGTAACGCTGAACTGCTCGTGTCTTGCGATCCAACTGTTCAATATCCAACCCAATCAGACGGCCCGCCGCCCCCAACAACACACCCGAAACCACCCGAGTATAACTCATGCTAACCGATCCCCCATCGGATAGGACCGGATTGCCCAATACGCCCCGATGCACCGTTACGTCGGGTGGTAATTGCGCTTGCACACACCGTCGTGCCGTATCGCGCCACCCAGTTCCCTGAGTGGTATGCTGAATCATATGGAGTGTTAGGCCGTGGGATTCAGCAATCGATTGAATAGATTGCACAATTATGGCAATTGTGCGAGCACATCCAGACTTCGAATCAGCGCTTCCGTTGCTTCAACCCCTTTGCGACTTTTTTGCCCAAACACACGCACTTCTGCTTGGGCATACGTATTGGCGGTTAATACCCCAAACGCAATTGGCAAACCGGTTGTTAGGGAGGCTTGTGTAATCCCGTGAGCGGCGGCTCCAGATACAAAATCAAAATGCGGCGTTTCGCCCTGAATCACGACCCCCAAACACACCGCTCCCGCATACTGACCCGTTTGTAAGATGCGCTGAACCACCGCCGGTAGCTCAAACACACCCGCAACCGGAAATACTGTATACGTATACTTGGCATTTATCAGCGTATTTTGAGCATCGGCCAACATTTCAGCCGTTAAATCTGGATAAAAATCACTGGTTACAATCGCTACGGCTGTCATAGCCAGTGCCCCATGCGTTTCATTTTTGTATCTAGATACGACCGATTGTGATCATTTTCTTGTACCACCAACGGTACCCGCTGGTTTAGGGTCAGGCCATGCCCATCCAAGCCCACAATTTTCTTGGGATTATTGGTCATTAGATCAAACGTTCGGACACCCAAGTCCAGCAATATTTGAGCACCAATGCCGTATTCTCGCAAGTCTGGGGCAAACCCAAGGGCCTCATTGGCCTCAACCGTGTCTTTACCTTGTTCTTGAAGTTTATATGCTTTTAATTTATTGATTAACCCAATTCCCCGACCCTCATGCCGCATATACAACAACACCCCTGATTTTTTTTCTGCAATCAAGCGCAAGGCCGCATCCAATTGCTGCCCACAA
>Ga0255759_10002108_pt1 | contig 17815 bp, 14 predicted proteins | sample 101ome_20_FD_179959 | JGI IMG/M metagenome (GOLD analysis project Ga0255759, IMG submission 179959) | Coastal salt marsh microbial communities from the Groves Creek Marsh, Skidaway Island, Georgia - 101404AT metaG (version 2) | ecosystem: Environmental > Aquatic > Marine > Intertidal zone >...
TCCAAGGTGAACGGCGCCCTCAAGGTGCCCGGCATCAAACTCTTCCCGCTCTCGGACATCGAGCACCACCAACGGCTGGCCGTCGCTCATCATGGCTCGGAGCTCGGCTGCGCTGCATTCGGTCACGGCGCTGCGAGCGACTTCGGAGGCGGCAAGAAAGCGTGGGCTGTGCTTTTTGGCCATGCCGTTGCGACAAGAGGTAGCCTCTTGAGCACATCGCCCCACCCGTCTGCATGGCAGACCAGATCACCGGACTCGCTGCCGTGATGGAGGCGCTTGAAGGCGGCCAAGCCATCGACCGGGTGCTGGTTGACCGAGCCCACGACACGACCGCCTTGCGCGCCCTGTGCGAGGCGGCCGGCGTGCCCTTGGAGGAGGGCTCAACCAACGATTTGTGGCGGATGTCGGCCGACGGCGCTCAAGTGGCGTTGGCGTTGACCGGACGCCCTCAACACGACACGCTCGACCAGGTGATGGCCGCCGGCGGGTGCATCTGGTTCTTCGACGGCGTGGAATACTCCACCAACCTCGGTTTTGCGATTCGGACGGCCGAGGTTTCGGGTGCGGACGCCGTCGTCTTGAACGTCAGCAAGACCCATGAAGAACGGCGCACCATTCGTCGCGCCAGCATGCGAGCGGACCGTTTCATTCCCGTGATTTACACCACGACCGAAGCCGTTCTCGCCGCCGCAAACGACCACAACGTCCGCCTTGTGGTCGCCGAGGATGTCGGCGAACAGGAGCCGTGGGATGCCGATTTAACCGGGGACGTGCTGTTGGTCGTGGGCGCAGAACGCAACGGGGTTAGCGCGTCCGTGTTGGAGGCTGCGGATGCGGTGGTCAAACTCCCCATGGACGGGTTCGTGCCGTCCTACAACCTTCAAGTGGCGGTGAGCGTGCTTGCCGTGGAAGCCTTGCGACAGCGGAATTTACGGGGAAAGTGAATTATAGCGCCGAAAAGGCGATTCTTTCGCATGGGGTTCTTTGCAACCATCGGACGCGGCTGGGAAATGAGCAAGTTGAGCATGGGTGTCGTGAAAAAGGACCCTGAGTTGCTCGTTTACGTGATTCTCTCCGGCTTGATGAGCCTCGCTTGTCTGGTCGGCATGTCCCTGCCCCAATTCTTGGAAATGGCGTGGGCGGTCAACCCCGACGGGTCGTTTACGTCGGCCTACCTCGGCTTCACGTTCGTGGCGTACATGGTGTTGAGCATCGTGGTCGTGTTCTGGAATTGCGCCATCGTGGCCAACGCCAACATACGCCTCACCGGAGGCGACCCTCATTTCGCCGACGGCTTCAACGCCGCCGTCAAGAAACTCCCGATCATCGTTCTGTGGGGCATCATCGCAGGAACCGTCGGGCTGATCCTCAAGGCGCTTGAAGGGGCTGCGCGCAGCAGCGACAACGGCGCAAACCAAGCCCTTGCGGTGGTGATTCACCTCGTGGGCGGTCTCGCTTGGTGGGTGATGACCTTCTTCATGCTCCCCCACCTCATCCTCGAAGGCAAAGGACTCGGTGATGCCTTGAAATCCAGCAAGAGCATGTTCTTCCGAACGTGGGGTGAAAACATCACCTCCGGGCTGGGCATCGGTTTGGTCGGGTTCCTCATCGGCGTCCCCTTGCTCATCCTCACCGTGGTGCTCACCGCGGCCTTGGGCCCAGCGGGCCTCCTTGTGGGCGCCATCGGCCTCGGCCTGCTCTTGGCTTGGGTGAACGCTGCAGAACAGGTGGCCGTCGTGGCGCTCTTCCGCTTTGCGACCGACGGAAAGATGCCCAAACTCTACCGCGATGCAGGGATGACGATGTACACCTTCGGCAACGCTGCTACCGACCTGCCTCAACGCAAGATGTGAGGCTCAGCAACCGCCCGACGTGCACTCACCCCGCCTCTCGAGCCAAAGGCTTGGACTGTCAGCGGCCAAAGCGATTTCATCGGCGCGTCCAATGATCCACCGAAGTGGACGGTATGATTCTCTGGAAACGATGGTAAGATCCGCCCAAAGGTAACCAACTCAACGGTGTTCGGTGGCTTCCTTTGTTCGAAAAAAACAGCCATAGTGACATTCGACTCTTGAGGATGTTGATTTGGAAAAAGGTTGAAATACGCCCGCCTGTTAGGCGAAGCGTTGTCGGGGCAAGCGCCCCAGTCCATGTGGACCCCCACCCAATCCCCTCTGGAGATTCTTCCTCCTAGCGTCAATTGGCACTTTTGGCCTCATTGTAATTACGCATGCACGTTCTGCTTTGCTCATTTCGACGACATCAACAAAACAGAGAAGTTGGCGAAGGAGGATGCTCTCCTCGTCCCAAAAATGTTGGTGGACGCCGGTGCGAAAAAGCTCACCTTCGTCGGAGGGGAGCCAACACTGTGCCCGTACTTGGGTGAACTTCTTGAAGCGGCAAAGATGGCAGGGCTGACGACATGCATTGTCTCCAACGGGACCGGATTGACGGAAGAATTTCTCCAGTCCTGGCACCACTGCATTGATTGGATTGGTCTTTCAATCGATGCTTCAAACGATCTTCTCCACGCCCAGATTGGCCGGGGATTAAAGCGAGACCTCCGCCAACAGCGTAGCGCCCATCTTGCCGACTCACTGGTCGTTTGGAACCGGTGCGTTCGATTCGGAATTCGAATGAAACTCAACACCGTTGTCAATGCCATGAACCTTGATGATGACATGAGTGAATTGGTCCTCAAGCTACGGCCTGACCGCTGGAAAATCTTCCAGGTTCTCCCTGTTGATGGGCAAAATGACGGTCTTGTTGACCCGTTGCTGATCACCGAAGGTGAGTTCAATTCCTGGCTTGAACGACATCGCCACGTGACTCAGGCAGGGATTGATTTCATCCCCGAAAACAACGATTTGATGCGAGCATCGTATGCCATGATGGATGCACTTGGTCGGTTTTACACCAACGTCAACGGTGGGCACGAATACACAAACTCGGTGATGGACATTGGTGTTCTTGAAGCATGGAGTGAAAACTGCTTCCTCGAAGAACGATTTTTCAACCGTGGTGGTCTCTATGATTGGGCTAACGAAAAGGACAGTGAACAACTGGAAGAGGTGATTCAATGAGCGATGGACGAGATATGGATTTTGATGAAGAGATTTTGCGACCAATCCTCGAGTCCGGTGTATCGTTGTGTCAACTTGTTTCCCACGAATGGGAACGCGTTGATGGTGCCCTCATCACAGCTGCGCTACGCATGAACCGTACGCTCTACAAGTGGAGTGGAGCCCTTCGTTTGCAACGCTGGAACAACAACACGTCTCAATTCGATGTTGTTGATGAGATGATGCCGGTTGAATTGATGGAATGGTTCCGTGAACTTGAGGAACAATCCTTGTTGCTCATGGAGGATGGACATCTTCTCTTGGATCCTAACAACGCAGAGCGTGCCTTCATCGTTTGGTGGCTGCGAGAAATGGCAAGAATCCCGAAGCATCAGAAAAAGTGCTTGGTGTTCGGTAGTGTTCACCCAACCGTTCCGATCGAATTGGACAAGGAAATGCCCCTCCTGCATCTTGCGCTCCCACGACGCGAAACCCTGGGCATCATTTTTGACCATGTGGTATCAGAGTCCAATCTCGAGGCTCATCAAATTGAGAAGAGCGAAGCCCTTCTTGATGCGGCATTGGGTTTGACGATCATGGAGGCCCGTTTGGCCTTTGGCAAGGCCATCGCTGTCCGACAGCGACTGACTTCAACCGAAATCGACTTTGTCATCGGCGAGAAGGAGCGAATTATTCGACAAAGTGGGGTGTTGGAGTATTTCCATCCCAAGACTGGATGGGACGATGTCGGAGGTTTGGGCCCGCTCAAGAGATGGCTCAAAAATCGAGGTCGAGCCTTTTCCTCTCATGCTAAGGCGTTTGGACTGGAACCTCCGCGAGGTGCTCTTTTGCTTGGCGTCCCCGGATGCGGAAAGAGTCTGACGGCAAAGGCCGTTGCAGGACTGTGGCGATTCCCTCTTCTTCGATTTGACCTCGGTCGTGTGTTTGGTGGCATCGTTGGTGAATCAGAAGCCAACATGCGTAAGGCTCTTGAGGTTGCAGAAGCGATTTCTCCTTGCATCCTTTGGATTGATGAAATTGAAAAGGGAATGGCGGGATCTCAAGGTTCAGGTTCGCTTGACTCAGGCGTCACGGCTCGTGTGATGGGTACCTTCCTAACCTGGATGCAAGAAAAGCAGGACCCGGTGTTTGTCTTCGCAACCTCTAACAACATCAGCCAACTGCCACCCGAGATGCTTCGAAAGGGTCGCTTTGACGAGATTTTCTTCGTTGATTTGCCTGCTCAAAAAACCCGAGAGGAAATCCTTCGCATTCACCTCGAAAAGAAAGACCGAGGCGATCTCGCTGGTGAGTTTGACCTCGAAGCCCTTGCAAAAGCCTCGCCGGGGTATTCAGGTGCTGAACTCGAGGAAGCGGTCAAGGACGCCCTGTTCCAAGCCTTTGATGAGGGACGGGAGTTGGAGCAGCAAGACATTGCAACCTCCTTGGAGGCAACCTATCCGCTGTCCAAAACCATGCGAGAAAACATTCTCGAAATGCGGAAGTGGGCAAAATTCCGGGCGCGCCTTGCCTCGGATGACATCACTGAAACCTTGCCGGAAATAACTGAAGAGGTCCCGCGACTTGCAACAGAGCGGAGAAACCTCTTTGTGAAAGAAGAAGGACAATCAAACGAAGCATGAGGTGAATTTCAATGGCGGACAAAACCTATACGGCTCGCGTCAAGCGGGTATGGCACAATCAACAGGGCCGTCGCAAGGTCCTCTTGAGCGCCGACGGTGTAGGGGATGCATGGATCGGCTGGAACAAAACGCCAAAGGATATGGAGTTCAATTCTGGAGACACGGTCAAGGTTAAGTTGCAAAAACACGATGATGGCCGATGGATGACAACCGAAGTCGTAGGCCGGACCACAGTTGACAAATCCAGCGAAAAGAAAACAAGCAAATCCAAGAAAGGAGAAAAAAGTAAATCCAAAAAAGAAGAAAAAAACAAAACGGCCTCGCTCGCCAAGCGCCTCAAAAACATGCTCAAGGGCCCGCAAGGCTACCTTCGAAAGATGTACCTACTCGCTTTGGGGGGGAACGACATTGATATGGAGGCGCTTGATGCTCGAACACAGAGCCTCGGCCCGTTTATCGAATACGTTGAACTCTCGAAACAATCGCAGGATCATCTCCGAAAGCGGGCACGATTTGTGTGGGAAATTGTCGAAGATCAAAAGCGGATAAAAATCTCCAACAGACAAGCCATCAATATCCGTGTCCGACGCCTCCACCTCCCTTACTGCTTGGCCCCCGACGATACAACCTCCCTCTCCGAGGGAGTCAAATTGATGAACTTGAAAAAGGGCATCACGACTGCTGTGAGGACGGTCAGAAGCACACCGTTCGGTCTTGAATTTTCAACCGAGAGAGATCTTCAGGACCGGGATGGTTGGCTGATTTTCGATGAAACGCAAGCACCGCTGGCGTGGGAGCCTAACCTGCACGCGACAGAATTCCAGCAAGTCAAAATCAACGGCAAGGTGCACGAAATCAAACATCAGGAAAAGGCCAGTGATGACTGGCAGCACCTCATTCTTGAACACCCAAAGCCCAATGAGGTACAGGAACTCGACAAGATCGAAATTGACGGTTTGGAATTCAGTTCCTATGATTGGGAACTTGTTTCTCAAGGAAATGCATTCGGCCCAATGAAAGACGATGTTCGTCAGATCACCAACGTGGTTCAACTCAATCAAGATGTATTGGTCGAAGGCCTGCCATCAGGGGAATACCTCTACGACCCCTACGGCGTCAAATACAGCTTCAAGGAGACCACAAAAACCAGTAAGGATACCACCCTTAAGGTGGCCTTGGATCCCAAAGTCGAGAAACAACTTGATGATGAAAAGGACGTGAATCCCTTGGATGTTCTCTTTTCACCAGATACCGATTTCAGAGAACTTGGCCTTCACGGCCACGATGAACAAGGCCGGTTTGTGGCAGGTGGGGTACTCTCTGGAAAACGAAAAGACGGCTCCACTTACAACACCAAAATGACGACATTGCGGATCAAACACAAAGACATCGAGCGACAAACCATCACGGTGGACCAGGTCCCCCCCAAGGAAGATGCAATTTTGACACTCAAGCCCAACACACGCTATCTTGAACGACAACGGGACATGTTGATGATGCTGAGAGACCGTCCGTTGTTCCATCACGACGGTCTTCTCAAACTGACCGAAGTTGGAACCGAAAACCAACGTGAAATCTTGTGGCCGGAATTCTCACCCCTCGAAATTGAGGACGACGGTTGGGAGGTGCTCAAGCAACGAGACGATGGAACCTTGTATGATGGCACCGCAGAGCAACGAGAATTTGTTTGTACGGCGCTGAGTACACCTGATTACGCTATCTTGCAGGGCCCGCCGGGGAGCGGAAAGACCACGGCCATCATCGAACTGATCGCCCAGTGCGCCAAACAAGGGAAGCGGGTGCTGCTCTGCGGTTCCACGCAAGCTTCCATTGACAACGTGTTGACTCGCATCATGGCCAAATCCCATCTTGCTCGACTGATTTCGCCCTTGCGCATCGGTTGGAAAGGTGGTATATACGACGAAAATGTTCATCCGCTCGTCCTCTCAGAACAACAAGAACAGTACCAAGGCATGGGATTCAGCGAAGAAGAAGCCACGGATCTCATTCTTCGTCAAAGCAACCTCACGTGTGGGACCATGCAAGGAATCCTGAATCACCCTTGGATCAGCGAAGACCGGAACAAATCAGGCCGATTGATGAAAGATCCTCAGCCTCAGTGGGACGTCTTAATCATCGATGAAGCCAGTAAAACCACCTTCCAACAATTCATTATCCCAGCCGCTTTTTCAAAGCGTTGGATCTTGGTCGGGGACGTACGTCAACTCCCTCCGTTCTTGGAAACATCGGAACTGATGACCAACCTCGACCAGATGAAAGACGATGAGGGGGAGCCGTTCACGCCGGCCGCGCAGCGTGCTTGCTTGCTGCTTCGTCAACTCCGAAATGTTCGAAAAGCGCCAAAAATCCCCATTGTGTTGGTCGAGCCAAACGATGTCCCCTCGTTTGTTGCCAAAGAGTTGGAGGCGAGAGAAGAACAACATCGTCCTCGACTTGAGTTCACTCTCATCGGTTCAAAGCATCTTGACACGGGTTCCTTCCGAGTTACCATACCCTCTGATTTCCAAGAACCCGATATGCACCTTTCCTTGATGGGTTCAGATATCATCATCATCGGAAGCGACGCCTACCACCGAATGGCGGAACATCTCCCGCCTTATGCCGTGTTCCGGTCGGGCCGATACGAACTCAGTGCGGTTTCGGAATCCCGAGTCAGACGTTTGGCTGAGCTGCCTGGTTATGAAACCGAGAAAGGGCCGTGGCAACTTGGTAAAGAGGAATTGAACCACGATTGGTCGCATGAAGTTTCGTGGCGTCTCAACCGAGCGTACGAACTCAAAGTATCAAAAAATGAGAACGCAAGAGAAAATTGGGAATCCCAAATCAACGAATTGCTTCCAGTCTCACAAAACGTTGAGCAACGAATTGAGGAAGTTCGGAGCATCGCCCTACCATCGGTGCTGGAGTGTTTGCAAGATGGCTTTGCGGAAGGACGTGGAAAAGAATTGCTACCTGAAACGACGCTGACACGAGGGTTTCCTCAAGGGGCAAAAGACCTCCGATTCAAGAAAATCTCCTATCAGCATCGCATGCACATGGAAATCTCAGCCTTCTCAAGAATTGAGTTTTATGATGACAAGGCGCTCATTGACGCCGACACCATCAGGGATCGAAACCGACGCTTCCCCTTTGGTTTCAGGGACGGAAAAAGCCGGTCAACATGGTTGGATGTTCCAAGCGCCATCAAACTAGGTAAAAATGACAAAGAGGTGAGTGCTATCAAAGCTTTCCTCGAGGAATTCATTGAGTGGGCGCGCAACAACATACCTGACCAAGAAGCAAACCGAGACGAACCGCATTGTTGGGAAGTGGCGTTGCTGTCTCCCTACCAAGCGCAACGTCGTGGCATCAGAGACATGGTGCGCAAACTGACGGGCCTCGGGTTTGAAACGCGATTTGACCTGCGTCATATGAATCCACCAACCAACGTGGCTCTTACGGTGAATTCCTCTGACCGATTTCAGGGGCAAGAGGCGGATATCGTGGTTCTCTCGATGCGAAACGGTACCCGTAAGGGGTTTCTCGACAGTCCAAACCGAATGAACGTGGCCACTACTCGAGCCAGAGAATGGCGCTTGATCGTTGGGAATTACGATTACTTTTCTGGTGAACTAAAACCGAAGGATGGGCGGAAATGCAACGACCCCATGTTGAACGCCTTTGCAAAAGCACACAAAAAAGTCTCATTAAAGGAGCTGAACCAATGAAAATCAAACTGAATTACACCGGCACGGTTGATGTGTACGACGTCATGACCACCTACGCTGCTTCGACAAAAGCCCCGGGTCTACAACGACTCTGTGCATGGGCGATTAACTGGGACGGCGAAGTTGACGAAGCTTCCATTCATGAGGCTTTTCCAAAACTGTCTGCTGGTGCCGCTCGAAATTTGTTCGAAAACGGAGTCGTATCGGGCGTATGGACAAGAGAGGGGTCATTGACGGACGAAGGTCACGAAACCGCTGAAACGGGCGAAGTGATGGTCAAAGAGGTGGGCCCGCTTCGAATTTGGGTGTTTGAACATCCGTCCACAGGCCCTGTGCTGCTCCACGCCGACCGACTTGCGGGATTGCCGATGGGCGATACGACCATTCAACCAGCCAATGCCCCTGAGGTGTTGTCAAGAATTTCACAAAACCGTGCGTCAACGAGTCTTCTCTCATCCGAGAAAAAACGCTGGCGCATTCATTGGAACAAAGGTGCTTGGGCGTCGGTTGAAAAGTACAAAACACGAGCCGAGCTTCAATGGCAATGGAGCCTCGATGACGAAGATAAGTTGCATGCCGACCCAACCCTTTCACTTCGAGGCACGCTATCTGGCACCAGCAAAAACAAGGATCAGGACGGGAAAACGTTCCACACTCAATGTGATAACGCCTTTGAACCTAAACCTTCTGAATGCATCGCAACATGGCTCAGCCAAGGTAGGTTTGCAAAGAGCCAGTGGGATAAACAGTTGTCTGGCATGCGACGACGGTTTGACGAACTCGATACAGCAGAACGGCTACGTTGGTCCATCCACCTTGGCCTAGAACCTGAAGAAACCGGTGATTGGGCAGGAGATGTATCCATTGAGGACATGCCGCTCTATGCCTACAACAACGAGGACGCAGCCCATTGGATTCAATTTTTGATTCGAGAACACGTGAAAGGCTACACTACGGCAGAAACCGTTGAACAGCTCCTCAACGAATTCATCACGGCTTCACCTTTCAGTTGGCTTGATGACGGGAAAATCACAAATCACGTTCACAAGTTGCTGGAGTCAAGCCGTGCTGACCAGCGCCTTTCCAAACTCCTTTCGGCTGGTGACGACCTCGGTTCAATGGCGTACATCGCTGAAGCAAGTCAACTGTCACGAGTTGGTTTGAACAATGTTATCCACGACGGAACCAACGATTTCACTCCGTTCGTTCTGGCCTTGACCCAGGACCTGAGTGGGCGATTGAAACAGATAACGGTGGTTGACCGCTACATCTACCGATCTCAACACATGAAAAAACTCAACGCGTTTTCAATGGCGTGCAGGGAACTCGAAAATAAAGTAAATCTCCGCGTTTTGACCAGCGAACATGAGTATCTCAAAATGTCAACAAATTACAGCAAAGAGGATGCTCGAAAGAAATACACCGGCAAATTAAGCCCTCACTGCGATGAACTCTTGCTGATGGAAGCAACCAAGGGAGTAAAGCCACCTCACGACCGATACATCATCATCGAATCAACCAATGGAATCAGGTATTTTTCAGGAACAAACACCTTGTTCCAGGGAGACGGAGAAAAGCGATTTACCATGATCGATCGGGTACTTGAACCCGAACTGTTCAAACACCTGAAAATGACCACTAAAAAGGAGGAAGAAGCATGACTGAAAACGATTTGATTACGCCATTAACCAATCAGTGTACGATTGATCGAACCTCCGAGACCATCGGAGCCGCATGGTTGCGGAAGGAAGCAGGTGCAGCGGCGCTGGAATCACGTTCCCCGTTCTGGTTCACCGGATCCGAAAACGCCCTGCGAACCCAACTTTGCGAATCGCTCGGCAAAGCAAAGGAACGAGTGTTCATTTCGTCCTCGTCCCTCGCTGAACCAACCGTGGTTCAAGCCCTTTCTTCAGCAGTACAGCGCGGTGTGCGAACCTACATTTTTTTGGACAAAGTTGGATTCGAAGAGATGCTCACCAACACCGTTGCCAGCCCCCTTCACGGGACGGCCCTAATCCGAGAACGTCAAGCACGAGGCATGGATGTGGCTTTGTGCGACTGGCATCTTCCAAAAAAATGGGGGATGGTGCTGGCCTGTCCATTGGACCTCACCCTTTCGTCCTCAGCAGGTGGTTGGGCGATGGAACTCGATGGTGAACAAATTGACGAAATGCAGCGTCACATAACGCATGAATTTTGGAGCACTGAAGGAACACGAGAAGTGTTGGCAGCAGAAGAAGTGAACCAGCCTCCAATGGTTGCTGAACCACCTTTCGTCCTCAAACCCTTGCTCAACGGTGCGCTCGTTTGTCGTTCACGGTGCTCGACCGAAGGGCATGATGCACCATCTGAAGATACATTTCGGACCATGAAAAAATGGGACCGCGTGTCCAACGGGAAGAGTTCTCAACAGAGCGTTGTCTTGAAAGGGGAACTGGTTGACATAGCAGGGAAAGCAGGAGTTTCTGTCTATTCAACGCCGGAACAATGCGAACCCTTCAGCGGCGCCTACGCTCACAGCGATGCTTGTCTTCTGCTGGCAACCGGCAAAAAGACCTTCGTCGCCGGCTGGGATCGGGGTGCGGAAAGCGATTGGGGTAGCCTCTTGATGTTGAACGATGACCAAGAAGCCGTTGCTAAGGCATGGCTTGAGCAGCACATCGATGAGGCTCAATGGGTTGGAAATGATGATCTCGGCATCGGAGAAATCGATGATGAAATCATTTGGAACGGCCGTCGCATGACCGTTGCTGACGGACAGGAAGTTGATTTGGGCACCATCACGCTTGAGGACATGCCTGGGTCTGAAGAGGATTTGAAGGCGTTTGAACCCTCCTTTCAACTTCCCATGGGTCAACTCGCCCGTTCGTGCACGATGCGTTGGAAGGTGAGCCCCCCAACGCTGCCAACATCTGCATCCAAGGACCCACTCCACGCAGATTGGGACAAGGCCAAACAAGTGATCAGCGACCGTTTGTCGATGTTGGATGACCTGAACCAACCACCCAAGATTGCACTGTTTGGACGAAAAATCAAGACACTTCAAGCCAAACTTGACAAGGCTATTGGGGAGGTCGACTTGATTCGAGATGTCAAGACCCTGGTCAAGATGAAAGACGATGTGGAAACCCTCACGCAAGACATCATGGCCAACGCCAAGGCCATGGACGATGCAGAAGTGGAAGCTGAACTTGAAAAAGCCAAGGAAGCCCAATTACAAACGCATCAAGCAGGTGTTGACAAGGCAAAGAAGAGTGCTGAGCAGTTCGAAAAGAAATTGAAGCCACTCAATGACGAGCACGCAGCGTTGACAAAACAACATTCAAAATCCAAGAAAGATGAGGAGAAGACTCGAATCAAGACGGACCTCGAAACGCTTGAACGAAGCATTGCCGGCGTCGAATCCGACCTTGCCAAGGCGGTTCAGGAAAGCGAGGCACCTTTCGTGTTCAAACCACCCAAGGAGAAAACCGGTAAGAAAAAGACAGCCGGCCACCTCTTTGTTAGTAAGAAAGACGGGCAACTGCTCCCCTTGACCGTTCCATCGGAAGATCTTCCCGAAACTGGAAATTTGTACGTAGCCGATAATGAGCGCTGCCTCGGCATTGTACGATGGAGTGAGCTCGAACTCGCCACGAAAGAGGCGAAGCGTCTCAAAGCGAGCCTTGCCGTCATGGAGGGGACATCATGAAAGAAGAACGAATTGTTGTGACCATCAACGCTAACGGCACGATGACGGCGAAAACCACGGGCATCAAAGGTGAACGTTGCATTGAGGAATTGGAAGCGCTTCTTTCCGAACTCGCTGAACTCGACGAGATTCAACACACTCGTGAATACAAGGAAAAGGATGCACCTGTCAAGAATGCATCGCAGCAACGTCAACGTCTTGGAGGTGGAAACCAATGAGCGGGGTATGGCGTGAACAGAGTGTGCCCATGACAGACAAGGAGTGCGCACTGCTCGCTTTGGAAGCCATCGGAGCGGTCGTAACCGACCATTCAGAAACACAATGTTCGCTTCGCATCGGTGGGCGGTCATGGACCATGCGGCATACAAACGGACGGTACGCTATCCGATACAATCCACGAAATCGAGGAAGTCGCCCGTCATGGATGGACGGTTTGGGCGAAGCCTATGCCCACCAAATCGCCTTGAAGCAGGAGCGTTTGGCCCGCCGAGAACAAGTTGCAACTTTGGATGCGGATCGCAGAGCGATTCAACAAGAGCGTGCAGCCATGGAAACGGAACGCAAAGCCTTGATTGAGACGCGCAAAGCCACCGTTATCAAACAAGCCAAGGCTCTTGGCTATCGCGTCAAAGAAACCGTCCAAAACGGAGAGGTTCGTTTGGTGCTTGTGAAAACTGGATGAGGATGGACATGAACATACAGATTGGCCACACGCTGGACAGCAGTGAAATCTACGGGCCCGGTCTCCGGGCCGTCCTCTGGGTTCAAGGCTGCACACTGGCGTGTAAAGGATGTTGGAACAGCCAATACTGGTCCCGCTTGGCAGGTGCCACCAGCACCACAGAGGAAATCCTTGAGCAGTGGAAAAAAAACCCTGGATTAGAAGGTGTCACGCTCCTTGGCGGCGAACCGCTTCAACAAGCAGAGGCTGTGCTGAACCTCATTCAGGGGGCTCAAGAGTTGGGGCTTTCCGTGTTCCTCTACACGGGATACGAACCCGAAGATTTTACATCGGTCATGCAGGCATGTTTCAATATGAGCGACATCGTTGTGACGGGCCGTTACGTTCACGCTCTGCGAAACACCAACCTACGCTGGCGGGGATCGACCAACCAAGTCGTTCACTTTCCCACTCCACGGTATCAATCTCTTCAATTTGAAGAGCGACATGAAGTCGAAGTCCACCTCTCAAGTGAAGGTGAGCTCGCTGTTTACGGGTACGCCACGGACGAATTCCTAACATCAATTGAGGTGAAATCATGACCGGTGAAGAAGTTAAAGAAAAAAAGGGAGTCATCGATAGGTACTTCGAGGACAGGCGTTTCGGATTTCTTCAGAATGGAGTCTTTTTCCACAGAAGTGGCGTCAAAGAGGAATTGAGGCCACATATCAGACCAGGGTTGGAAGTTAATTACGTTGAAACTCAGGGAGAAAAAGGCCCTGTTGCCACAATTACTTCTGCGAACGATGATTTGGAGGAAGTACAGAAATTCATTGGAGATTACACAATTGTTGACGTAAGAGATATTTTGCTCGATGAAACAGTAAGTAAAATCCGAACCACAATCGGTGATTTGGGAGTTGTATTGGTGCCTGCGATGCACAACAGATTTCCCGAATCATTCGGAAAAGTCAAAAAACATCAAGAAAAAGAAGTCGCAGATAAAATCCAGAGACACCTACAAGAAACATTTGCGATGGCTACCGTTGCCAAATATGACCTCTTCTCGGCTAAAAAAAAGCCAGACGGAACGGAAATTATCGGGCATCCATTCTTGCAAGAAATGGCCCCGTTCCTCTGGCTCATTCGCAAATCAAATGTTAGCCTGGACTTTCAACCAAGAAAGAAATTACCGGATGAATTGTTGGAATTCATCTATGCTCAAACCATTGAACAGGATGAAAAAAGTTGGGTGATTGTTGGAGACGAAACTGGCGACGCTGCAGAGTTTTCAGGCAAAAAACCAAGCAATCATGAGACCTCTATGGGATGGGTTTTGATACCGCCCAAATCCTCACTACCGGCCCTTCCATCCTCCTTTCATGTGACAGAAAACGAGGAACATATGAGCATTGCGACAAACAATCTTCTGGACCGAGACGGAGTAAAACTCTTCCAATTCAGATATGCATCCGGCGCTAGAATCAAGGGGGTCCCTTCTGATTCTGGCCAAGCACACCTGAACCTTTGGAAAGATACACTGCCGTTGGTGTTGAACAAAATCTCAGAACTTTCACACGGCACTCCCAAAGTGAGAATTTATCTGGAGCGTGTAGGAGACTTGGAAGCCGGTACAAATCCGATTGCTGGGCTTCTCGCCTCCTGGAAATTAGCAATGGGTGAATCGTGGGTTGACATCGAGGTGGCAACCGTTTTAGCGAAATCTCCTCTTGAACACCCGTGGCTGGGATATCCAGATGCTGTGGGATTCATCAATTCACCTCGGAATTGGAACGACCCTTCGCTCAAAGAACGCATCAATATCCTCGCAGAAAGGTTGGTCCAAGCGCCTTATCGTCAAGATGAACTCGGAAAAATCAACGGTTTATTCATGACGCCACAGCCGCCAGTTCAATTCGTAAAGGCGCTTTTTGATTTCCCTCAACGCGACATGAAAGAATACATCGTGGAATATTACGGTCAGCAACTAAAACAACGAATTGAAGTTTTGAAGGAGCGCGACTGGTACACCATCCTGGAAGAAATGGAGCAGCACAGTGGAAGTCTGCAGGGCCAGAATGCCACTGCGGTCATCTTTGATCATACAGATATCGACGAAACCCTCTCAAATCTAAAAACGGATTCACTCAAATTCAGTTTCCTGATGGCGCTGTTGGGTTGCTCAAACCACAACGGAGATACAGACCGTTCTCAATTTTGCAAGATCAACATTGTTGAGCTGATTGAATCCGAATTTGAACCAACACGTCAACAACGAATGCACTTTCTCAACCTATCAAATGGAGCGAACGACAATGAGTTTGACTTTAGCATTGACGATGATGAAATTCATTCGCTGATTGAAGAAGTCAAGGATGGATTCCAAGACGAGATTGAACAAAAGTTGGCCGGTGCTTACGCCCAAACGCTTGCTCTCCGGGGTACCGATGAAGATTTGAGCATCGCTTGGGAAATTGAAAAACTTCTGCGGCAAGATTCAGCCAGAGACCCTTACAGCGCAAACCATTCACGGCGACTCAACATCAAATCGGAACTGTTGCTCGCAAGAAACGAACACGTCCAAGCTCGTAATTTTATGGAAATTGGCATACCTCAAGAACTCAGCAGTTCACTCCATGAACTCCTCCGGGAAGATGGATTTTTTGTCGCTGCGCTGTTGAAGGCATGTACGCTTTGCGAGGAAGATTCTGCAAAATTTTCGGTTTACTCAAGCTTCGTACCGGCCCTATTGGATAACCGTCATCCATCCCAACGTATTGCCTACTGGACTGCGAAATGGGCATGGCAAGTGGGCAAAGAAAACGATCCAGTTGTACAGCAGTGTACCGATCATCTCATCCAAATGACCACGAATGAAATATTCACCAAAGAAGCGCCAGGGTTGATTTTATCATGCGAATTGATGGACCTTCATGCGTTGGGCTTGGTGGAGTTTGACGTCCATGATTTTCACAAAACCGTGTTGGAAAATTCAACGACATCAACAAGGTTTTGGGTGCAACAGCACGCTCCAAATGATGAGGATTGGTTGGCTCCATTGACCTACAATTATCGGTGATTCTTGCATTTAGGCTAACGCCTAGCGACCATCTCCACCAACGGAATTCGAGATGACCAAGCCCCTGTATGGACAAAGATAAGACTAAACCTACACATGAACAGGAAGTGGCGTTGAAATGGGAACGCAAGCTGAGTCGAGTTCCGCCCGAACGGTAGGGAGGATGGTGCACTATGACCACCACCAAATCTTCTCAAAACGACAGAGGAAGTATGAAATTCGATTGATGTCCGACGGCACGATCTCTCACTCCGACCCAAGCCTCACTTGAGCGAACTGGATTAATGGCAAGGCTTCAGGACCTTGGACTCATTCTAAAGGAAAAGAGGGGAAGAAATGTATTCTACACAAGAAACGATGTTGAAAAATTGGAGGAATAAAAAATGAAAGACGCTTTCACGAAATTGGTTGCGAATACATCAACATCATCACCTCAGCATGTGATGAGGTTTCTGACGATTCTTGCGGCGCAGGATTGCATCATTGATGGCAGATACTCCAAGGCGGGGACTGGATATATCGTTGAATTTGATGACATTCAAAAGAAACTCGCTGAATATGCACCGACCATGCTTCAGCCAGTGAAAGGAACCCAAAATGAGTATTGTTACGCACAAGCGGATGCATGGACCAATTCGAGCAAAAAACCCTTGACCATCCGTTGCACTGAATACGCCAGGGCAGGACAAAAAGACAAAACCTCCTTGGAAAAGGATTGGGTGAATGTATTCCGCCGCTCAGTCGTGAGGAACAAAGTCATGGATGATATCTTCACGCAAAATGCTGATTCATACTACATTGACAACGACATGCGAATTCTTCTGGATTCGATGAGGGTTGTTGTTCGTTCATACCTCGTTAACAAAATCGCATCAAAGATGATGGCAATGTCGGCTGTTTTTCTAGCCGAGCCGGGTCCTGTAAATGCCAACATGGCGTCTGAGTCAACTGCCACTGGGGTTGTCTGGGACGCTATCGGCCTTGGAAAATCGGTCTCGAGGGGAACGCGATTTGCAAAGAATTTGTTTCTCCAACATTCCCACGGGAGCCTAAGTTGTGTCTACTGCAATAACGCAATTACCGGTAAAAACGTCCAGATGGATCATGCAATGCCTATCAAACACGGAGGATATTCCTGTCATCATGCTGGTAATTTATTTCCGTCGTGCAGGAGTTGCAATCAATCTGGAAAAAATGGCAAAGGGGCCAATTATCTCGGCCTCGATGGTTGGATTCGAATCAAAGACTTCCTTGGGAACAACCCCGGGCTTGTGATGGACATGAAGCAAAGCATGACATCGATTGGTTCTCGACGCCAAGTTGCATGGAGGGATTGGTGGGACGAAGTGTTTCATTTTTACTCCAATCATTTGGCAGGACTGTCTGTTTGGAATCCGGGGTCAGGGAACTCCCAACTATCAGCCGCGGATATTCCTGCAATCCGTCAGATTCTAAAAAACATCAAACAAAAGTGAAGCTCAATTCGAAGGCGATTTTATGCTAATCAACAATCGATTCAAAACAGAAACTACACCAGACCGAGAAGCCTTTGGGAGGTTGAGCGAGGAAGGGATGCTTCTTGCAATGTTGGAAATTCAAGGCATTGATCCAGACGCTGCAGATGATTGGCCGAAGAATCTCCCAGAAGACGAGTTGAATTCCATTTACGAGGAATTGTCCTTCTCCCTGCGCCACAATGTCGAGCGCACGAAAGCATCCCGCGCCAGTGGCATGGCATTGGTCCCCGCTCCCATGAGAGAGGACGGAGATGAAAGCGATCAACCTCTCGATTCTGCGGGGACGTACCGTATGGCGACGATGAGAGTCCCCGCTCCCAGACTTGAACTGGGGACACCCTGATGTCTGCTGAGACGTTTGTTTTTACACAACTACAGTCAGGTGCTCTACCAACTGAGCTAAGCGAGGTATTTCCCCCCACTTGCCTCCACTA
>Ga0255759_10002111_pt1 | contig 17814 bp, 15 predicted proteins | sample 101ome_20_FD_179959 | JGI IMG/M metagenome (GOLD analysis project Ga0255759, IMG submission 179959) | Coastal salt marsh microbial communities from the Groves Creek Marsh, Skidaway Island, Georgia - 101404AT metaG (version 2) | ecosystem: Environmental > Aquatic > Marine > Intertidal zone >...
GGCGCGCGTTGCGTAATCTTGGGCACACCTTTGGCCACGCGATTGAGACGCTATCGGGTTATGGCCAGTGCTTGCACGGTGAGGCGGTCGCGATCGGCACGGTGATGGCCGCTGATCTCTCCGCCCGGCACGGCTGGATCAGTGAGGCGGACGTCGAACGAATCGTCCAACTGTTGCGCACGTTCAATCTGCCGACCGAACTTTCAGAATCTTTAGACATAGCGGCGTTCCAGGCCGCTATGGGGCGTGATAAAAAAGCGAGGGCTTCGGGTTTGAGACTGGTGCTTCTGAGGGCTTTGGGTCGAGCTGAAGTCGTCAGCGATTTCGATGAGCGGTTACTCTCAGAAACGCTCGTTCGCTTCCTCAAGGTTTAAGGTAATTCAGTCTCCCCCATAAGATCCCGATCGATTTCTCGAGCGGCTTCTCGCCCCTCATTGATGGCTCGCACCACCAAATCTTGACCACGTCGGCAATCGGATGCGGCGTAGACGCGTGCTACCGACGTTTTGTAATCGCTCTTATTCGCCTTAAAGTTGCCGCGATCATCGATGTCCATGCCCAAGCCCTCATTGATGTAGTGCTCAGGTTGCAGGAATCCCATGGATAACAGGACCAGATCGGCTTCCCAAGTGCGCTCGCTGCCGGGCACTTCTTGAAGCTTGTCATCCACATCAACGGTGACAACACCCTTGAGCGTTCCATTCTCATCTCGAATAAAATGCTTGCTCATAATCGAGTACTGTCTCGGGTCATCGCCAAATCGAGCCGCCGCCTCGGAGTGACCGTAGTCGACGCGATAGATGCGGGGCCACAAGGGCCACGGGTTATTCTCGGCTCTCGTTTCTGGCGGCTGCGGGAGTAACTCGAAATTAACGAGGCTCTCGCAGCCATGTCGTAGGGACGTACCGATACAATCGGTGCCCGTATCTCCACCTCCAATCACGATGACTTTCTTGCCTTTCGCGCTGATGTAGGCGCCGTCTTCAAGGTTTGAATCGAGCAAACTTTTGGTATTGGCAGTGAGAAACTCCATAGCGAGATGGACACCGTCGCCCTCGCGACCGGGAATGGGCAAGTCTCTGGCAAGGGTCGCGCCCGTTGCCAAGAGCACGGAGTCAAACTCGTCTAGAAGGGATTGAACGCTTCGGTCGACACCAATGTCGGCGTTGACCACAAACTCAATGCCTTCCTCTCGCATTAATTGCACGCGGCGTTCAACGCTGTCTTTATCAAGCTTCATGTTTGGAATGCCGTACATGAGCAGGCCGCCGATCCGATCAGCTCGCTCAAAGACCACCACGTGATGCCCGGCTTTGTTTAATTGGGCCGCAGCCGCAAGTCCGCAGGGGCCAGAGCCCACCACCGCCACTTTTTTACCGGTGCGTTTTTCGGGGGGGCAAGGGACGACCCATCCTTCTTCAAACCCGCGATCGATGATCGACGCCTCAATGTTCTTGATGGTGACCGCTGGGTTAGTGATACCCAACACACAAGCGCCTTCACAAGGCGCAGGACACACGCGGCCTGTAAATTCAGGGAAATTGTTGGTCTTGTGCAGGCGATCCAATGCATCTTTCCATTGCCCGCGATACACAAGATCATTCCACTCTGGAATCAAGTTAGATATGGGGCAACCGTGATTGCTTTGACAAAAAGGGACGCCACAATCCATACACCGAGCGCCCTGTGTTTCTAGGTGCTCGGTGCTCGGAACCGTGTAAATCTCCTTGAAGTCGAGCATTCGATCCGCTTCCGCGCGGTAGGGAATGGTCGCCCTGTCAAATTCTTTAAATCCTGTTGCTTTTCCCATGATGACTTCCCTAAGCGGAGAGGGCTACTCTCTCTACAAGGCCTTCATTCAGAACGCGCTTGTAGTCTTGCGGCATAACTTTTACGAACTGCTGGCTGGCATTGACCCAGTCGCTCAGCAGGCGACTGGCGACGGCGGATCCCGTATGCTCGAGATGTCGTTCGATCAGCACCTTAAGCTCTGACAAGTCTTGATCCTCCAACGGGTCAAGATCTAGGGTCTCAAGATTACAGCGCGTACTGAAAGAACCGTCTTTATCAAGCACATAGGCAATCCCGCCACTCATTCCCGCGCCAAAATTCCGGCCGGTCTCTCCTAGAATGACGACGCGACCACCTGTCATGTACTCGCAGCCGTGATCGCCCACGCCCTCAACCACCGCTGTCGCGCCGGAGTTTCGAACGCAGAATCGCTCGGCAGCGATACCATTGAAGTAGGCTTCACCAGACGTTGCCCCGTACAGCGCCACATTGCCGAGCAGAACGTTCTCTTCAGCGTTGAACTGACTGACTCTGGGTGGATAAATCGCGATCCGCCCGCCTGAGAGGCCTTTGCCCACATAGTCGTTGGCGTCACCCTCGACCTCTAGCGTGATCCCCTTGGCGAGCCATGCCCCAAGGCTCTGTCCCGCTGAGCCGTTCAACTTGATATGAATGGTATCGTCGGCCAAACCGTGGCCTTCGGTTCGTTTGGTGACTTCATGTGACAGCATGGTGCCGACGACACGATTGATGTTGACGATGGGGCGTTCGATTGCAACCCGTTCGCCTCGAGTCAGCGCGGGTTCTGCCGCGGCTATGAGGTCGTTATCAAGGGCCTTATCTAAGCCGTGGTCTTGTGACTGCACGCAGTAGACTTGCGTGCCCTCGTAGATGATGGGTGCTTTGATAAGAATGCTGCTGAGGTCTATTCCCTTGGCTTTCCAGTGATCAACGGCGGGCCGTGTATCCAGAAACTCGGTCCGGCCGATCATATCTGTAAAGGTTCTGAATCCGAGTTCGGCCATAATCTCACGCACTTCTTCGGCCAACATGAAGAAGTAGTTGACGACGCTCTCGGGCTTGCCTTCAAACTTTTTACGGAGGTCAGGGTCTTGGGTCGCAATCCCAACTGGACAGGTATTCAGATGACACTTGCGCATCATGATGCAGCCTAAGGTGACGAGCGGAGCCGTTGCAAAGCCGAATTCCTCAGCGCCGAGGAGCGTCGCGATGACCACGTCTCGCCCTGTTTTAATCTGACCATCGGTCTGCAAAACAACCCGTGACCGCAAATTGTTCATCACCAGCGTTTGATGCGTTTCGGCAAGCCCGAGTTCCCAAGGCAGTCCCGCGTGTTTGATTGAGGTCAAGGGTGACGCGCCCGTGCCGCCATCGTGACCGGCGATCACCAGATGATCCGCCTTGGCTTTTGTGACGCCCGCGGCAATGGTTCCGACGCCAACCTCAGAGCCCAGTTTGACGCTGATACGGGCACTCGAATTGGCGTTTTTAAGGTCATGAATGAGCTGCGCCATGTCCTCGATCGAGTAAATGTCGTGATGTGGCGGCGGGCTGATCAGGCCAACACCGGGTGTCGAGTGTCGAAGTTGTGCGATGTATTGATCCACCTTGCCACCCGGGAGTTCTCCCCCTTCACCCGGTTTTGCGCCTTGAACAATTTTGATTTGGATCTCATCGGCATTGGCAAGATACCAATTGGTTACCCCGAATCGTCCAGAGGCGACCTGTTTGATGGCGGATCGTTTTGAGTCGCCATTGGCCAACGGCTTGAAACGAATAGGGTCTTCACCCCCCTCACCGGTATTCGATTTCCCGCCAATCCGATTCATGGCGATGGCCAGTGTTTCGTGACTCTCGGTTGAGATGGAGCCCAGGCTCATGGCGCCAGTGCAAAAACGTTTCACGATATCGGTCGCGGATTCGACTTCCTCAATCGGCACTGCGGCCTGCAAGCCGGTCTTAAAGTCCATGAGGCCCCGAAGCGTTGCCTTGCGCGCTGCGACGTCGTTAGCTTGTGCCGCAAAGGCGCGATACGCATCTTGACTGTTTGTGCGAGCCGCGACTTGAAGGTTTGAAATGCTGATGGGGTCCCACATGTGGGTGTCGCCGCCGCTCCGCCAATGGAAATCACCAGGGTTGGGTAGCTGCGCCACGCTATCTTGTGTTCGAACTGGGTAGCCGAGTTCATGTCGTGCACGTTGCTCTTCAAAGAGCGTCGTAAAATCAACGCCTTTGACTCGACTGGTTGTGCCCTTGAAGCATCGATCAATGATGTCACTGTCAAGCCCTACGGCTTCGAAGATTTGCGCGCCCTTGTAGGATTGGAGCGTTGAAATGCCCATTTTGCCCATGACTTTCATCATGCCCTTGGCCACGGCCTTTCTATAGGCGTAGACGATGCTGCCACGATCTGGGAAGTCAGTCGCAGGAATCAAGCCTTCGACTTGTGACTGCCACAGCGCATCAAGCGCCAAATAAGGGTTGATCGCGTCGGCACCATAACCGGTTAACAGGCAGAAATGATGAACCTCGCGCGCTTCGGCGGACTCTAAGACCAAGCCAATACGCGTTCTCGCGTGTAGCGCCACCAGGTGGTGGTGAACAGCGCCACAGGCAACGAGCGTGGAAAGCGGTGCGCGCTCCGGACTCACCGCCCGATCACTCAAAATAATTAGGCCGTGACCCGCGTCAATGGCGTTGATGGCCTCTTCACAAATGCGATCCAGTGCGCTCGCCATACCGGCGGCCCCATCGGCAAGTGGGAAGGTGATGTCGATGACCTGACTGGTGAATCCGGCGAGGCTTGAGGATTGGATCGCGGCAAGTTCACCATTCGATAAAATCGGGTGGTCAAGCCGCAGTCGACGGGCCTGAGCTTCCGTGGTGTCAAGCAGATTGCCCTCAGGGCCAATGAAACAACTCAGTGACATCACCACTTCCTCGCGGATGGAGTCGATGGCGGGATTAGTCACTTGGGCAAAAAGCTGCTTGAAGTAATCATAAATCATGCGTGATTTATCAGACAAACAGGCCAGTGCAGAGTCGTTACCCATGGATCCAAGAGGATCTCGGAGCTCGGTGAGCATTGGCCGCAGCATGAATTGCATGGTTTCGGTGGTGTACCCAAAGGCGCGCATGCGCTGAGTGAGCGACGCATCCTTGATGGGATCAGGTCCTTTGTCATTGCCCAGATCTTCGAGTGTCACCACTTGTCGATCCAGCCATTCTTGATAAGGACGACGGTTCGCAAATTCAGCCTTCACTTCGTGATCTGGAATGAGTCGACCTTGACCAAAATCCAGAAGAAACATTCGACCAGGCTGCAGCCGGCCTTTCTCTTTGACGTTTTCAGGCGCGACAGGGAGAACACCGACTTCTGACGCCATGATGACGCGGTCATCATCGGTGACGTAATAGCGGGATGGCCTGAGTCCGTTTCGGTCTAAGACGGCACCAATGGCCTTGCCGTCGGTAAAGACGATCGAGGCAGGGCCATCCCAGGGTTCCATGAGCGCCGAGTGATATTCGTAGAACGCTCGCTTGGCAGGATCCATGGTTTGATGGGCTTGCCAGGCCTCTGGAATCATCATCATGACAGCCTCTTGAAGGCTGCGACCTGACAGAAGAAGGAACTCAAGTGCGTTATCAAACGTGCCTGAGTCTGAGAAATCGGGCTCGACGAGAGGAAATAACTTTTTCATGTCGTCGCCGAAAAGGGGCGATGCCACCACGCCCTGCCTGGCGGTGAGCCAATTTTGATTGCCTCGGAGCGTATTGATCTCGCCGTTGTGGCTCATGTATCGATTCGGTTGCGCACGATCCCAGGAGGGAAAGGTGTTCGTGCTGAAGCGTGAATGAACCATCGCCAGATGCGATTCATAACTTGAATCGGTCAGATCCTTATAGAAGGGGAACAGTTGGCTTGGTGTCAGCATGCCTTTGTAGACAATCACGCGTGGCGAGAGACTGCACACGTAGACTTGGCTTGGGCTTGTTGCATCCGAGCGAAGCGCATTGGTAAATCGTTTTCTTGCAACAAGTAGCTTGCGTGAGAATGCCGCCTCGTCCATATCAGAGGTGGCGGCAATCAGCAGTTGAATGATTGCGGGCATGGCATCTCGCGCAGCCGGTCCGACATCAGCGCCCGTGGGATCAATCGGCACCTCGCGCCACAGCAAGTGATCGAGTTGCTCTTCCTCAAGAATCCGCTCGATAACGGATTGGGCGTCGGCCCGCTCGCTTGGATCCGTGGGTAGGAAGCAATTGCCCACTGCGTATTGCCCGACCGCGGGCAGCTTGAGGCCAGCGGATTCGGCCATGGCTCTGAAAAACTGATCGGGGATCGCGGTCAAGACACCAGCGCCATCTCCCGTGTTTTCCTCAAAGCCGCAGCCGCCTCGGTGATCCATACGGCTATTGAGGAAGTAGGCGTCCTGCATGATTTGATGGCTGGGTTTGCCCTTAATGTGGGCAACAAATCCAACACCGCAAGCATCCTTCTCGAACGTGGGGTCGTAGAGCCCTTGCTTTAAAGGCAAACCCACACGCTGATCAATCCGTTTTGTCATGCTTCAATCTTCCGAGTTTGAGATCCCAAGCGGATCTTGAATACCAGGCACCCCAGAGCGCAGAGTCCCAAGCCGTCGGCAGCCCCGGCACGGCGTTTTAATTTGTCCGAATGTCCCTCGGGCGGACCTTGCTCCAAGGTCCTGTGAAACGTTGCTCTGAATGGTCGTGATCGTGGCCACGCGCAGCACTCAAGAAAACGCAGTCCATGGGACGCCCTCTCGGGCCTTGGATTCTCAGCTGCAGAATCACGAACCCATAGCGTCAGATCGTCTCAAGCAGCCGAGACTAGGGTCTAGGCCGGTGAACGAAGTCTCTGGTGCTGGAACCAGTCTGATTTCTGATCATGACGCCGACGCTCTCGAGTTGAAGAAAGGCTCCAACTCGGGGGAGCCAAAGATAACATTGGGCTACCCAAAGTCAAGGGAGGCGTAAGCTAAGCTTTTGATTTTGATCATTAACTCACTGATATTTATGGTAATAGTTGCTTGACCAAAAGAATGGAAATTCAGTGGAAGGCGTCGAAAAGGGAGGATCGTCAGCCAAACGGTCAACCCATCCCTTCTTCGATGTCTCTGGCGCGGGAGTGAAACCGAGTAGTGTGGGTAGAGCCGTCTTTTCTGCCACGATTTCTTGACAGTGATATACTCGCCGGCTCATTCAACGACGCACAATGTGCCCGAGTCCAGGAAAAAGTTATGAAATCAGCAGTGAAAGTGGCTGTCACCGGTGCAGCTGGCCAAATCAGTTATTCACTTCTATTTAGAATCGCATCCGGTCAAATGTTGGGCCCGGATCAACCGGTGCAACTTCAGCTCTTAGAGATCTCGCCTGCAATGAAAGCCCTTGAGGGCGTCATGATGGAGCTGGACGACTGCGCCTTCCCTTTGCTTGAATCCATGCAAGCGTCAGACGATCCGAACCAAGCGTTTTCTGGCATTGAGTATGCGTTGCTTGTGGGTTCAAGACCCAGAGGCCCAGGCATGGAGCGCAAAGATCTCCTCGAAGCGAATGCGCAAATTTTCTCCGTGCAAGGAAAAGCGCTAAACGAACACGCGGGCGACGATTTGCGGGTCCTGGTGGTGGGTAATCCGGCGAATACCAATTGTTTGATTGCCCAGCGCAATGCGCCAGATATCGATCCTCGCCGATTCACGGCGATGACCCGCCTGGATCATAATCGTGCGTTATCGCAACTGGCCGCTAAAACAGGCGCCAAAGCGAGGGACGTGAAAGATTTGGCGATTTGGGGCAATCACTCGGCCACCCAATATCCTGACTTATTCCATGCGACCGTTAATGGTCAAGCAGCCTCGGGTCTTGTCGATCAAGCTTGGATTGAGACAGATTTCATTCCTACGGTGCAGCAACGGGGTGCAGCGATTATCGAGGCTCGAGGACTTTCGAGCGCGGCCAGCGCCGCGAACGCAGCCATTGACCATATGCGTGACTGGGCGCTGGGGACCGCGGGTGTGGTCTCTATGGGCGTTTATTCGGATGGAAGCTATGGGATCGATCAGGGGTTGATCTACAGTTTTCCGTGCCGCTGCGAAGGCGGCGACTGGCAGATCGTTCAGGGCTTAGAGATTAACGAGTTTTCTCGTTCGAAAATGACGGCCACCGAAACTGAGCTGCAAGAGGAACGAGACGCAGTGTCCCACCTGCTTCCTGCCTAAGATCAATCCGATTCAGCGCTGGAATTCGGCAATCGAATCCAGCGCTGCCCAATACCCTGGGAAGGTCTTCGCGGTCACCGCTGGATTCTCAATCATGACGCCAGCGTCTGACATCGCGAGCAGTGAAAAGCACATCGCCATTCGATGATCCCCGTAAGTTGCGATTTGAGCCCTTCGAGGCGCTGACTGCGGCGTAATGGCGATGCTGTCATCTGTGGTGTCTACCTGCGCTCCGACCTTACGAAGCTCGGTCGCCATCGCGGTCATTCGGTCCGTTTCTTTGATGCGCCAGTTATAAATGTTGCGAATCCGGGTCGTACCTTCTGCAAAAAGTGCGAGCGTAGCGAGTGTCATCGCCGCATCGGGAATGTGATTCAAGTCTAGATCGACGCCTCTGAGCGCGCTGCCTGACTTTACGAGGATGTAATCAGGACCGCGCTGAACTTCCGCGCCCATGGCCTCGATGACGTCAGAAAAAGCCACGTCCCCTTGAAGACTCGATGTCCCTACGCCGCGCACCGTCACTTCGCCGCGTATGGCGGCCGCGGCCATGAAATAACTAGCACTGCTGGCATCTCCCTCGACGAGCATCTCTCCGGGAGAGATCGGCGTTTGCTGGCCTTCGATAAAGAATGTTCGATAGTCCTCATGTCGGACCTTGAGGCCGTAACGAGCCAAAACCGCCAGCGTCATATCGATGTAAGGCAAGGAGACCATTTCGCCGCGAATGTGGATGACGGTATCCCTGTCTGCGAGCGGTAGCGCCATCAGTAAGGCAGTTAAATATTGGCTGGATAAGCTACCATCGAGTTCGGTGGTGTCATGGTCGAAAGCGCCACCGATAAGAGCGAGTGGTGGGTAACCCTCTCGAACTGGATAGGTGATATGGACCCCGAGCTGTCTTAGGGCATCTACGAGAGGGCCAATGGGGCGTTCCCGCATGGCGTCATCACCATCGATGAGAAATTCCCCCTCTGTGAGTGCAAGGGCGGCCGTCAGCGGCCTGATGGCGGTCCCCGCGTTACCAAGAAAAAGCTGAGTGGGTGCGGCTTGCGCCTGAAACTTCCCGCCCAGTCCTTTAACGACACAGGTATTCTGCTCTTGGTCAAGCGCAACGTGAATGCCGAGTCGGGTCAGAGCATCCAACATCCGCTCGGTGTCCTCACTCACCAGGAGGTTTGAGAGGCGGGTGGTGCCTTTGGCCATCGCTGCCATCAGGAGGTGTCGGTTACTGAGGCTTTTTGAACCGGGCAACCAAATCTCACCTTTGACTGATTGGATGCGCCGCATATCTAAGACATTCGTGTTCACGCGCTCAGCTCCCCGCGGGCCCTGCAGTTCAGCCGGTTCAAAAACTCGCTAAGATCCTCTGCGACACCGGTCTGGACGCCCGTTGGGCCAGGTATTTCCCTCACCACACGGCCCGTCTCATTTTCAACACTGTAGATGGCCTCCGAAGATTCATCGCCTGTGGCAAAGAAAAAGGTGAATGCTTGCTTGAATCTCTTTTGTTGCAGGTAGTGGCCGAAAATATTCTCAATCAAATGTTCGAAGTCCGCTTCATTCCAGAGTTGGATCAAATCGACGGGCGCGTCTTCGAAAGTAAGATGCAACGGGCCACACCACAGGGACTGATAAAAGTCCCTAATGCTGTGATGGATTGGGCACTCTAGGGCCGCCTCAATGCGTTCGAAATTAACCTTGGGTATTTGTGGCTGGGGACGCCAGCGAATGTGCTCTTGGTCTCGAGACACTTCGCAAGAAGACGCCGCCTCGGTGAATCGAGGTGAGACAATGAGGCCGTCCGGGTAGTGCTCGGCATAGCGCTCAGCAAGATTCAAAATGGCGTCGTGACTCATGCTCCAATGATACGCTTGTGTCGGGCAGGATGTTAGATCGAGCCCCTATCGACGCATCTAACGTACTGTCTGTCAGACTAATGCGTGGTCTCTCGTCTCACGCGTTGATCATGGTCTTTAGCCAGTCGTTTCAACAGTCGACGTCTTTCCTTCAGGGGTAACTGGGCAATGGCGTTCACCAATGCCTCTTGGGAGGCCTTAGTGAACTGGTTGGTTAGCGCGATATGTTCAGACATCGCTGTGCTCACTTGATCTTGATCAATCCGTTCTTCTCCAAGGGCTTTTCCTAGGGTCTGTCGGCTCTCAAAGACCTGTTCGCGGAGACCGGCAAGATCAGCCTCGCTCTTTATCAATGCTTGCTGGAGTGGATGCACCATGGTGCTTGCGCCTTGTCGCGGTAGGCGCATGGCCTCGTGAAAGAGCTGCGGCGGCGCCCATCTGGGCCGGTGATTAGACGTCGCCTTCCCAATGAGAAAGCCGATTAGAAGCGTGTTGAGCACTAAAGATGCGCCTAATGCGAGATGAATTTTTGATTGCATCATGGCTGAATGTCTCCCAAATATTGCGCTGCCCAGACTATGGCATCGTCATAGTCGGTGCTGTCTACGAATCCGGAATCTTGGACGAGGTCACTGGTCAATAATCCTAAGCTCAAAATAAGCGCGTGCACCAAAGCGGGCCGCCAGGGCTCGGTCAAGGGTAGCAACCATCGTTCCGTGAAGGTGGCTGGCGGTGCTGAAATCAAGTTATGAATCCGCCATCGCATTTCCGAACTTCGATTCGGGATGACGTCTTCTGATAAGCGTTGGTCGAGACGACGGGCCTCTTGCCAGACTTCGAGCGTGAACGGATCGAACATGTCTGGATCGCCCAGATGCTGATCCTCCTCTGGCCATCGGTCGACGTCGCTGCCATAGAGTTTCAGTAGTTGGATCAGTCGCTGTTGCTCGCTCATAGCAGTCTCTTCGTTAAATTTCTGCGCGCGCGAGCCAAGAGCGACTCGACCGCAGCAATCGATAAGTCATGGATAGTGCCGATCTCTTGATTGGAAAACCCTTGGAAATAGGACAGTAAGAGAACGCTTCTCTGCCGTTCTGGCAATGCATCTAAGGCTTCGGCGACTTGAGCCGTTTTTCGATGCTGCTCGAAGGCGGATTGGGGTGTGTTGGCATTGTCGGTGCCGTTCACTGTCGAATCGCTCAGCTCACCTTCCCAGTCATCGGGAAGGGGGCTCAGCCGCTGATGTTTTCTGAACAGATCCATGCAAAGGTTGTGGGCAATTCGGTGTAACCAGGTGGAGAGCGTGGCTTTGGCTGGATCATAACGATCAGCACCCTGCCACAGTCTTAAGAACGTTTCCTGAACGACGTCCTCTGTGATCTCGGTGGATCGGCAGAGTCTGAAGGTGTAGCGCTCGATCATTGGCAAAAATCGAAGCATGAGTTCATTGAAAGCGTCAGCATCATGAGAGCTCACACGTTTGACGAGCGCGGCTTCCTCCTTCTGTCGGTCCATGGTGCCTCGGACGCGCTCGTCCATGCGATGGGTTAGTGCTGCGGTGGTTCGTGTCCACGCTCGGGACCCTCTGGACCTCGCATGTGGCGGCGTTCACCTTTCGGTCCTCGTCTGGCCAGCTGGCGTAATTGAGCCAATTCTCTTTTCGAGAGCAGACCGTCTCCATTGGTGTCCAGCCGAGCAAACATCCCTTGACGTATTTCCTCCGCACTGAGCGCGCCATTTTGATCCTGATCGGATTCGGCAAAAAATTGGTCTCTCCTCTCTTGCCGTTGCTTCATTCTGGCTTCGGCCTTGGCTTCCATCGAGGCTCTCGCTTCCTCGATCTCGCTTTGCGACACCTCGCCATCGCCATTTTTATCGGCGCGTTCTAGGCGCTGAGCCTGCATGTCTCGCGGCGATCTGAATTCTTCCAAGCTGATCATGCCATCACCGTCGCGATCCATTCTTTCAAAGGGTCGTTCCCTGGGTTCACTGTTCGCGGTGACCGAGAGAATCGCAAGGGTCAGTGGGGTCATGATTCTGATGATAAGTTGCATTGGGGTTCTCCTCAGGTAATGGGCGACAGGACGTTGAACAAAAAACCATTGAACATTCGTCTGCGACTAGAATTAACAACCACTATGCTTTTATTACGTGTCAGACGGACAGACCTGTCGCTGTCCCACGCTCGTTAAAAGGGTTTGATAATGACCAGTATCAGAATGGGAATCACGAGTATGAGCGCGCCTTCGTTGTAAATTCTAAAGAAGAGTGACGAAGGGATAGGCTCCCCAGCGATCAACTTTTTGGTATAGCGATAGGATTGAATGTGGTAAGCCAGCAGAAGGCCAACAAATAGCAGTTTCACATCCAGCCAAAGACCACCGAAACCGTAACCCAGCCAAAGCACAACGCCAGGGACTAAGGCGAGGATCATCATCAGGGTGGAAAAGCGAAACAGTTTACTCGCCATCATCACGAGGCGCCTGACATCTTCCCCAAGTCTCACGCCCTCTTGATGATGGACGAAAATTCTCGGGAGATAGAAAAGGCCCGCCATCCAAGCGATGACGAACAACACATGGAACACTTTAATCCACAGCATGAGGTGCCTATACGATATCTAGTGCGCCACCATCGACGCGAATGTTTTGAGCATTGATAAATCCAGCCTGTGCTGATGCCAAAAAGATCACTGCAGCTGCGACATCCTCTCGGGTTGCGAATCGTTCCATCGGGTTATCAAAGTAAGCTTCAGTGAGTTTTGATTCTGCTTCCTCGAATGTCTCGCCCCAGCCGCGTTTTCGGGCAGTTTCGGTGAAGCGAGCTTCAACTTCTGCTGTCCGAATGAGCCCGGGGGAAACCAAATTAACCGTGATGCCCGTTCCTTTAAGTGTCTTCGCGAGACTAACGGTGAAGTTAGCGAGAGCACCTTTGGCGGCGTAATAGTGCGGCATCCGAGCGTTAGGTCGCGTGGAACCTATGGTCCCTAAGTTGATGATTCGGCCTTGAGAAGAGGCTTTGAGTAGAGGCAGTAGATGTTGAGAGAGCTGCGCAACTGACACCAAATTATGATCGTAGAGCGTATGCCAATCTTCATAGGACAGACTGTCGAGATTTCCGCCCATGGCAATGCCATAATTGTTAACCAAGACGTCGAGGGTTGAATAGTCGCGTTTGTATTGTTCGATGACGGCTTCAATGCCTTCGGCTGTGCCCAAATCGCCGATCACGGCGCCAGCGAATGGTTTGAGATCAACGTCGGCCAGCTGATCGCTTGTGTGGGCATGGATAATGACCTTTGCGCCCAGGTGCGCGAACTGCTGGGCGATCGTGAAGCCCGTTCCGCGGTAGCTACCGCTGACCAATACCGTCTTATCTTCGAGCAGAAAGTCCATGAATCATCCAATAGGTTGTCCCGCTGAGTGTAGCGAAATTTAGGTATGGAAGCTTGGAGCCTGATTCAGTTTTTGCTCATGGTGGTGATTGCGACCACGGTTCAAACGATTACGGGATTTGCACTCGGGCTGATTTTGGTGGCGCTCACGGCAGCGTTCGGTGTGATCTCCGTTGTTGATTGTGCGGCGATTGTCTCGCTGATTTCGTTGATGAACACAGGGTTTTTGTTGCGCCGCGCCTACCGAGAACTCGATTTTAGGTTGGTTTTAGCGATTATGATCGGTTTGCTACCCATGTTGGGGGCAGGATTTTTTTGGTTGGACCAAGTTGGGCGAGATCAAGTTGCACTCCTGAAATTGATCATCGGTGTGATGGTGTTGCTCGCCGGGGTGACATTGATGCTCCGCCCCTCGATCTATCCAGCGGTGAGCCCTTTGCCCCTCTTTACTGGGGTTGGCTTGTTGGGTGGATTCTTTGGAGGTCTGTTCAGCGCAGCCGGCGCACCCATCGCTTATCTGATGTACAGACAGCCGCTGTCGATTCCTGTGATCAGGGCCTGTTTGTTGGCGGTCTTCTTTTTGAGCACCTTTGCGCGGGCAATACTCGGCGGGTTCGCAGGTCATTACTCTGCCGATGTCTTGCTGAAAACAGTGCTGGCTGCGCCGGTGATGTTGGTGACCACCTTACTGATTGAGCCCCATTTGTCATCGATTCCAGACCAAGCGGTGAGGCGTTTGGTTTTTCTAAGCTTAATGATCTTGGGCGCTTATCTAATTCTCTCGCCTGGATGAATTGGCGATTGGGCGCTTGAATGGGTCTGAAACGAAAGATCCCTCTCGAAAAGTGAACATGGGTAATGGATGGCAGAGGCGCAAAAAATCTAGCTTCGAGAGGGTTAAAGCCTGACTCGGGTTGGCATAACCGCCACGCTGTCTTGGCGTGTGAATCACAGTATATGTATCCCGTATGACATGGGCGATGCCTCGCGTTCTCGCTATAATCACCGCGCGAGAATTCATGGGCGATTGGCCGTTGTACCACGCGCTGATGTCGACTGATGATTGAAGGACGGTAAGCAGCGATCTTACCGATATGTTCAAGTGGTGATCCTAGCGCGCTTTTGGCGTGAGCTTTTCTCGAGCGTCTTTGTGGAGAATCTTATTGGAGAGTCCTTGGCATTGGGCTGTTTGAGAGAGTCTCCGAAGAGGAGCTTTGACGAGGTTCGTTAGGCGGCGCTTCCACAAAAAAGTAGGCGTCAGTTCCCGGAAGGGTGTTAGAAAATCTCAAGGATTCAGAGCTTTGATCGAGCGGTTTCCCTACCAGGATGAAGATGTCGAGGGCGTGTTGGCGCGGCTGATCGCTGATCAGAAATTTCTCAGCGTACTCGCCCAATGGTCGTTGCCGCGAGTGTCTCGATGGATCCCACCGATCGCAAAGTGGCTGCTTCTCAGGAGGCTGAAGCGGCTCGTTGGAGGCATCGACTCCATTGACCGATTTCAGGCGCTGGTCCGTGAATTCGTCGAGCGATTAGTGTCCTCCTCAATGGTGTCTTTTGAGGTTCGTGGGATCGAGCACCTTGATAAAGCCCAAGGCTATCTTTTTATCAGTAATCATCGAGACATTGCCGGCGACTCGATGTTGCTGAATTTGGCGCTTCATCGCCATGGCTTGAGGACGGTTCGCATCGCGGTTGGCGATAACCTCGTTGAGCAGGCGTACGCAACCGATTTGATGCGTCTAAATAAGAGCTTCTTTATCAATCGCACGGGCACCAATCCAAGGGATGTCTACAAGGACTTGGTTGCTGCGTCTAAATACATCGGTGATTCCATCGATCAGGGTGATTCCGTTTGGATCGCTCAAAGTGAGGGCCGCGCAAAAGACGGGCGGGATTTGACCGATGTGTCGGTGCTAAAGATGTTGCATTTGAGTGATCGCAAAGCGAGCGTCAGGGAGCACTTTGGGCGGCTGAACATCGTAGCCACCACCTTATCTTATGAATTTGATCCGCTAGATCAGGCCAAGGCTCGAGAGGTTCGATTGCGCCGAGAAACAGGGGGTTATCAGAAATCATCTGGCGAGGATCTGAGGAATCTCGCGCTGGGTTTGACCGGCTTCAAGGGACGCGTTGTGCTGACCCTAGGGCCGCCAATGACCACCATTCCAGAGAGTTTAGAGGCGCTGGCGGCTCAATTGGATGAGGCCATTTTGCAGGGCCAATGCATCTTCCCGATCAATGATTGGGCTGTGCGGATGCTTGAATCCACCGATCTTCATGCAGCGCTTGCCTCGGCGGACGAAGCCAAGGGATCAGATCGCGTTCTAAATTGTCCACCTGAAGACCGAGAGGATATGCTCAAGATGTATGCGGCGCCCCTCATGCTCAAAAACTTGGAAGGCTAATTCAGGTGACCCATCTCAGTTGATCGGTCAGCGCGCTGGGTCCCGCGCTGAGCTCCCCGAGTTGCTCTCGCAGTGCCAGGATATGCTCGGACCAAAATTTTTCGGAGCCGATAAACGAAAAAGCTCTCTGAAATGCGGGTTCTTCCCACCGCTGACTGACCCAAGCAGCATGATGGATAAGTCTCAATGTTCGAAGCGGCTCGATTAATTGGAGCTCGCTTGAATCAAAATCTCGTAAAGCGCGATACCCTCGCATGATGGCCTGCCACTGGCTGATTTGCTCCTCAACCGGTCCGGAAAGCAACATCCACAAATCCTGAATGGCTGGCCCTGTCCGAGCATCGTCGAAGTCAACGAAATGGGGTTGAGACTCTCGCCACAGCACGTTACCCATGTGGCAATCTCCGTGAACCCGAAGTGTGTGACTCGTCAAAGCGGATCTAAACTGTTCAAGTTGCGCGAGTATTTGATCGGTGACTGCTCGATAACCCTCTCGCGCAGTGTCCGGGATCAGGTTGCCGCTCAGAACGGAAGCGGCCGCTTGATGCCCGAAGGCCTCAATCGACAGAGCGGGTCGATGGTCGAAGGTCTGCCGGCGGCCAATGGAATGGATCATCGCGATATGCCGACCAAGCGTCTCTAGGCAATTAAGATCGTCAACCGGGGGCGCTCGCCCGCCTTGTCTCGGAAACACCGAAAACCGCAGTTTTTGGTCGAACAAGAGACTCTTATCCTCGATGCGGATGGGCGCAACGACGGAGAGCTCTTCCGCCTTGAGCTCTAACGTGAACTGATGCTCCTCAAGGATTTGCTCGTCAGTCCACCGATTCGCGCGATAAAACTTAGCTATGATCGGCTCGTCATCTTCAATGCCAATTTGGTAAACGCGATTCTCGTAGCTATTGAGCTCAATCAGCCTTGCGTCAGGTCGCAGACCCAGCGATTCGATCGCGTCCAAGATGGTGTCGGGCGTTAAAGCTGAGAAATCTGCTGGTGGCATGAGTGATGCCCTACGAGAGCACGGAGGCTTTGATGTGGGCAAGGAGCGTCTGTCCCGGCTCGAGATTGAGGCTCTCGCAAGACTTGCGAGTGATCTGGGCGAGAAACGATTGGCCTTCACAATTTAAGCGAATCAGCGCACGGCCCCCACTTAGATCAATTCCCTCAACCGCACACCTTAAGTGATTCAAAATGCTGCTGTTGGGATGCTCGGAGAGGGACAAGCTGACATCCTGTACTCGGATCAGTAAGCGATGGTCAGTGTTCATCGATAACGTCGTGTCGGGAATCCACATGCTCTGCTGGCCGATGGTCAATTCGGTCAGTTCCTGAGTTTCATCCAGCTTCGAGGCTCGACCTATCAGGACGCAAGCGGCATCCTCCAGATGGTATTTCGCAAGTTCAAAGTCGGCGGCGAGCTCGCTGAGGGGTTCACAGCGTTTGAGTAAGCCGGATTCGAGCCACAAAACTGTGTCTGCAAGACGCACAATTTCATCCCAGCGATGGCTCACGTAAATCATAGGTACGCCGAATTCTGACTTGATCCGCAGAAGAATTCGAATCAATTGCATACGAGCGCGGGGATCGAGAGACGCCAACGGCTCATCAAGCAACAGCAACCTAGGTTGGTTAATCAAGGTTCTGGCGAGGCCCACCCGTTGTTGTTCTCCGCCCGATAATGTGGAGGGCGCGCGATCAAGCAATGAACCGATATCGGTCGCCTCGACGACTGCGGTCCAATCGAGTCCAAGCTGCTGATGGGCTCGGCGCTCAGCGTAGGCTAAGTTGCCGCGTACGCTGAGGTGCGGTAGCAGTTGCTGATCTTGGAATACAAAGCCGATGCCCCGCGCCTCGGGTGCGGAGAAGTGATGTCTCGCTTGCCAGAGCTCATCGCCAAACCGAATGGTGGTGCCCACGGATTCGCGTTCCGGGCAAAGCCCCGCAATGGCTTTTAGTAATGTTGATTTCCCCGCACCTGATTGTCCATAAAGTGCCAACACGCCACTGAGAACGGTTTCGAACGCGCAATTGAGTACAGGCTTCGAGGCTCGGGTGATGTTGAGATCGACCGAAAGCGTTGCTCGTGGGCCGTGACTTAAAGG
>Ga0255759_10002113_pt1 | contig 17810 bp, 16 predicted proteins | sample 101ome_20_FD_179959 | JGI IMG/M metagenome (GOLD analysis project Ga0255759, IMG submission 179959) | Coastal salt marsh microbial communities from the Groves Creek Marsh, Skidaway Island, Georgia - 101404AT metaG (version 2) | ecosystem: Environmental > Aquatic > Marine > Intertidal zone >...
TCAGTTGGAGGTCTATATATTTTATTAGGTTTAACAAAATCATTAAAATAATTGATGGCAAAGCCAATCATATCATCAATTAAAATTTGATTACTTAACAATAAGTCTGCGTCATAATAATTCTTCAGAAACCCCCACAGAATATCTTTATTTATAGAATTGGATGCACTAACCAGGTTTAGTAACAATGAAAATTGAATATCTATTGAATTATTTGGAGGGTTACCATTGTGTATGTGCCAGACTGGATTATCATAGTTTATGGTGTTCCCTTCGTTTAGTGTATTGTTATAGTTTTTGAGATGTGAATTATATTCATCCATATTTTTGGGGATAACATCAAAATATAATCTCTTTGCTTTTCTTGGTGATTGGTACATAAAAAGTGATAAGCTATCTTGAGATCCATATTTTAACCATTCATCAATTGATAGCCCATTACCACGAGATTTTGATATCTTCTCGCCATTTTCATCGAGAAATAATTCATAATTGAACCCTTCAGGAGGCTGGCCTCCAATTGCTCTACAAATTTGGCTACTCAGCTTAACTGAGTCAATAAGGTCCTTTCCTGACATCTCATAATTAATTGATAGTGCTTTCCATCTCATCGCCCAGTCAGCTCTCCACTGAAGCTTAACGTTACCATTTAGGATATCTGTTTCAACCTCTTTGCCTGTTATTGGGTTGGTGTAACTTATAGTATAATCAGTTGGATTGACTTCATTAATTTTAACCTGAAATACTTGTCTTGTTTCTTTGCATATAGGAAGAAATGGGCTGTAACTTGCTCTTCTCTCTTCCCCAAGAATGGGCTTCACAATATTGAGGATCTTTTCGTGATTGTTAAGGATATCAATTAGGACCTCGTTAAACTTACCTTCTTTGTAATAGTCAGTTGAACTAATAAATTCATAACTAAATGAAAAGTCATCCAAGAATTTTTTTAACCTATTATTATTATGTTCTCCAAAGCTGCTATAAAGCCCAAAAGGGTCAGGGACCTCTGTAAGAGGTTTGCCAATATGTTTTGAAGTGGAGTCTTGGTTTGGTATATTATCAGGAACTTTTCTGAGAGCATCCATGTCGTCTGAAAAGCATATAAGTTTTGATTTTACCTTATTATTTGTAAGCACTTTAAATGCATTCTGGACCATCAATGTCCTCGCCACCTCACCAAAAGTTCCTATGTGTGGCAGTCCAGATGGGCCATAACCGGTTTCAAAAATAACAGTATCTGTTTTAGTCTCTTTTAATTTATCGATTACTTTTTGTGCCTCAATGAAAGGCCATGCTTTTATATTACTGAAGTCTTCCATTTATATGTGACGCTAAAAAAATGTTTAATCATGAAAATGTTTTGACAACTTCAATCCTTGAGATTGATAAGTTGAGCCAATGTCCGTACCATACAACTTTGATGGAGGTTCTGCAAGTTTCTCATATTTTAATCTTGCAATTATTTGATTGTCTTCAATATAGAATGGAACATCGAGACTTCTCACTTCCAAAACGCCTTTGCTACCTTTACTTAAATCTTCAGTATCACCAAAGCCTGGGTCAAAAAAGCCTGCGTAATGAACTCTTAGTTCACCCATAGATGGATCGATAGGCACCATTTCAGCGGCATATTCCGCAGGTATTCTTACATATTCACTTGAAGCCAAAATATAAAATTCATTTGGATCTAAAACTAATCTTTTCTTCTCATTTTCAAATATTGGATCCCAATATTCATTCTTATTATAATAGCCAATCCTATCAAGATCGATTGGAGGAGTATAATGCTTTGCCTTATATCCGATTATATTGTCAGAACTGCTTAAGGATACTCCTAGTTGAAGTCCATCCGATATCCTTGCGATCCCATTTACAAGACCAAACCCATTATATTTGTTTGAGAGTTCTTTATGTAATGATTTGAGTTCTCTATCAGAAATTATTGATCTTTGTTGTTCTAATTGGGATGGGTTTTTTCTGATAAATCTAAGCTGGCTTAGACGAGAATTTTCACGAATTATGATGGAATATTTATGAGGTGATATCTCAGCATACAATGGTCCAGTATATCCGGGGACTATTTTATCAAAAGATTGAGTTTTATCTGCAATAATTCTGGTAAAAACATCTAATCTACCCGTTGAACTCTTTGGATTTGCAATAGCCCAAATACTTTCTGGCAACTCAAGAAACTCTTTCAATTCTACCAAATATACACAATTTCTTTCCAAAACGGCGCCACTTTCAATTTCGAACTCATGATCAATCAGGTCACCAGCACATTCAAGAACAGTTTTGTCACTATTTGGTATGAAACTTGCGCGAATTCTATAAGCTTTTTTACCTAATCTTAAATCAAGACTTGCTGGTTGTATTTGTTGCTCGGGGATTGGGTCTAGTGATTGGATCTTTTTTCTATTTATAAGAGTTTTAATGAGGCTGTAGGGAAGAATACCACTAGCACCAGTCAAAGCCTGATTTCTATTTTCTTCATTATTGGGATGTTGCATATTTTCGTTTAATAGGCTCATGGTAACTTTTTTGTATCATTATACATAAAAATGAGTATATAAATAGCTAAATGTAGCAACATTAAACAACATTTAGATGTACATATTATTCAAATAAAAGGTTTTTTTAAAATTAGTTTTTTAACTCTAATCATGTTTTAATTTTAACTAAAAAGTTATGAGTCTATGAAAATGGCTAAGAAATTGAAAGAAAGAAATTTAAATATACAAACTAAGTTTATTCATGATGGATCTTTGAGGTCCCAAAATAATGAAACTTCAGAAGCCATATATTTAACATCAGGCTATGTATATAATTCAGCAGAAGAAGCAGAGGCTAGATTCAATGGTGAAATTGATGGCTATATTTATAGTAGGTACTCAAATCCTAATTTATCTATGCTCCAAAAAAAATTATGTGAGATGGAGGGAGCTGAGGCAGCCAGGTTAACTGCTTCAGGAATGGCTGCTGTATTTTGGTCTCTCTTTTCAAATGTAAAAGCTGGAGATCATATTGTAGGTGCAGATGCAATTTTTGGCTCTTGCCTCTCTATATTGAAAGATATTCTCCCGAATTATGGTATAGAAGTAACGATTGTGAGGGCAACAAATATTGAAGCTTGGAAAAAAGCAATCAAGAAAAATACAAAAGTATTTTTCTTTGAAACACCTACAAACCCTATGCTCGAAATATTAGATATAAAGGCTATTTCCGATATAGCAAAAGAGAATGGAATTAAAGTAATTATTGATAATGTATTTGCGACTCCATTGAGACAACGACCACTCGAGCTTGGTGCTGATATTGTTATTTATTCAGCAACAAAACATATAGATGGGCAGGGTAGGTGTTTAGGTGGAGTAATCCTTGGAGAAGCTGAATTTATTGAAAATAAACTTCATGATTATCTAAAACACACTGGACCAGCATTAAGCCCATTTAATGCTTGGGTAATGATGAAAGGTTTAGAAACCTTGGGTGTTAGAACTGATAGGCAGATTGAAAATGCAAATTTAATTGCTAAGCATTTAAAAACTTTAACAGAAGTTTCTCAGGTAATTTATCCTGGTCACCGGGATCATCCGCAATTTGAAATTGCACAAAAACAAATGAGCGGTGGTGGACCTTTGGTTACATTTAAAATAAAAGGTGGTAAGCAGGAAGCATTTAGTTTTCTTAATAAATTAGAAATTATAAAAATATCGAATAATCTGGGCGATACAAAAAGCCTTATTACTCACCCATCCACAACAACCCACCGTAGTGTTTCTGCTGAAGACAAAGCTGTTTTGGGAATCACAGATAACACTCTCAGATTATCTGTTGGACTTGAGGATATTTCTGATATTATTGACGATTTGAATTTTGCTATATCTGTAGTAAAATAAATAATTATGAATAGATCACACATAAAAGATATAAAATCTTCAAATACAGATTGTAAAGAAAATCAATTCGAAGAATTTCAGGACATATTGCATAGAAATTTTAAATATTTCTCCTATATCGTTTTTTCAAATAAGCTAGTTGAGTATAATAGTATCAAAAATGAAAGTTCAATGGTTATTGAGGACTGTCATCCTAAGTCCGCAAATGGGTGTCATTTAAATTTCCCTTACGAAGGTGAGAATGAAAAGGAAAATTATTTTCATGCCCATTCAGGAGATATAAATTACATATTATCAAATTCAAATATTGAAGTTACAAATATTCATACAAATAATATATATTTTCAACAAATTGGATCTTTTGATATCTAGATATCTCAAATTAACAAATGAAGTTTTATCCGGTAATAAAAATAGTTGGCATATTCCTATTGATTCTAGGATTTTCTATGTTATTCCCAGCTCTAATTGATGGTTTGTATGGAAACCAAAATTATAAAGTCTTCATACTTTCTTCCCTAATTACTAGTCTTACAGGATTTATTTTAATCTTATCAGTATGGGGTAAAGAACAACAACTAGGATTGCGTGAAGCATTCTTATTGACGACATTAACTTGGGTATTGATAGCAATTTTTTCATCCATTCCAATTTATATTTCAGACTCTGGGCTGAGCTTTACAGATTCATTTTTTGAGTCAATGTCTGGTATCACTACTACTGGTGCGACTGTAATACAAAACCTTGAGATTCAATCAAAGGGCATACTTATTTGGAGAGCATTATTACAATGGTTAGGTGGTATCGGAATTATTGTGATGGCTGTTGCAGTTTTACCAATGTTGCAAGTAGGAGGAATGCAATTGTTTAGACTTGAGTCGTCCGATAATGCAGAAAAAATCTTACCGAGAGCGACACAACTAGCAGGATCACTGGTATTATTATATGTAATAATTACAATGTCATGCGCACTAGCATATAACATCGGTGGTATGGGTTTATTTGATTCTTTAGCACATTCATTAACCACGATCTCAACTGGTGGATATTCTACTCACACAGACTCATTTGCTTATTTCTCAAATAGTAATTTGGAGTATATAGCCGTACTATTTATGATAGTAGGCAGTCTTCCATTCGTATTGTATTTGCAATTTGCGAGGGGGAAAGCATCTAGTTTATTTCTAGATAGCCAAGTATTAGCCTTTTTCACGATTTTATCAGTATCCGTAATTTTATGTGTTTTATATATTCAAAATAATGCAGATATAAGTAGCGCTGAATCTATTCGTAAGTCTCTATTTAATGTTACTTCAATATTAACAGGTACTGGCTATGTCTCAGCTGATTATATGGAATGGGGACCTTTTATAGTCTCACTATTTTTTATACTTATGCTCATTGGAGGATGTGCTGGGTCAACATCTTGCGGTCTTAAGGTGTTCAGGGTCCAAATTTTATATAAGCAAGTTATAATCCAAACTAAGAAAATTGCATTTCCTGATGCAGTGTTAGTACCGCTATATAATGGAAAAGAAATTCCTGAAAACGTTAGTAAAGCAGTGACATCATTTTTTCTCCTATTCATTATTTCTTTTGTTATCATCGGATTAGTTTTGAGTTTATTGGGATTGGATTTAATAACAGCATTTTCAGCCTCAGCAAGCGCGATATCTAATGTGGGTCCGGGACTTGGCGCTATTGTGGGTCCAACAGAAACTTATGCTTCAATCGACTCAATTTCAAAGTGGATATTATCATTTGCCATGTTACTTGGAAGACTTGAAATTCTTACAGTAATGGTGATATTTACATCATACTTCTGGAGGCAGTGATATCTCTTTACAAATTAATTTTGACCAAGCATTATCCCTTCAAAGAGAAATACTGGAAAAGTTAGTCTCTTTTGATACCACAAGTGAGAAATCAAATATTGAGTTGGTTAATTATATTTGTGATTTTTTGTCTAGGTATGAAATTGATACCGAAAAAATATATAATGAGGATAGATCAAAAGCTTCTATATTTTATTCAATTGGTGAAGAGAGTCAAAAAGGGCTGATATTTTCAGCCCATACTGACACAGTGCCTGTTGACATATCGCAATGGTCTACAGATCCTTATACTCTGAATATTAGAGATAATAAGTATATAGGTCGGGGCACAACTGATATGAAAGGCTTCATTTCTATTTTGCTATCTCTAACACCTTGGTTGATTTCAAATAACCTATCTAATCCATTTCATGTGGCATTGAGTTATGATGAAGAAGTTGGTTGTTTGGGTGTTCAACCACTTATAGAAAGCATTAAGAACAAAATACAAGAACCAAAGCTTGTAATTGTTGGTGAACCTACAAAATTACAAATAATAGATAGGCATAAAAGTTGTCATACCTACCAAACAGAATTTTTTGGATTAAAGGCTCACTCCTGTGATCCATCTTGGGGTTGTAATGCTATTTATTTTGCATCAGTTTTTATTGAAAAGCTCAAGGAATTTGAAATGCAACTTAAAGAAGAAAATAAAGATGAGAATTTTGATCCACCATATTCGACAATAAATATCGGCGTAATTCAGGGGGGTAATGCTCATAATATAGTACCTGATTATGTAAAAATACTTTGGCAGATAAGATGCTTGCCAGATTCAGATCATAAGATTTTGCTCAAGGGACTATTTGAAAATATTATTCCTAATATTGAGTCAGATATGAAAGCAAAAAGTAAAGCAGCTCACATAGTTAATAAGAATATGTCTAATATACTTCCTTTGAAAAAATCAACTAATTCTAATACATTAGATAATCTAACAACAAAAACAAATACTCCAAGTGGTGTATCATACGGAACTGATGCAGGTTATTTTTCAAAGCAGGGTTGGCAAACAATTGTCTGTGGTCCTGGAGATATTGAACAAGCACACAAATCTGATGAGTACATCTTGATAGAAGATATTAAATCAGGCATGCGGTTTGTTGAAAATATAGTGAATAGTTATTTAATCTAGATATTTAAGCAATATTTTAAAATTGCTTTTTGTATATGCAGTCTATTTTCAGCTTGATCATAAACTAGCGACCGTGAGCTATCAATAACCTCATCTGTAACTTCTTCACCTCTATGTGCTGGTAAACAATGCAAGAATATTGCCTCATCAGGAGATTTTTGCAGTAACTCCATATTTACTTGGTAATCCTTGAGTATTTTAATTTTTTCTAATCGTTTTGTTTCCAAATCATTCATTGATATCCATGTATCTGTTACAATACAATTTGCTGATTTAATTGCGCCAGTAATATCTTGGGTAACTGTTAAATTGGCATTATTTTTTTTTGCATGTTCTATATATTCTTGATGAGGCATAAGACTTTTTGGTATTGCCATATTTAATTTAAAATTAAATATAGATGAGGCTTGTATCCATGTGTTAGCAACATTATTTCCGTCTCCTATCCATGTAATATTAAGATCTTCAATAGTACCAAAATGTTCCTTTAGAGTCATTAAATCAGCCATAATTTGACATGGATGACTCATATCCGTTAGGGCATTAATAACAGGAATATCAGAGTTATCAGAAAATTCTATTAGTTCATCGTGATTTGCATTACGTATAATAATCCCATCCAAATACCTTGACATCACCTTTGCTGTATCTTTAATCGACTCACCACGGCCCAGTTGGGATGTTTTTGTATCTAAGAATATGCAATGACCACCTAATTGGGATATAGCAACTTCAAATGAAATTCTTGTTCTAGTAGATGGTTTATCAAAAAGAAGTATGAATGATTTATTTTTTAATAGATCGAATGATTTGCTTGGATCTGCTTTTACTTTTAAACCAAAATTTAAAATTGTATTTAAGTCCTCTTTATCAATTTCGTGAAGATTAATAAAGTTTCTCATTGTATATTGTTTTTGACTAACCATTTGCTTAGATTTCTCTCAGAGTAATATCAAGAATATCAATTACTTCATCTATCTCTGATTTTGTGATATTTAGAGGTGGGAGTAGTCTTATGACGTTATCTCCGGCACCCACTGTTAACAGATTTTTTTCGAATAGTTTGTTTGCAACGATACTGCTATCGATATTAAACTTTATACCAATCATTAATCCCAATCCCCTAATCTCACTAATTAGGTTACTCCCAGCTTTGAGCTTATTTAATTTTGAATTAAAGATTTTACCTTTTTCCTCAACTTCTGCTAAGAAGCTATTGTTATTTACAATATCCATAACACAGTTACCCACTGCTGAAGCAAGGGGATTTCCTCCAAAAGTTGAACCGTGAGTTCCAGGGCCAAGGGCATTTGCTACTTCATCAGTCATAAGGCATGCCCCAATTGGAAAGCCTCCACCTAATCCTTTTGCAAGTGCCATCACATCAGGATTTACATCAAACCACTCGTGTGCAAATAATTTACCAGTTCTTCCCATTCCGCATTGAACTTCATCAAATAGGATTAAAATATCGTTTGCTTTTGCAATATTACTTACTTCATTGATGAAGTTCTCATCAAAGGTGTTTATACCCCCTTCACCTTGAATCGGTTCGATTAATATTGCTGCAATAGTATCATTTATGGAGCTTTTTAATTCATCAAGATTATTTCGTTCAATATTTATGAACCCCTGTAAAGGGAGCCCAAAACCCTCTAGGTGTGAGCTATTATTTGCAGCGGCTATGGTCCCCAGAGTTCTGCCGTGGAACGAACCCTTAAAAGTTATGATTTTAGATTTATCATTATTACCTTTGTTAAAATGGTACCTTCTTGCGGCTTTTATAGTACACTCAACAGCTTCTGCCCCAGAGTTACAGAAAAAAACTTTATCAGCAAACGAACTTAATGTTAATTTCTCTGCGAGTTTCTGTTGTCCTTCAATATTATAGAGGTTTGAGACATGCCATAATTTCTCAGCTTGACCTTTGAGGGCTTCGATTAGTTTTTCGTTTGAATGTCCCAGTATATTTACAGCAATTCCAGCTGCCAGGTCCATATATTTATCGCCATCAGCAGTGTATAAATAAATTCCATTCCCATGAGAAAATGAAACATTTTTCCTGTTATATGTCTTGGCTACTGAATTATTCATAAAGTAAATTTAATTTGAGTTAAATTGGATATTTTAATCTTAAAAATTATTTAGTCAATTACATTCAATTTAGTTATGACTTTAGTTTATAACCGATATGAAATAAATAGCAGCTGATTGAAAATAGAATTATGTTTAATAACATCAAGCACAAGCCGCCCAGCAATAAATTACCGTCTGCATGTCCCGTAATCCCATATCTGAAGCCATCGATAGCCTGAAAAAAAGGATTATATTGAGCTATGGTTTGTATATTTTGTGGCAGATCTCTTATAGAATAAAATGTACCAGATAGAAATGTCATTGGAGTTATAATAAAGTTTGTGACCGCCCCCATATGGTCAAATTTTTCTGCCCATAAACCCCCAATAATACCAATGAGACTCATGAAAAGTGAGCCCATTAGAGAATAGTATAGTATGATAAAAATGCTATAAAAATCAATTTTCAAAAAAAGTGTAATAATAGAGAAGCCAATCAATGCAATCAAACATCCTCGTACAACGCCACCCGCAACATATCCTATGGTTAGTTCTACTGCATTCATTGGTGGGAGCAAGAGGTCAACGATATTTCCTTGAATTTTTCCGCTTACTATTGATGATGACGTATTTGCAAAAGCGTTTTGTAATATCATCATCATGATTATACCAGGGGCTAAGAAATGAGAAAAAGGCATCCCAAAGATTTCTGGTCGGGCTTTTCCAATTGCAACAGAAAAAACAAATAAGAAAAGTAAAGCTGTCATCAGGGGGCCGAACACAGTTTGTTGCCAAACTTTTAGAAATCTTCTAATTTCACGTTGTATTTGTGTGTATAAACCAAGCCAATTGACCAGGCCAATTTCTTTTCTTTTGCTAAAATTTTTTAGTGTACGATTCATGATTTAATTGCATGTATTTATAGTACTTATCTCTGTTGAAAACAATACATAAAAGTTATGTTTTTACGTAAATGTAGTACTATTAAGTGTGGTTGTTACAACAACATATTGATTTCATTATTATTACAAATTGAGGTACTGCTATGGCTTGGACAGACGAAAGAGTAGAGCAACTAAGAAAGCTTTGGAGCGAAGGCTTGAGTGCAAGTCAAATCGCTAACCGTCTTGGTGATGTAACACGTAATGCTGTTATTGGTAAAGTTCATCGTTTAGGTCTTGAAGCAAGAGCTAAACCTCAAAAGAAACAAATTGTGGTAGGGCAACTTGATGCAAATGTCATGTCCGTAAGTTATTCAGGAAATTTGGCATTTAAAGAAACTGAAATTGATGATTCAGAATTTGGATATAAAACGGAAACAATAAAACCTAATTTTCAATCAATTACAGCTATCCCAGATAATTTTTCAGTAACAATTCTAAATCTTACTGAAAATCACTGCAAATGGCCCATTGGAGACCCAGGCGAAGAAGATTTCCACTTTTGTGGTCATCAGTCTTTGAGTGGGATGCCCTATTGTGAGCATCATGCCAGTGTTGCCTATAAAAAATTTAAATTGAATAAGTTACCAAACTAAAAGCTTAACTGATAAGATATTGGCAACCATTTAAAGCCGCCATCATTTTTCTCTTCAACATAACCAACTGCTGGGAATGGCATATGATAACCAATCATAGGGGTTTTATCTTTTGCTAGCATGCTGAGGATTCGTTTTCTGCTTTCTACTGCTAAATCTTTAATATCATCGAACATAACATGCCAATCAGGAACTTGCATAGATACCACATAATGATTGGTGATGTCTGCAGCGAAAAAGATTGTTTTATTGTTGCTTTCGATATTGTAGCACATATGTCCAGGGGAATGACCAAACCCATTTACTGCTGTAATTCCTGTTACAACTTCCTGGTCGGGCTTAATAAATTCCATCTTATCTGTAAGGGGGAGGCAGATTTTCTCAAAAATCTCTTTATTTGCTTTTCTTTGCTCTGGGATATTTTTGCCAGTATTCCAACAATCAAATTCTGTTTCACCAATAATTATAGTTGCGTTACTGAAATACCCATCGTCTAATAGCATTAAACCTCCAATGTGGTCGGGGTGACAGTGGGTTATAACTATTTTTGTAACGTCATTATGATTATATCCAGAACTTTCAAGTAAGCTTATCAACTTACCATGTTTCTCATTTAGTTTACCATTACCAGGGTCAAATAAAATTAGATCATTTCCAGTATTTACAAGAATTGGTGTAAAACCATGCTCAAACTGTTTTTCAGGCAAAAGATTTTCTCTTAAGAGCTTATGCACTTCACTTTCATCAACATTTTGTCCAAATATAGGGTAAGGACCATCTCGCTGAACTAGTCCATCTAATATTGTAGTGATCTCAAAATCACCCATTGTAAATCTGAATATTTCTGGATAAATATTTCCTGTCTTTGCAATAGTCATTTGATCCTCTTAAAGTTAAATAATTAATTTTTTATTAGTGTACCAATTCCATCTTCTGTGAATAGCTCTAATATTATAGCATTTTCAACTCTTCCATCTAGAATTACAGATTTTTCCACGCCATTCTTTATTGCTTCAATACATGTTTCAATTTTTGGTATCATACCACCATTGATTGTACCAGTGGACATTAGTCGTTTTGCTTCGCTTATTTTTAATTCATTAATTAGGTTTTTGTTATCATCAAGAACACCCACAATATCAGTTAGCATAAGTAATCGTTTTGCATTTAAAGCACTTGCAATTGCTCCAGCTGCAGTGTCAGCATTGATATTATAAGTGATATTATCGTGACTTATACCAAGTGGTGTAATGACAGGTATTTGTCCTGTGTTGCATGTCTCTATAATTATATCTGGTGATATACTTTCAGGTTCTCCAACAAACCCAAGATCCATAATCTTTTCAATATTGGAGTCAGTCTCTTGCGCATTAGTTAATTTTTTTGCTCTAATTATGGAATCTTTGTTTCCTGATAAACTAACAGATTTTCCTCCAAATTTTTTAATACTGCTCACAATATCTCTATTAATTATCTCATATAAGACCTTTTCAACAACCTTGATTGTTTCGGCGTCTGTTATTCTGAGTCCATTATGGAACTTACTTTCGACCCCCTGTTCTTTTAAGGTCTCACCAATTTGAGGTCCACCACCATGAACAACAATTGGGTACATTCCAGCGTGTTGTAACATAACTATATTTTGTGCAAACTTTTCTGCTAAATTACTATTTACCATTGCATGTCCACCATATTTTACAACTATGTATTCTTCATTATACAATTGCATATATGGGAGTGCTTCAGATAAAATCTTTGCTCTTACAGTTGAATCTATTTTTTGCATAAAATATCCATTTAAGTGTTTATAATTCTATATATGAGCGCCCTTATTATATCAATACCATATTTATCTTTACTTGATGAAACTAGAATTCCTGGTCTTGCTGCAGCTCTTTTACTAATTTTTTCATTGGTTGTTTCTATTAGTTTTTGACTCTGAGATTTATTAATTTTATCATATTTTGTCATGACTATTTGATATGAAACTGCTGCACTATCAAGTATATCCATTATATTTTCATCTATTTCTTTTATGCCGTGCCTTGAGTCTATTAAGAAAAAAACAAGCTCAAGTTCTTTTCTACCTTGTAGATAATCATAAGTGAGACTTTTCCATTTTTTTATTGCATCTTTGCTTGCCTTGGCATAGCCAAAACCTGGGAGATCTACCAAATAAAAAGCATCATCTTGAGAAAAGAAATTGATCATTTGCGTCCTACCGGGTGTATTTGATACTCTCGCTAATCCTGAAACTTCTGTGATTGAATTTATGAGACTGGATTTTCCAACATTTGATCTTCCAGCAAAAGCTATCTCCCTTTTGTTGTGAAATGGGTATCCTGAATTGCTTGCTACTGAAATTACAAACTTACTAGTTCTAGCAAATAAAAGTCTTGAGTTTTCAAGTTCTACATCTGTAAAATCGTCGATATCAATAATTAATGACTTTCTGATTTCTTCTTCTTGAATGTGTTCACTATGTTCGACCATAATTCAACCTCAACCCCCATACGTTTCATTATAATATATTGCTGAAGGGAAGAAAGTGTATTATTCCACGCCCAATATATTACAAGCCCTGCAGAAAATTGAGCGAAAAGAAAGGTAAGAAATACAGGCATCCACGCAAATATTTTTTGTTGAATTGGATCTGGTGGAGCTGGGTTAAGACGCATCTGAATAAACATAGTGAATCCCATGATAATTGGCCAGATTCCAATAATTAAAAATGATGGAGGTGTCCATGGAATTAATCCAAATAGATTGAATATTGTTGTTGGATCTTTTGCAGATAAATCTTGTATCCATCCATAGAATGGTTGGTGCCTCATTTCCATAGTACATAATAGGACTTTATAAAGTGCAAAAAATACGGGCACTTGAATTAGAATTGGTATACATCCTGATAATGGGTTTACTTTATCCCTTTTGTATAATGCAATTATTGCTTGTTGTTGTTTTGCTCTATCATCTTTGTATGTATCTCTTATTTTTAGCATTTCTGGTGATAGCTTTTTCATAGCACTCATTGATACGTAAGCTTTATTTGCCAGAGGGAAAAATACAATTTTAATCAGAATTGTTACCCCGAGTATTGATAAGCCATAATTACCAAGTAATCCATATAGCCATTGAAGGACATAAAATAGTGGTTTTGTTAGGAAATAAAACCACCCCCAGTCGACAAGAAGGTCAAATTTTTCGAATGAATGTACTTCTTCGTAATTATCAAGTATTTTTACTTCTTTCGCTCCAGCAAATATTTGAGACTCAATATCAATTGAAGTATTTGCATTCAATTGTTGAGCTTCTCCAAGGTAATCTACTTGATAATTATTTCCATTTCCTTGTGATGTAAACCTACCCTGGTAAGTCAGTGTTTTTGGCGGAATTATAACAGTTGCCCAGTTTTTATCAGTGAATCCAAGCCACCCTCCTGAAATATTTTCAAATGACTCAGTTTTTTCTATAATATCAGAATAATCTGCTTTCTTCTCTCCTTCATCACCTAAGACACCAATGTATCCTTCATGTAAAACGAAGAAATTTTGATAGTCTTCAGGTAATCCTTTTCTTGAAATTAGCGAATATGGGTATATGGTTAGATCATTGTCAGTATTATTCTCTATATTTTGTTGAACTGTGAATAGATAGTTTTCATCAACTGCATATTTCTTTGTAAAAATAAGACCTTCCCCGTTATCCCATCTAAGCTTTATAGGTTGATTGACTGATAGTTCTTCTCCTTCAATGATCTCCCAAACAGATTTATCATCCGGCAGTTTGATTTTTAAATCAGAACCAGATACCCATCCTTGATGTGCATAATATGGATTTTGAGATGAATATGGTCTAAATATATGAACTAAATCACTATCCTCTGATAAACTCTCTCGATAATTTTTGAGTTGAATATCGTCTAACTTTGCACCTGTGAGTGAAATCGACCCACCTAAGTTTTTTGTGTTAATTTTGATACGTCTTGCCTCAACATACTCATTGTTGGATGATCCACCAGGAGCCTGAATGGAGATATCATTATTTTTGACTGGATCACTTGGGAGAGGTATATTTGACAAATCTTGAGTAGCTACAGTATCGTTTTCTGCAGACACTTGTTCAGGTGATCTATCCTCAATTTGTTTACTCCCAACAAAGTATTGCCAAAAAAGAAGTACTATTATTGATAGTGTTATCGCTAGTAAAAAATTTCTTTGTTCGTTCATGATAATTTAATTTTCTTTTAGATTATTTTTTTTAGATCATTTGCCATTTGGCTAAAAGGATATTCTAAGATTTTTCGTCGGGCGATGATAACATAGTTTGTATTTGGTTTCGCACTATCAAAAAGTATTTCCTTTGCAAGGACTCTCATTCTTCTTTTTGCTCTATTTCTCATTACAGCTCCACCAATTTTTTTTGATGCTGTATAACCAACTTTGGGAACTTTCACGTTAGCACCATTTAGTTTATGTTTCAGAAAAATAAAGGAAGGAGTTACAAATTTATCTCCCTTTGACGAGGCAATAAATTCATCTCTTTTTTTTATGGTTTCCATGAATTATAAAAAGCTATTTTGCGTCAAGCAGACAAGCGCTTTCTTCCTTTAGCTCGTCTACGACTAAGTACTTTTAGACCACCATTTGTAGCTTTTCTTGCTCTGAACCCGTGCCTTCTTTTTCTAACTAGTACACTTGGTTGATAAGTACGTTTCAATTTAGTTACTCCTAATTCTAAGTTAGATTATCTATACATTATTAAATAAAAAACATAAACAAAAAATAATATTTATTTCAAATATTTTATTTTTTGAAATATGATTAAACCTAACTTTAGATAGAACTAATCCTAATGTATAAGAAAAAGATTATTCCTGGGGGAAAAAACCTCATATCAGATGTTGACGGAATTCTGGTTGGTAATGCCGAAGATGATCAACTTCAGACTGGATTAACTTATATAAAATTCGAAAAAAAATTTTCAGCGTCCGCCTATGTATATGGTGGAGCTACTGCTTCGAGAGAGATTGATCTTCTTCAACCAGAGAGAACAATTAGATACATAGATGGAATTTCATTGTCTGGTGGATCGGTATTTGGTCTTTCAGCTGGTTCTGAATATGTGGACATATTGTCAGAGGAGAGTCGGGGATTTAAGATTAAAAATTCGAATATTTCGATACCTATAGTCCCATGCGCTTCAATATATGACTTAAATACCAAAAACAATAAATCGATAAATGGTGAGCTATACAGGTATCTAGCCAAATCTGCTTATAAAAATGCCAATAAGCATTTTATTCTTGGAAATACCGGCGCAGGAATTGGTGCTAAAGCCGGAATATTTAAGGGTGGATTGGGTAGTGCATCAATAAGCATTGATAATGATTATACTATAGGGGCTATAACAATTGTAAATTCACTAGGCTCTCCATTCGTCGATAATACAGGTATTTTATATTCAGGGTTATATGAGATGAACGGAGAAATGGGTGATAATATTAATTCAAATTATAAAAATTTTGCTAAATACAGTTTTAATTATAAAATTAAAAATAATACTAAATTAAAAAGTGATCTCACATCTAAAGAGAATACAACTATCTCTGTAATAGCTACTAACATAGAATTAAACAAATTAGATCTTTATAAAATTGCAAAAATGTGTACTTCAGGTCTAAGTCGCGCTATCCAACCGGTAGGGACACCAATGGACGGTGATATTATTTTTGTAGTAAGCAGTAATGAGAAAAAATTAAATATAAATGAGTATAATATAACACAGATTGGGTCTCTAGCATCAGATACACTTACTAGGGCCGTTGGTAGAGCAGTTTTTTCAGCAATACAATAAATAAAAATAGTAACAGATTTTAAAACAACTAAGAGGAGAAAAAAATGTCAAATGAGAAATGGGAAAAAGGAAAAAAAATACGTGATGAAGCTTTTGGAAAAGAGGGGCTCGAGAGGTGGGATGACCTATACAAGATTTGTCCTACACATGCCGACGCCATTCATGAATACTGTTTTGGTACTATCTGGGATAGACCAAATTTAGATTTAAAAACGCGTGAAATGATTGTTATGGCGGCAGCTGCAGCACTAGATTTGCCGCATGAGGTTGGGCTGCATGTGCGCGGTGCACTAAACAGAGGTGCTAATAAAGAAGAATTAATTGAAGTTATTCTTCAGTGCTCACCTTATATTGGCTTTCCAAAAACAAACCATGCACTAAAAGCTGCGCAAGAAATTTTTGATAATTGGGAAGCAAAAAAAGATGATTGGAAGCCACTTTAGATATCACTTTAATTTAGTGCGAACTTAACAGGATTCCAACAGATTGTCGGCTCATAAATCTCTAATATAAATATCAAAGGTTATGTCATGATCAACACAGATTTAAATACAAAGCTTCGGGGATTATTAAATAATGGGAATTGCTACAACCCCGCAACAATTTTTAATCCATTATCAGCAAGGATAGCAGGTGATGTAGGGTTTAAATTAGGTATTATTCCAGGTAGAATTATATCTCTTGATTATTTGTCCGAGCCTGATCTTATGTTGCTAACATTATCGGAACTTACTGAAACTGTGAGAAGAATTGCTAAAAATTCAGAAATTCCATTAATCGTAGATGCAGATAATGGTTATGGGAACGCATTAAATGTGAAGCGAACAGTTGAAAGTCTTGAAGATGCTGGCGTTTCAGGCATTTCTCTAGAAGATACTGATTTACCAATACAATTTGGTACTCCAAAAAAACCAAATTTTTTAGACTTAAAAGAGGCAACAAAAAAAATAAAAATTGCAGTAGACTCTAGAAAAGATATCAGTACCTGCATTGTTGCACGAACAGGCTGCTATCCTCACACTGGATTTGATGATATGATTGAAAGAGGTAAGGCATATGAGTCAGAAGGTGCGGATGTGATTTTTTATGTTAATGTCAATTCAAAAGATCACATTTATAAAATAGCAAATCATCACAATGTACCTATAATCTTAGGTAATAATTCAACTGAAATACCTCTTGAAGAGCTCGCTAATATGGGTATCTCAGTCAGTCTGCCAGGACACAAAGCCTATTTTGTTGCAATGGAAGCTTACAGAGATGCAATACAAAGACTTCTCGAAACTGGTAATTTTAGTGATTTTAATGTAGATATGGATAAAATAGGTGAATTATCCAATGAGGATGAGTATTCAAATTTGATAGATAAATATATGAAAGGTTAAGAATAACGAAAAATGAGTAATAATTATGAAGAGATAATTAATGATGTTT
>Ga0255759_10002116_pt1 | contig 17800 bp, 18 predicted proteins | sample 101ome_20_FD_179959 | JGI IMG/M metagenome (GOLD analysis project Ga0255759, IMG submission 179959) | Coastal salt marsh microbial communities from the Groves Creek Marsh, Skidaway Island, Georgia - 101404AT metaG (version 2) | ecosystem: Environmental > Aquatic > Marine > Intertidal zone >...
GTCCGACTGTTGTTGTGAATACACTATTTGATTTAGGAAGTAGGTTATCTATTTTTGCTGTCGAGTCTGCAATTAAATCTGTTGTTCTTATATCATTGTCTACATCTAAATCGTAAACAGGAGTATCGGTTTTTACACCTATTCGTCCATTGTTAACATCGATATATAGGAGAGATTCAGAATCAAATGTAGTATTAGAAAATTTTAAATCTACACCGTTTCTATTTAAGTTTTGATTTAAAAGATGACCACCGATTCGCCCTAACTGAGCCATCTGTTACCTCCTAGTTTGCAAATCCAAAAAATACTGTTACATTTTTTGACAATGGCACAGCAGAAGTAAATTTTAAATACCAGCCATCTGCATATGGAGCATTGGGTCCTGCTAAACTTCCACTTGAACTTTGTTCTAATGTAAAGTTTGTTGTAGGAATTTGCATGACATTTTCTACAAGCACAATAACATTGTTTGCACTAGCAGGAATATTTGCTAAAGGACCAAACACTGTTTCTGTAGCATCTCCTGGTCCAAATGTTTCTATGCTGATAGCACTAGCACCTGGAGCTCTAATTGTTTCCCAATTGCCGCCAATATATCCTTCTAATTCGTTTGTATCAGTATTATATCTAATTGTGCCGTTTGCATCTGTTGGTTGTCTTACACTTGTTAATTGTGGTCTTTGTGCAGTTGACCCTTTTGGCAGTAACACACCGCCATTAAAATCCATAACAGCTCTACCATATGTGTTTACACGAATGGTATTATCATTCGGGCTATAACGAGATGTATTTTGTGCTTTTAAAAATTTCATCTATATTTCCTATACTGCTAATGAACTTACAGTAACAGTTACTAAGTTTGCATCATCTGCTTTAACATGAATTTCATCACCGCCGTCTAAAATAATTTTTTCATCACTGAAAAAAACTGTTTCGCCTGCAGGTATTGCAAGGTTAGAAACAATTTGATTTCCAACAACCGGTGTTGTTCCACTTTTAACAAGATAAATGTCAACTTCTGTTCTGTTTACTGTTTCATCAGTAATTGTTACAGCACCTGTGTTACAAAGAATAATGTTTGTTACTGCTCTGTCTTGCGCAGTAACTCCACCACCTATTGCTGCTCCTGTAGTAGAAGCAGTAAATACTTTTGTTATACTAGTGCTTGTAAGTTGTTCACTGTTTATCATCTCTTTTTCCTAAAAAATCATACTGAAAAGTAATGCTTTGTTTTTACTTATCAATTCATCTGTATCATTATTTGTATTTCTGTAAAAAACACCAGTATCACCAATAGCAGGATTCTTTGCATATAATATCGTAGATTGACTTACATATGCCGGATCTACGCTTATTTGTTCTAGTTCAATACCATAGTTTGTTTGAACCTTACCTGTGCCTTGTGTTCTTAAGAAAATATTACCATTAGTATCGTCATTAATAATTTCATTATTATTAAATTCTAAACCTTGGATTATTGTTCTATTACCGTAAAACTGAGTATTTAGATTTCCATCAATTACAACACTTACAGCACTTTCTCCAAATGTTGAATACCCTGTATTATCAATTAGGTATTGTAGAGAACCTGTTACTTCTTTGTCAGTAACAATTACCCTTGTGTTTTCATCAATAATTTGGAAAGTAGGATTATCTCTAATTGCATCATCAACATATTTTTTGTTTGGAATATCGTCATCGTCGGTAACAAAAGTTTCATAGTTATTTGTTCCTGTTACCGTTACTACTCCATCGCCGTAGCCAATCAAAGTAAGATCGGGTGCAGCAGTATCAGTTGTAATTTTAGAAACTCTTAATGTTGTATTTGCGTAATTAAATGTTCCTGACGGAGATCCAAATGCAATATTAAAAGAATCGTCATTTTCGTCATAAAATAACGAAGCAGGTAACTCAGTGCCTCTATCTACCTGTAATCCAGAATAACGTAAAGATACACCTGCTCCTGTTTCGCCGTAGTTTAATTCAATAATGTTGTCTTTAACATTTAAATTTTCTGCTTCGACAGTTAGCGTATCACCTTCAACAATCAAATTAGCAGTGATAATAACTTGTCCGCCAGCCGTAGGAGGCCCAACGTCAAGTTTAATAGTTCCACCTGACTGAGTCTTAACTGTGTAATCACCATTTGATTGTAAAAATTGTGCCATCTATATTCCCTTTAGTAATACTATACGTCTGGATGAATCATCATCAACTTCCCAATTATAATATCTATTCTCAAAATCTTTCATTACGTTGTCAATAATTTCTTTAATAAAAATCCAAACATATGATTTTAGAACTAATGCTGATAATGACATTTCATTATCTTCAAGTTCACTTATATTTTTTTCTACAAGTTTACAAATGCCTATGTTGCCTTCATTATCCTCTACCTTAAATTCTGAGTTTGAAAGTTGTGCTAAGACGTTACCTTTATCGCACGCCTTAGCACTTTCAATTTTAACTGAAACAACCAAGTCTTTTAGGTTTTTTAAAAAATCCCAAAATACATTAATTGGTGGTTCCATCCTCAGTTATCCTTAAGCGTCGTCAGTGAAGTCTGTATCGTCTGTGCCAACTAATGTGTTATCATCACCAGCCTCTTCAACTTCTGCTGCACCATCTGAAGTAGATGTGCTAAAGTTCCACGGCACTGACAATCCGTCATATGCATTAGAACCAGTTGCACTTGGTGCTACTAGTGTTGCTTTTTTTGCAGAAATTTTGCTTACGCCATAAGTTTCACCGTCGTCCATTTTAAAAGAAATAGACATTTCACCTGCTGTTAACGCCGCAGGTAATACACCTGTTTTTAAAACACAAGTAAATTCACCTGCTGTTTCAATTTCTTCACAAACAAACTTCTTTGAGCCTTTTTGTTTTACAATATAACCTTCTTTAACTGCTGAGCCGTTATGAAAGTTTACCTTGATTTCGTTTCCGCCTGCTGTAGGACCTGTTCCTGCTACTGCGAAAAATCTTTTATTAAGTGGTCTTCCCATTTGTTTTCTCCTATCTAAGTAGTCCTATGCGGGTTCTATCCGCTACGCTGTGGGTAAACAGCATAAGTCCGCCTTGCGGCTCGCTATCTGACACAAGTATTTATCTTTTAGATAATAAAGCCATTAGCTCTACTTTACTAATAGTAGATAGCAAAGAGTTTATCTTGTCTATTTCTAGTTGTGCGTTATCTATGGCGTGAGGACTTTTAGTCTGTTTGTATTTGATGAGATGATCCATATAATTCTTCATATGAATATCAATTGAATCTGATATACGTCTTACATCATGACTAAACATAGGAAAACGTTTACGCCACTTTTGCAATTGAATTCTTAACTTGTCAAAATCTTTATGGCTTTCAATTTCGAGCATATGTATATTTAACACTCAAAACACTGTTTTGTCAAGTCAAAAAAAAGGGCGACATAAAGCCGCCCTTTTTAATATACGTAATGTAAGTTTTACTTACGCAAAACGTAGGTTTGCTGATGTTACACCAACTTTACCTAGGTAGTCTGCTGCATTACCTAGTGAAGATGCAGTGTTTGTTAACTCTACATATCCATATCTAGTCATGAACGAAACTACTGGTTCGAAAGTGCCTGGATCAAGAACAACACCTGAAGACATTAGCGGGATGTATGGGCAGTAGAATGCCGCTGCATCTGACTCGCTTGAGCCTTTGTATCCAATTAGGACATCATCAGTTGTTGCATAACCGTTTACGTAAACTTTCATTGCACTGTTTAGTGTTCCAACGAACTTAGTGTTTGTTGGTGCTTCAAAAGTGCCTTCAGTTGTTCTAGCGAACGCAGAAGTAGTAGCAGATTGTAACAGAGTTAATACTGTTGGTGAAACAACAGCCCAGTTACCTGCGCCTCTTCTTGTTCTCTGTGCAATCAAGTTAGCAACACGATTGATTTGAACTGCTAAAGCAGCATGTTCATCACCAACGAATGTTGCAGTTCCTGATACTGCTGCTTGATCATAAGTCAACGCAGTTCCTGCAAGAGTGTTCAATGAAGTAATAACTTCTTGGTCGATTTCAGCAGTAATTTCCTGCGCTAACGCAGCCATTACTTCAGCCTCGATGTCAATGCCCTGTTGAGCTTGTGCATCTTGAGCTGCTTCAAACGTCCAACGAGCACTCAATTTACGAGTTTTCGCTTCAACGGTTTGTTTCAAGATCTGAATTGAAAGTCTGTTTCCAGCCTCACCTTCTAACGAAGCAGTTGAACCTGCTTTGATATCATCGTTACCTGAGTAACCTTCAGCAATCTTGAATGGGGATAGTGCTTCTTCACCTGCTACTGCGCCAGTTCCTGATGCACTTGTGAATGCATCTGCGTATCTAACACGTAGAGTATGAATTTGCCCTACTGGTCCAGTCATTGGTTGCACACCAACTAATTCATTTGCAATGACAGTTGGCATAACACGTCTGATCACTGGAAGGATCACACGATTTAATGTTGCGACGTTGCCGGCAGAAGTAGCACCTGCTGTTGCAGACTCTGACAAATACTTACGGGTATTTTCGAGAGTTGCTGCCATAACAGAACGCTTGTTACCTTGAAGACCTTCTAAAAGGGCATCTTTGGTTTCTGACCAGCGACTTTCTAATAGTTGTGACATTGTTGTTCTCCTTAAACTTTTAGTCCCGCAAGTCTGCGGATGTCAAAAATCTCAGCGGTCTTTTGCTCCGAACCGCTTACTTGTGCCTGTGTTTTATCGCCTGTTACTTCTTTGCCTTCTGTCAACGCCACCTTTTCTTTCTTAGGCATATTTCCTTCCATTACGGCTGAAATATACTTGTCAAAGGTTGCGTGTAATTTATCTGTCTGCACAGATTCTAAAAGTTCGCTCATAACTTCGCGTTTATCTTTAGAAAGAGGTGACATCAATTCTGACATTACTTCTTTTCTTTGCGCGGAGTCATTCATGCGAGCAATTTCAGTCTCTTTGCTTTCAACTAACTTCTCTGCTTCAGCCGCTTTGGCTTCTGCTTCTTTCACTGCTTCTTCTTTTTGTTTTACAACTTTAAGAAGTTTTGCTGTTTCAGATTTTTCATTAAGATGGCTAGTTGCGTATTCGCTTGCAAAACTTTCAAAAATTCTGCGACCAAAATCATTTCTACGTGCTTCCTCGATATCTTCTTTTAACTGAGTCATTTCAGATTTAATACCTTTCGATACTGTTTCCTGAACTGCATCAGATGCCTTCTTGATAAAGTCTTTCTTAACAGATTCAAATTTAGCCTTGCTATCTCTAACAAGTTTAACTTTTGTTTCTGCTAAGTCTTTCTTATCAGCATGGAATTCTGCGATTTCTTTCGCCAATGAATTCACAATAAAAGACTCAAGTTTAGCAACGTTACCTGCTACATTTTTACGATCTTCGCGTAGTTCAGCAAGCTCTTTCTTCAAGTTATTAAGCACAAATGATTCCATTGCTTTAGAATCTTTTTGCATTTTACTTGCATACTTTGCTCTTGCTTCAATAAGTCCTTGGCGGTCTTCAGCAAATTCAGATAGCTCAGCAGTAATTCTGTCTGAAAGCATCTTTTCTACTGCTTCAACCATTGCGGTCTTATCATGATCATATTTCTTCGCGAATTCTTCACGTAATTGTGTAGAGACTTCATCACGGTTTTCTTGAACGGCAGTTTCCCAAGCGGATTCAATCTCCGACTTAGTTTCTTCGGAAATCACATTGTTTTCAAACAATTGTTTTACAAAGTCTAGCATGTGATATTCTCCTTAAGATTTAAGACCTTGAATTAAATTTTTCAAGCTCTCTGCTATATAACGTTGTGCCTGTGCGTCGCCTTGGACTTCTTGTGCTACTTTAAATGCCTGGTAACCACCTTTATTATTCATAAGGTGCTCATAAACTGGTGTTGGATAGGCGCCTGGCGCACTTGGTTGTGCTACCACATCCACTGTAATAATTTCAAATCCTTGAACATTACCACCTGGATCAACTTCGCCTGAACCGCGACTAGAAACTCCTAATTTTACTCCCGACTCCAACATGGTCGTTACTAATTGACCCATTGGAGTTGGAAGCATTTTAAGTTTTCCGTAGCCGTTAGGACCATCCATCCACATTTTTGTAATCATGTGTGATACACGGTCGAGGTTGATGCGTAAATCTTGAGGATGATCAACTTCACCTAGCACTGAATACCCCCCAGAAATCTGTTCGTTGAGCGTCTTGACAGCCCTATCAATTTCTTTTGAAGAATAAACACGCTGGTTAGCATTACGAATGTCACCTTGAATGCAGATGCCACTCAAATGTAATGTTTTACCTTCGCCTTCATCACGCTCAAGGACGATTTTAGCCTGATCGAAGCTCAGATGTTCTTGTAGGTTAGTTTTCAACCTTAGTCTCCTCTATTATCTACGACCACGGAAAATTGATTGCTTGTTATCAGCGTTCTCAGCAGCGCCTTTCTTCTCAGCACCATGTCCTTTTTCTGGGGACATCTTAGTTGCGCCTTTAGCACCTGGAACGTTTACGTTTCCTGCATTATCTTCTTTAGGTGTAATATCTGCTAAACCACCGTCATTTTTGCCTGACTCTTCGCCACCTGCTACGATGTTTGCACTTGTTCCACCCATGTCATTCTTCATATTGTCAACTACGCTTTTCTTGTTGTCAGCACCTTCTGCAGAGCCTTTTGTTTCAGCACCGTGTCCGCCTGCTACTTTTTCAACATATTCGCGCATTGTTTCTAATTCGTCTTTTGGCTCAGCAACTGCTTCTTCTGAAGATTCTGGAGCAAACATTTCTTCTTTTTCTTCTTCGTCGCCCATTTCTTCTCCAGCGTCATCACCTTCTTCGCCTTTGATTTCGTCGAATTTTGCTTGTAGTTCGTCAACAATTGAATCTAAATCTTGGAATAACTCTTCAGGTTCTTTTTCACCTTCTTCGTCTCCGCCTTCTAAATCTGATTCAAGATCATCAGTAGCATCGCCACCCATGTCCATTTCGTCGTCTGCTTCTACAGCAACTTCTTCAAATTCTTCGTCAACTTCTTCATCTTTTGAATCTTCTTTAACTTCTTCGTCATCTGATGATTCGTCTGATGCTTCGTCAACTTTATCTTCTTCCTTATCTTCGTCTTTAGACGCTTCGTCAACTTTATCTTCATCTTTTTCTTCAGATGCTTCGTCAACTTCCTCGTCTTTTACTTCTTCTTCAATAAGGTTTTCGTAAATTTCTCTTGATTTTGTTACCACATATTCGTGGAATAACTCTTCTGCTTTTGCAGTTTCGTCATTTACTAAATGCTCAAGCATTTGTTCTAGTGTAGTTTTGTCGGCCATTTTGTATTCTCCTTTATAATTGGTAAGGCTGTTCGTAATGTATTTACATTTTACTTATAAAAACCGGGTTAAATGGTAGTTTTTTGACTCATTTTGTTTGGATATATAGTGCCCTCGAAGGTTTCGTTAAAATCTTCAAAGGAAATGTGTTTTAAATTGCTGTATTGCGGGCCTAATTTGTCAGGAATCATTGCTCCATGCCCTATAATCCTGTAAAATTTAGTGTGTTTGAACTCTTTTATTACTTTTTCTGTCTGAGATAACCAGTTACCAAAAAACGTAGCAGAATCGCTGCTTTTTTTATAGTTGTGCGTATCTGCATAAACATTGTTAAATTTACCGTGTAAACCTTGATAATCGAAACCAAAAATATATATGCTTTTATGTCCTTGCGATGCTGCAAACCATAATGCTGTAGGTCCACTTGACCAGCCCTTATGTGGGTTAAAGAAATTTACATGGGTTTTGTTTTTGACACCTCTATTAGGATTTGTCCATACTGTGCCTTTTGTAACATAACCAGAGTCTACGAGCTCGTTTACCATTTTTACATCAACTGCAACAAGGTAATGTGGATCAAATTCTCTGTATTGAGCGTTACAACCATAGACTGTTCCAAGAGGTAACAATTTAGGCATGTCTACACATAGGCGACTTTTTCCGTTGCCTAGCACAAACGCTGTATCTGTATACTTGTTTTTATTCTTCTTGCTCAACTGTAGTTCCATACATTTGCTTAATAAAACCTAGTTCACTTTGGTGCTCTGCTTCGTGTGCTTCTGCTTGGATTCTCAGTTGATTAATTTCTCGGAGAGTTAACTTTACTTTTCTTGTATCTTTATAATCAACAACAGACGTGTCATTGCTGTTGTTGTATCTTCGATCAACGGCAAAGTCATTTGTGTCATCATTAAAATATAAAAATTCTTTTAAAAGCATACTGTATTTATTACTGAGCAGGCGTTTCTGCCGCTTCAGCACCTCCTGCATCTGGCTGTTCAGCCGCTGCGGCTGCGTCTGCTGGAACTTCTGCATCTTGGGTAGCAGCATCTGCTTCCATGTTGCTAGGTGTTATTCCTGCACTTCTCAATTCACCTGCTGCATCTGTTGATGGAGAAGTTAAATTGTCTGCATTTTCTTCTTTCCACAGTCTTTCGTTTTCTTTGATTTCTTCTTCTGATAAACCAAGATAACGTTTCATAGCAAAACGTTTTGATAGATGTGGAACTTGTCCAAGTGCTCCAAATAAATTAGCACGAGTAGTATCAAGTTCTGCTTGTCTATATGCTGCAAAGTTTTGTGGAGGTAAAAATTTAAGTTCAAATAGACTTGGATCTATATTGTATCCATTTGCATCTAACCATAACTTAAATTCTAAGTCAAAAGACTCAACAATGTTACTTTGTAATCTTTCGCAGTATTTGTTAAACCTTAATTCTTGAATGTATGCTGTGCCAACTTTACCATCTGCAACAGTATTAGGTTGTTCGTCAATTGCTGTTGGCAAGTAAGAAGCAGGAATTCTTAATGCACGGAATAATTTGTTTGTAAAATAACGTAGATCGGTAATTTCACCTAGGTTAGTTCCACCCGGTAGTGTTTCAACTTTAGAACCTCTACCTTCAGCAGTTTGTGGGAAGAAGTAATCTTCGTTTGTCGAAAGTGGATTATAACTTGCATCAATTACACTAGTTCCTCCTCCTGTTGAACTAGGAATACGTCTTTGCTGTATTTCATTTTTAACTTTTTCAACAAAACTCATTGCCATGTGTGCAGGCATGTTACCTACATCAACATAAAAAATTCTTCTTTCTGGTGCACGTTGAATTCTGTAAATGATAATTGCATCTTCTAGCAATTCTTTTTGCTTGTAAACTTTAAACACACTTTCAAGTAATGAATTACCAAATGGATAATTGTTGTCTAAACCTTCTGACAAACTAATGTGCATAACATTTTTTGCATCAATTGCAACTTCATTTTGTGCATTTTGAAATCTTGTTCCTGGAGGTTGTGCAGCAGTTCCTACCATACCTCTACCAAAACCACCACCACTTGTATATGATGATGTTCCACTTGGACTTGTGTTTGTTGTTCCGTGTGGTGTAGTTGCTACAAGATTTTTAAAATTAAAATTAATATCTCTTATAACATACTGCTCGGGAATCTTTCCTTCGGATTCGTTAACAATAATTTTTGAGACTTTTGCCTGATCCACATATAAAAGTTTTTTAGTTTCAGGGTCTCTAACAAAAAAACAGTCACCATACTTAAATGTATTCCTTACTATTCTAAAAATTCTATTTGGAAATTGCTGTTGCTTACACCATTTTTGTAATGCTTCTTTTAATAATTTAGTTTCAGTTTGTGTTGGTGCATCTCTAAAGTCCATTTGAAATGGAGTAGAATTTTCTTTGTCTTTGCCTGTGCAAAATTCTGCAATAATATCTAGTGCAGCGTTTACTTCTGAATCCATGTCCATTGTATCATACTGCATGTATCTTTCAATTCTATTTGGAGCACCTGCATATACATCAGGTAGATAAGATGAATAATTTGAACGAGCAGGTCCGGGACGTCCTCCTCCACTTACTGGACTAAAGTTGCCGCCGGTATTATCTGCATTTACTGGTGTAAAATATTTTTTCCAACTCATTTTTTATTCCAATTATATTTTGAATGCATCTTGGCTAAGTCCGTTAGTTGCTCTTAACTGCTTGGTTGCTAACGTTGTTTGCATTCTTGTTAAATTTACTAATTCTTGCACAGCATTATTTAACTCTTCCATAGGATTAGTTTTTGTATTTGTGGCTTCGCTTGAAACATTTTGAGTTGCTTCAGTAACTTTTTTGGCAACTGCTTCTACTTGTTTAGTAGCATCGCTATCAGATAATCCTGCTTGTGCTGTTGTTGCAACAAGCGATTGCATTGTTCCGCCTATTGCTGCGCTTACAATATCGTTCATTTGGCCTGGTGTAACAACTGCTTCTAGTCCGTGTAGTGTCGCAGGTGTTCCAGAGCCAAAGTCGGCAAACAGGCTGCCCATTTTGCCTAGTGTTCCTGTATCAAATTCTTTAGTAGTAATTTTACTATCATTAGCAGCGTTTGCTTTCTTTTCTGCATTAGCCTTTTCTATTTTAAGAATTTCGGCTTCCATTTCGGCAATTTTCTTTTTAGAGTCTGCAATACCAGCCGCTTCTGGACCCCAATACTCGTTTTCGCCAGCCATACTACGTTCCATTCTGGCTTTTTCTTCTTCGATTTTTGCTTTATATTCGTCAACAGTGTTTGTTCCTGCACCGAAGAAATCTACTAGTCCTTTTGCAACTCCTTCACCTTCTACTAATCCAAAAGTTAAACTATCGACAATACCGCCAACTCCTGCAGATATACGTTCTCCTGCTGTTGCTGCTTCGCCTTCGTCTAAACCTAAATAATCTTCAGCGTTCATTGCAGCAGATACACCTTCTGCTGCTGCCATGCCTCCCATAATAACAGCACCTACTCCAGGAATAAATCTTGCTGCTTTTCCTAACCCTTTGGCAACTGCGCCGCCAACACCTTTACTGCCTGCAACTTTTGCTGCTGTTTTAGGTGCTGCTTTTGCTGCTAAATTTCCTGTTGCTTTAGCAGATTTTCCTAAAAGTTTTCCTGCACCTTTAAGTCCTTGAGCTGCTGCGGCTGCACCTGAAGTTGCTGCTAGAGCCATAAGTGCTAGTTCTGCTGCAAATGCTGCTGCATTCATTCCTGCAATTGCTCCTGCAACTTTTCCAAAATTATCTGATGCTGTTGATAAAATCATTGGTAGTTTGTCAACTGCCTGTGGTAATGTTGTTTCGATAATATTTTCTAAAGGTGTTATGTCTATAGAATTTAATTTTTCTGTTATAGCCATTGCACCTTCATTGAGTTTATTTTGAAGCTCTACAACTTTTGCGGGATCAACAAACCCTTCTTCGGTTTGAGTTTTAATTTTGTCTTTTTGTTTTTGTATTTCTTCTGAAATTTCACCTAGTGTTTTTTGACGTGCTTTAACATCTAGTGCTTCTACAACAAATGCATTATAAACTTCATCGCCGTATAAACCTAGTGTTTCTGCTAGTCCACTATCTGCAAATGCTTTTACTTGTGTGTCATATAATTTGTAGAAATCATCTGCAAACTGATCACCAATACCTGCGCCTGATTGTATGTTCTGGAATACTTTCTGTGCTTCTGCACCTACTTCTGGTAATAGTGCCATTACAGCCTTGGCTTCTTTACCCCTTGCTGTTCCTGTTGCTATAATTTCTCTAATACCTTTTTGGTGTTCTGCAGGCACCGCATCCATAAGTTTTTTCATTTGCGCTTGTTCTTCAGGCGCAAGTTTTGCCATCATCAAACGATACTTGGCTTCACTCTGTCTAGCGTTTTCTTCTTCTTGTAAGGATTCTTTAGTTTTACCAGTTAGTTTTGAAACAGCATCAAGGTTTTCTAAATATTGTGCAGTGCCTTGTCTTAGTTGTTGATCTGTCTGTCCTTGCAGTCTACCATTCTTGGCAAGCATTTTGGTGTAATTTAAGAAACCTTCGTTAATGGCTTCTGTTCCAAAACCTAATCTATTAAGATCGGCAAACACAGGACTTTTGCGAATTTGTTTACCAAATTCAGAAAGTCTTCTTGCACCTGTTGCGGTATCGCCGCCAAGTAGCATTAAGGATTCACTGTTTTTACCAATGATTCCTGTCAACTGCTCCATTTTTAGACCCATCTGTGCTGAGTCTTTTACAAGGTTGTTTAAATTACCTCCAAAGTTTGCACCAACAGCCGATGCTTCTTGGAATGCTTTATTTGTTCTATCTAAACTTGCAGCAGTTGGTCCATATACTGCTTTGATTGTGTCGCCTAATCCGCCTGGTAATTGTCCTAGTGCATCAACAGCACCGCTTATTGACCCGTCCATTGTTGAAATGGATGTTGCTGCTTGGCTAGTTGCTTTGAGAACTGCAAGTGCACCACCAGCAACTTTTCGCAAGACACCAGCCATACCCTGCAATCTAGATGCTGCTGTTTCACTAGCATCGCCTAAATCTTCTACTGCATCTGCTGTCTCGTCTAATCTTTTATAGGCTCTAACGTTTGATTCTTCAAATTTTTTGCCGCCTGCGGCTGCTTTTTGCGATTTATCGGCTAAATCTTTTAATGCTTTATCAAATTCGTCTTGATTTTTAAATTCTTTGGCAGATTTGGCTGCTACAACCTTCATTGCAGCCAATAATTGTTTTAATGTGGCTTCGGTAGCGGCATTATTAAGTTGAATGTCCTCTTGTCCAAATTGTCCAGTAACGTCAGCCATTAATTATTTTTCCCCAGAAATATACGCATATAAATACTAATGCAAAATTGCTTTTATAATAAAGTATTTATCGGAGAAAAATATGGACGAAAAAATGGAAATGCCTAAGGTAGATATAAGCGGACAGCCACAGCAACCTGCTTCACCTACCAATGTATTAGAGGCATATTATAGACAACCTAAAATTTATATGAGTCTGCCAAGTGGCGGAAAATGGTATGCACCAGGCTCGCTAGATGTGAGCGAGGACGGCAAGTATCCTGTCTACTCAATGACAGCAAAAGATGAACTGATGTTTAAAACACCAGATGCATTACTAACAGGACAAGGCACTGTTGAAGTTATACAAAGTTGTATTCCTTCTATAAAAGATGCTTGGAAGATTCCTTCAATTGATGTTGATGCTATTCTAGTTGCTATTAGAATTGCAACCTATGGCCAAACTATGGATGTAGACACAAATTGTCCTAGTTGTAAAGAAGAACAGCGTTATGGTTATGAACTTACAAAATTTTTAGACGAACTCTCACAATTCTCCTATACCGAAAATTTTGCAGTGGGTGATTTAGTCTTCCATCTACGTCCGTTTACTTACAAAGAAGCAACAAAAAGAGCGTTGTCAAGAATTGAACAAGAAAGAATCTTTAACATCGTAAATGCAGAAAACATGGATGATGAAGAAAGACTAGAAAGATTTGGTGCAAGTTTTGTAAAACTTACAGACCTTACTGTTCAAATGCTTGCAGATGCAGTAAGTAAAATTGATACTCCGCAAGGTTCTGAAAGCGATAGAGAAAAAATAAAAAACTTTATCAATAATGCGCCTAAAGAAATTTTTGATACTGTTAACGATCAACTTCAGGCAATGAAAGAAAAGTTAGATCTTAAAATCAAAGGTGCTAAGTGTGATAAATGCAATCATGTATTTGATATAGCAATCACAATGGATCAAGCAAATTTTTTCAACGCAAGATCTTAACTACACCTTTGCCGGAGATCTTGCAAGAAGTCAAGAAATTAGACAAAGAGGCAAGGGAAATTAAAAAAGAAGTCCTAAAGATGTGCTGGTATATGAGAGGCCTTTCTTACAGTGAAGGTATGAATCTTGGTTTTGAAGAAAGAGAAATTATTCAAGAAATAATAAAAGAAAATCTAGAAACCACTAAAACTACAAAGTTACCGTTTTTCTAATGCAACAACATGATATTAACAAAACAAATTGCGGCATCGCTGGCTGGTATATAGATCAACACATTTGTGATGAGCTCATTGATTTTTTTAATACAAAAGAGCACGAACACGAATTAGGAAAAACCGGAGGCGACAATGGTCATATGCAAAATCCGGAGTATAAAGACTCTACTGATTTAGCCGTTGGTCAATATGGTCGAGATTATCCGGTTTCAAAATATTTAGAATATCTTGCCGAAGCGTGTAACCATTATCAAGATTTATATGAATACAGTTCTAAGGGTCACGGTCTGTGGAAAATAGTTGAAGGTTATAATATACAAAGGTATAAACCAGGACAAGGATTTCATGCATGGCATTTTGAAAAAAACGGATTAAAGTTTTCTCATAGACATCTTGTTTGGATGACATACCTAAATACTATTTCAGAAGGTGGTGAAACTGAATGGTTACATCAAAATATTAAAATTAAACCTGAGAAAGGTTTGACTGTTTTATGGCCTGCTGATTGGTGGTTTACTCATAGAGGCTGTGTTTCAAATACAGAAACCAAATATATTATAACTGGATGGTATAATTATTACTAGGCTGCTAGTAATTTTTTAGCGTCTTCAATTTGTTCAGGCTTTAACTTCTTAATTTCCGCTGCTAGAGAATTTATATCCGCAGGTGCTGCACCGCCTGGTGCTACTGTATCTTGTCCTTGCCCATCACCTCTGGTATTGGACATTGGATTACCTGTTTTATCGTCTTTTCCGTCGTTATTTGCGTCTACTTGATCTGTTGGTGTAGTTGTAGCATCTGCGCCTTGATCACCGCTTGTTGACGCTGTATTTGCGTCTGTGGCACCATCTGTGCTTGTTTGTTCAGTGTCGCTGACAATGTTAGTCCTTAATATCGGAAATGCCTGATTTGCACCCATTTTTGGATTGCTGACAACACTTACTGCGTCTGTTTTTCCGTTTGGACCTTTTTCAGGATCGACAATGTATCCAATTTTTTCTTCGCCGGTTTTTGCGTTTTTATATGTAATCTTTTCGCCTTTTTTCATTGTAGTCGATGTAGCAGTATTTCCTGTTTGCGTATCATCAGTGGCTGCTGGAGTATCACCGCCTGCATTAGCATCTGCTGCTCCTGTATCAGTAGTGTCCGAACCACCGTCGCCTGCTGTTGAATCTGTAGGAGCATCTGCATTTGTTTCTGCATCTGCTGCACCCGGATCAGCATCAGCGTCCGGTGCATCTGTTGCTTTAGGAACTTCAATCTTCATTGAATCGTATGTTCCTTTGATTACATCATCTGCAACACCTAGTCCTTTAATAACATTGTATACTTCTGCACTGTCTGTAGGTGAGCCTGCTTTCTTCCAAGCAGTCATTAATTTTTCTGCTGTAACTTTTGTAGTAACTTGTTTTGCTGCTCCACTGATAGCACCGCCTACTGCTTTAGCACCTGTTTTTAGAGCACCGCCTACTTTACCTGCTGCGCCTTTTAGTGCATCTAGTGGACCTTCATTTAAATTTTGTCTATGATAATATGATACTGCATCAAACACACTTTCAAACATTAATTTGTTTTCTAACATATGTGTGTTTACATTTTCTAATCTTTTAAACAGTAGATACACTTGACCTTCTGATAGTTTTTGTCCTGTAGTAATTTTACTTTCTTCTGCTTTAGGAGCATTTGCTGCAACAACTTTTTTGTCTTGCATTGCTACACTCATTGCAACTGCTGTTGCTGCTGCACCAATACCTTTTGCAAGATCCTGTTTAAAAGTATCAACAATTGTATCAATACCTGCTTTAGAATCACTCGCTTCGCCACTGTATTCGCTTAAGAACTTTCTAAATTGGTCTATATCTTCATCTGACAAATTTGCGTTGTCTAGTTGATCCCACATTGGGTGATTAGGCATTGTGCTAACACTTTTAACAACCATTACAGGATTGCCGTCTGCGTCAACACCTTCGATAGAAACTTCACTAGTCCAACTAATTGGTGGCTTAATTCCACTAACAGTTGAACTAATTTCCGATTTAAATGTGTCACCAACTTTAATTTCTGAACCATCTGGTAGTGTAGTAGAACCAAGTGTAGGAGTATCTCCTGTCCAATTTGTAGCAAGTTCTTTGTTAGCAGAAATTTCTGTGCCCATAAACTTAGCATCAGCCATTGCTTTTTCCATTTGGAATAATTTTTGCACTTGCTCTACATCTAGTCCTTTTGATTCTGCCCACGCTTGAACTTCAGGAGAAATGTTTGGTTCAGTGTCAAAGTTGATACCTGCGTCTTTTAATTGATCAGATGTAATAGTTTCTGCCGGAACAGTTTCAACAGTATCACCAAATGTCTCGCCGTCTGCACCTGGGCTAGTAGTTGTAGATTGATATGTTGTTGTATCTCTTGCTAGATCCTGCCCTTCTAGTCCTGCATAATCAGCAAGTGCATCTCTGCCACCTAGTTCACCAATTTTCTTTGATGTTTCTGAAAACTGTTGCATTATAATTTCACGCTCTTCAGCAGATACATTTTTTGCTGCTGTTTCTAGTGCGTTTTGTGTTTTAAGTAGATCTTCAATTGCTTCTGGTGATACGTCTTCGAGGCTAGTTGCCTTCATTGCTTCTAGTCCGCTAACATCAATTGTTTGTCCGTCACTGGCAATAATTGCCTGCGAAATATCAGGGTCAATAAGATCGCCAACTGCTTGAATTGCTCCACCTGCAAGAGCACCAACTGCACCAGTTTTGATTGACTTACCAACTGCTGTTGAAAGTTCTTTACCTTGTAAAATATCTTTTGTGGCTCTTGCCAAGAAACCTGCTACAGCACCACCAAGTGGTCCACCTGCCATAGCCGCCGCTGATGTTAGAATAGCAACCGCTACTGTTGCTTTTCCTGGATTTGCTTTTGCCCAATCGCTTACTGCTTTTACAGCACCTACTACTTTTGAATCTTTGTCGCCAATTTTCTGTTTAAGTTCATTAAACTTGGCATCCATATTTTGCACTGGTCCTGCTTTTTTAATAGCAGCACCAAGGTCATCAATCTTTTTGTTTATTGCACTTGCTACGTTACCAACAGCATCAGCACCTTTACCTATTGCTGTTCTGTTAGAACCTGCTGCTGTTGCACCTTGTTCAATGTTTGTAAATAAATTTTTAATTTGGTCTGCTGAAAGATTTGCTTCAGTAACTATTTTTTCAACATCAGATACCCAAGGCTGGATTACCTTTTGTTCTAGCAATAGCATATCAGGATCGTTCCATCCTTCAGTAATATATCTTTTTTGTATCTGTTCTAATCTCATGTTATAGCATCTTCAATAGTTGTTGTTTGTCTCTAGCCGGAAGAGTTTCAATTTGTTTTTTCATTTCCGGAGGTAATGTAGAACCTGCGTCAGTAAATTGACCTGCTGCTGCCTGTGCAGCACCTTTTAATCCGCCTTGCTGGGCATCTTTAGGAGCAACTCCTGTTCCTGTGTCTGCTTGACCGCCTTCGTCACGTGCAATTGCTTGTCTTACTGCTGCCATGAATATATTATCTAACTGGCCGCCAGATAGAGAAACAGCAGCATCCTCAAATATAAATGTTGCTTCACTCCAATCAATAGATTGATTTACAACTTGTTTTTCTCCAGGTGAAGGAATTTTTTTAGCCTTGCCGCCTTTAATTTGTAAATTGTTATCTGGATTTGCTTCTGGTTGTTTTTGTGCAGTTGCATCTGCTTTTGGTTCTTGTTGTGTAGTGGTTTTTGCATTAGGATCCTGTTTAGGATCAGCAGTTGCATCTTTAGCACCGGCAACACCACCTTTAGCAACGTCAGCAATGCCTTTACCTACAGCGCCTATACCTTTAGCAACTCCTCCAACAGCACCTTTTACAGCATCAGTTGCCCCTTTTGCTACTGCGCCAGCAGCCGCGCCAACTTTTT
>Ga0255759_10002144_pt1 | contig 17695 bp, 15 predicted proteins | sample 101ome_20_FD_179959 | JGI IMG/M metagenome (GOLD analysis project Ga0255759, IMG submission 179959) | Coastal salt marsh microbial communities from the Groves Creek Marsh, Skidaway Island, Georgia - 101404AT metaG (version 2) | ecosystem: Environmental > Aquatic > Marine > Intertidal zone >...
ATATACTATGAGAGATATTGGTGGAATTGAAAATAGAGTTACTAACCTTGAAAGAGTTACTTCATTATCATTACTAGAATTAAGTACTAAAACCCTGGAAATTCAAGATTCTGAAGGTTTTAATAGATTTAAGACAGGATTTTTTGTAGACGATTTTAAGAGTTTAGATAGATCAAATCTTGGATATACTCTAGCAGAAATTGATGACACTGATTTAGATGCTGGTCTAGGTCCAACAATTTCAAGAAATAGTATTGAAAATTACTTAGTTCCTGCAGAAAACATTATTGATGAACAACTTGATCTTTCTGTAGATTATGATCTTTTTGATCCTAACGTAGTTAAACGTGGTGATACTGTAATGTTAAATTACTCCACTAAAAAGTGGATTGAGCAACCTCTTGCAACGCAAGTAGAGAATGTAAACCCATTCCATGTTGTTGTATACAGAGGAACAATTGAACTAACTCCTTCAAGAGACACTTGGACAAGGACTGTTGAACTTCCAGACATAGTAACAAATCAAACCCAAAGATTTACTATTAATGAAGAAGAAACTGTAAGGGGTAGAGATATTGTAACTAGAACAGCGAACGTGAGATTGAGAGGTCGAAGAACAGTTACTGGAAGACAAGTTACAACTACAGTATCAAATCAGATAACAGGAGATCAAACAGTTACATTAAGATCCAGAGTACTGGTAGATAGTCAATCAGAAAGATTTATGAGATCCAGAAATACTGGATTTGCAGTATCTAATCTGAAACCATATACAAGATACTATCAATTCTTAGATGGAAATTCTAAGGTAGATTTTATTCCTAAACTTTTGGAAATATCGCCAAATAGTTCTTTAACTAATTTTGGTTCTACTTCTTCATTTAATATCGGAGAAACTGCAATTGGTTATTTTGGTGGTAAGAAAATTATAGAGTTTAGAGTAGCATCTCCTAACCATAAAACTGGAAGGTATGATAGTCCGAGTACAACATTTAACGTAAATCCTTACGAAAGAGGTACTACAATATCTTCAAACTATAGCAATACTTCTAAAGTATTAAATGTTGATATCAATTCTCTTTGCCGCCAAGCACAAGGTCTTTATTCTGGTTATGTCCAAAAAGGAATGAAGATTGTGGGACAAAATAGTGGTGCAGTAGCATATTTGAAAGATATACGATTGATTACTGACAATTTTGGCGATTTATTTGGTTCTTTCTTCATCAGAAATCCACTAACAAATCCCGCACCTAATGTAAGAATTAATACAGGAACAAAAACATATCAACTTTCATCTAGTAGCACTAATGAATCTGGTATTCCTGGAAGTACTACTATTTCAAATGCAGAAACGACTTATACTTCTGAAGGAACTTTAAATCTGTTCCAAACAACTATTAATAATATAAGAACTCTTCAGAACACTAGAACCACTACAAACACAGTAAGAAGAAGAGTAACTGAATTCTATGATCCTCTTGCACAATCTTTTAGTGTAGGTGGAAGTGGTAGTGCAAATGATGATGAGCAAGGTGCTTATCTGAGTGGTGTTGATGTTTATTTTGCTTCTAAAGATTCCGGAACTAATCCAGTAACCATAGAAGTAAGAACTGTAGAACTTGGAACTCCTACAAGAGAAATTCTTGGAGTTCCTGTTGTTCTTCGTCCAGATCAAATACAAACATCAGATACTGGATCTATCCCAACTCATGTAGATTTCCCATATCCAATTTATCTTGCACCTGCACAAGAATATGCAATTGTTCTTGTAGCACCAGAAACTACTGGGTATGAAGTATTCATTGCAGAGATGGGTCAAAAAACTTTGCAAACAAGTAATCTTCCAGATTCTGAATCTGTTCTTTATACTCAACAGTTTGCTTTAGGAAGTTTGTTTAAGTCGCAAAATGGTTCTATTTGGACGGCAAATCAATATCAAGATATGAAATTCACACTTTATCGTTGTGAATTTACTCCTAACCAAATAGCAACTGCATGGTTCTATAATCCAACACTTGATGATAGTAATGGATATATCCCAATTCTTCAAGAAAATCCAATCACGGTTATTCCAAGAAGAATAAAGGTTGGAATTACGACAACTAATGATCCAGGAAATATTTCTATACTTACTGTTGGAAGACGGGTAGGTGAAAATGCTAAACCATATGTCTATGGTACTATTATTCAAACTGGAGGACCAGCATCATCTGCTAGTGTTGCTACAGAAGGAGCAGGAACTGGATATGTAACTTCTACTAATGTACCAACTTTTAGTATTGTAGGAGAAGGTTCTGGATTAACACTCGACATTACTGCAAATAGTGAAGGTCAAATAACATCCATATCCATTGATGAACCAGGAAATGGGTATGAAGCTGGAAATATAGTAGGTATTGTTACTTCTGCACTAAGTCCAACAACTGGAAAAGGTGCGCGTATTTCTATTAATACTGTAAATGAACTTGATACTCTATTCTTGACGGATGTTCAGGGTGATTCATTCACTAATGATGGATCATCTGTACTAACATATTTCAATGGAGTGACTTCAATTGTAGTTCCTGGAATTAATATTATATCATCTACTACTATTTCTCCAATATTTGATGGAAAGCATATTTTTGTAAATCATTTTAATCATGGAATGTATTCCAATAACAATAGAGTTGAAATTTCTGGAGTATCTCCAACTCAAATACCTACAACTATTGATAATAGTATTTCTAATTCCGAATCTACAATTTCTGTTGCCAGCACAGTTGGATTTGATATTTTTGAAGGAATTCCAGTTAGCAGTACAAATCCTGGATACGCACTTATTGAAAATGAAATTATAAAATATGAATCTATTGGAAATGGAACAATAGAAACAGTTTCAAGATCTCAAGATCAAACTATTGCACTTCCTTATGATAGTGGAACTTCTATTCTTAAGTATGAAACTCAAGGAGTATCTTTGAGAAGAATTAATACTATTCATGACATTAGTGATACACGCTTAAATATTGATAGTTATTTCTTAGAAATTGATACATCAAGTAATGGTATTGATAGATCTGTAGATAGTAATTCATTAAGTTATCCATCTTTATCTTTTAGTGGTCTTTTAAATTGCGGTGGGTTTAATGTAAGAGCATCTGAAAATATACAGTATGATACTATTATCCCATTCTACAATATAGAAAATCCAACTGGCGCTACTAGCGTAACTGGTAAAATTAGAACCATTACTGGAACTAGTATCAGCGGTACGGAAATTTCTTTCAGAGATAATGGATATGAAGATATTCAATTGAATTCAATAAACAGATTAAATTCTACTAGAATAATTTGTTCTAGAGCAAATGAACAGTTCTTCTTATCTGATCTTCCAAGAAATAAATCTTTCACAACAGCACTATCTCTACAAACAACAGATAAGTATCTAAGTCCTCAAATTTTCTTGGATACATGCTTTACTGAACTCAGATCTTATAGAATTAATAAACCTGTTACTAATTACATTACAGATTCTTCAGCAAATAGTGTTAATGATGATAGTCATACTGGAACTTATGTTTCTAACACTATTAGATTGGCACAACCAGCAACGTCTTTAAAAGTAATTTTATCTGCATACAAACCTTCTGCAGCAGATTTTAGAGTTCTTTATAGTTTAATTAATACCGAATCTGGAGAACTCGGTGCTTATACATTATTCCCAGGTTACAATAATTTGACTTCAGACACAGATGGTGACGGTTATCTTGATGTAGTAGATCCATCTCAAAATAGTGGATTGCCAGATACAAAGGTTCCGGAAAGTAGAGATAGAGAATATCTTGATTATGAATTCTCTATCGGAGGACTTCCAGAATTCTCTGGATACAGAATTAAAATTGTAATGTCTTCTACAAACCAAGCAACTCCACCACAATTTAGAGATCTAAGAACGTTAGCAGTGAGATGATAAGAGTAGAAGGACACTCAAATTTGTTTAGAGATGAAGATACAGGCGCTATTGTCAATACTGATAATAACGCCTATAATCAGTATTTAAATAGTTTAGATAGCAGAGAAAGACAAAAGCAAGAAATTGCTAATCTTAAATCTGAAATTGACGAAATTAAATCTTTATTGAAGGAGTTTTTAAATGGATCCAGATAGCATATCATTAGAATCATTTGCTAAGAGTTTTGAGTTTGAAAAAACTGCAAGATTAATTGATTCTTTCGAAGGAGATCAGGAATTGAAGAAAATAACTAAATATTTTTGTAAGATATATCTTAAGCAACAAGAGGTTGTTAAAACTTTGATGCAAGAAGATATTATGAAAGGTCTTTAATCTTATAAGGAGCATTCATGGCAAAACCTACAAATAGACAAGAGTTAATAGATTATTGTTTAAGACAACTGGGTGCTCCTGTCCTAGAAATTAATGTCGCGGAAGAACAGGTAGATGATATTGTAGATGATTGTATTCAATTTTTTCAAGAACGTCATTTTGATGGCGTCACTCAAACTTTTTTAAAATATCAAGTAACTCAAGAAGATATTGACAGAGGTAAAGCAAGTAAAGGAACAGGACCTGGAGTAGAGTCCACTTCCGTAAATGCTAATGTCGGAACTGCAACTACATTTACATATACCGAAACTGCAAATTATCTACCAATACCCGACCATATTATTGGTGTTAATCAAATTATGCAGTTTGAGGGATCAAATAGCATATCAAGTGGGATGTTTAGTATTAAATATCAATTATTTTTAAATGATATCTATTATTGGGGTTCTACCGAACTTTTAACCTATGCGATGGTTAAAACTTATCTATCCGATATTGACTTCTTACTCACCACTAAAAAAAATATAAGATTTAATAAGAGATCTAATAGATTATATCTAGATATTGATTGGAATTCTTTGAAGGCAGGTGAATATTTAATTATTGATTGTTACAGAGCACTGGACCCATCTAACTATACAGAAATTTGGAATGATTCTTTCCTTAAGAAGTATATTACTTCATCTATTAAAAAACAGTGGGGACAAAATCTAATAAAATTCCAAGGAGTAAAGCTTCCTGGAGGATTGGAATTTAATGGTAGACAACTTTATGATGATGGTGTTAGTGAAATTTCTGACTTGATGTCTAAGATGTCTAGCACTTACGAATTACCACCATTAGATATGATCGGTTAATCTCATGCCATTAAATCCATTTTTTCTTTCTGGTTCCAAAGGAGAACAAGGTCTTATACAAGATTTGATCAATGAACAGATCAAAATGTATGGGGTAGATGTTCATTACATACCTAGAAAATTTTTAACTAAGAATACTGTAATTAGAGAGGTGATTGAATCTCAATATGATTCGGCATTTCCAATTGAAGCATATATTTCTAATAGTTCGGGTTTTGGTGGGCAAGGAACTTTACTATCTAAGTTTGGTATAGCAGAAGTTGACGATCTCACTCTTGTCATTTCAAGAGAAGTTTTTGAATTGTACATGACTCCATTAATGAAAAATTTAGATGATATAGAACTTGCAACACGCCCAAAAGAAGGCGATTTAATATTTTTCCCTCTCGGAGATAGGTTGTTTGAAATTAAGTATGTTGAACATGAGCAACCATTCTACCAACTGAAGAAAAATTATGTTTATGAATTGAGGTGCGAACCATTCAGATATGGAAATGAAGTAATTGACACTAGTATTGATTCTATTGATAGGGCAGTAGAAGATGAAGGAGTTATTACATCATTAAGATTTGTTGGTGCGGGGAGAACTGCTACGGCATTGGCAATTTTGGGGAGACAATATGTCAATGAGGTATTCTTGAATAATGATGGATATGGTTATGTTTCTCCACCTAATGTAACTTTTAGTTCTCCTACTGCATCTGGAGGATTTACTGCAAGAGGATTTGCACTAACTACAAGCACAGGAAGTGTTTCGTCAGTATATGATATTGTTCTAATAAGTGCGGGTGCTGGATACTCAACTCCACCGACAATAACAATTAGTGGTGGGGGAGGAACAGGTGCTGCAGCAACTGCTTCTGTAGTTGGATCTGGTGTTACCGGAATTATTGGTTTCCAAATGATTGATAGGGGTGAAGGATATATTAATGATGAAAATGTTACCGTAACTGTAACTGATCCTAATGACATACATCTTGCTCCAGGTGCAGGAGTAACTGCTGTTGGTATAGCATCAGTTAAGGATGGTAAAGTAGTTTCTATAAATATTGTTAACAGTGGTATCGGATATACCGGAGTAGGTATTCCAACAGATATCGGTGTAACTATATCTTCGCCAAGGTATGCTGGATTTGGAACATTCATGTTTAATGAAATAGTGACAGGACAAACATCTGGTGTTGAAGCACGGGTTAAATCCTGGGACTCTCCTAATAGAATCCTTAAAGTATCTAACGTCAGTTCTAATGTTCAGAATGTCCTCTTCTATCCTGGAGAGATAGTTGTTGGATCTTCTTCTTCTGCATATTATAAACTTGAAGAATATAATTCGGAAGATATTGGTGATCCATATGCGGAAAATGAAGAGATTGAAATTGCAGCAGATGCAATTCTCGATTTTAGTGAGTCAAATCCATTCGGTAACTACTAATGTTAGGAACATATTACTACCATGAAGTGATAAGAAGGACTACTATTGCCTTTGCTACTTTATTCAATGATATTCATATTAGGCATAGAACAAAAGGATCGAATGATCTTGTAGATATTAAAGTTCCTTTAAGTTATGGTCCAACTCAAAAGTTTCTTGCTCGTCTTAATCAACAACCGTCTTTAGAGAGACCGGTGCAGAAAGTTTTGCCTAGAATGTCATTTGAAATGACTAATATTCAATATGATCCTAGCAGAAAAACGTCTATTACTCAAACTTTTAAGGCATGTGATGATGGAGGGCAAATAAAGAAAGTATTTCTACCTGTGCCTTATAATATTGGGTTTCAACTTAGTATGATGAGTAAAATTGAAGAAGATACTCATCAAGTAGTAGAACAAATACTACCATTTTTTCAACCTGCTTTTAATTTAACAGTAGATCTAATAGATTCTATTGGAGAGAAGAGAGATGTTCCTGTAATTTTAGATAGTGTAAGTTTTACAGATGATTATGAAGGAGATTTTTCTAGTAGAAGAGTTCTGATATATACTTTTAATTTTACAGTAAAAACATACTTGTTTGGTCCTATTTCTGATAGTACAGATGGACTAATCAGGAAGGTTCAAGTTGATATGTACTCTAATACTGATATACAAGTTGCTAGAAGAGAACTTAGATATACAGTAACTCCTGATCCAATTGATGCAGAACCTACAGATAATTATGGATATAATGAATCTATAGAGGATTTATTTGACGCATTAGAATATAGTCCAACTCAACAAACTGACATTCCATAAATATGAAAAATATTAATGATAATGATGATATGTCTATTGATGTAGATGTTACAGAATCATCGATTGTTAAAGATGAAAAACCTACAGATATTAGAAAGGATTACGAGTACACTCGCGCAAATCTCTATTCTTTAATTGAAAAAGGACAAGAGGCAATAAATGGAATTATGGAACTAGCTGGGGAAGGTGGAAGTCCCAGAGCATATGAAGTTGCTGGGCAATTGATTAAGAGTGTAGCAGATACCACTGACAAATTAATTGATTTGCAACAAAAATTAAAGGACGTTGAAGAAGATACTGTTAAAAATACTACTAATGTAAATAACACTGCATTTATCTTTGAAGGTTCTACAAATGAACTTTCAAAAATACTAAAGCAAGGTTTTCTAAATAATAAAGAGTAATCTCTCATTACTAATGCTGAACGAAGAAGCATGTCCTATATGTGGATATTTGCCCTGTCAATGTCTTGAAGGTACTATTACCGAAAAGCGTGATGGTAAAGGTGCAAAATCTAAAGGTTATTCACTCCGTGATTGGTTCAAAGGTGGTGGATGGGTTCAAGCTGGTGGTAAGTACGATGGGAAACCATGTGCTAAGCAACCAGGACAAAAGACCAAACCATTCTGCCGTGATGCAGATGATCGTGCTGCAATGAGTAAGATTGAAAGAAACAAAAGAGCTGCTAAAAAACGCAAAGAAGACCCAAATCCTAATAGAAAAGGAAGAGCAAAAATGGTGACTGCATCGTATTCAAACTGGAGAGAAGATTTAGAACAACTTGACGAATTTTTATTTGGACCAACAAATGTAACTCCAAAAGATAGTCCCACTGGAACAAAATCTGTTAAAGTTGGTAAAAAATATCCTGCCAGATTAAACAGTAGACCTGTTGATGTTACTTACGATAAAAAAGGAAATAAAAAAGTAACTCCTATGCCTGCTGGCAGAGCTGGTCTGATGCAATATAAGTATGGTAGTACCTGGGGTATGCCTCAATACAATTCATATGAACCAGAAAGTGACTTAGTTGATGGAAGAAAAAATTTAAAACAACTTGATGAATTTTTATTTGGTCCAAAAAATGTAACTCCAAAAGATAGTCCCACTGGAACAAAATCTGTCAAGGTTAATAAAAAATACCCCGCTAGATTAAATAGTAGACCTGTTGATGTTACTTATGATAAAAAAGGAAACAAAAAAGTAACTCCTATGCCTGCCGGTAGAGCCGGTCTGATGCAATATAAGTATGGTAGTACTTGGGGTATGCCTCAATACAATTCATTTGAACCAGAAGGTGAAGTTATTGGTGAAGAAGGTAAGAAAGATGCTTGTTACAAGAAAGTAAAATCAAGATACGATGTTTGGCCAAGTGCATATGCATCTGGTGCTTTAGTGAAGTGTCGTAAGAAAGGTGCTGCTAATTGGGGAAACAGCAAGAAAACTAGAAAAGAATCATTTGAATTTTCTAATTGGAGAGATGACTTTCAACCAACTGAATATGAATTTATTGACATTATTAAAACAACACCTATGAAAGGTCTTGATGAGGCAAAGACAAAAGATCATGAGCACCAGATGGCAAGATCTGAAATCTCTAAAATTGTTTCTGCAGCAGGCAGATTGAAAAAAAAGGTAAAAGGTGAAGGAAACCTGAAAGCATGGGTTCAATCAAAGATCACTAGAGCAGCAGATTATATTGATACTGCAGCAGATTATATGGATGGTCATGAGGGAAGTGATACTCATGAATCTGTAAACGAAAAGTGTTGGGATGGATATGTTCAGAAGGGATTGAAGAAAAAAGGGAAGAGAATGGTTCCCAACTGCGTAAAAGAGTTTTCTGACTGGAGATCTGATATTGAGGAAGGTGCTGCTTGGACCAAAAAAGAAGGGCAAAGTTCAGAAGGAGGACTCAACGAAAAAGGACGTAAGTCCTATGAAAGAGAAAATCCTGGTTCTGACCTAAAAGCGCCAAGTAAGAAAGTTGGAAATCCTCGTCGCAAATCATTCTGTGCAAGAATGAAAGGGATGAAAGTAAAACTTACTTCGAAAAAAACTGCTAGAGATCCAGATAGCAGAATTAACAAATCACTCAGAGCTTGGAACTGCTGATCATGTCAAAAAACAATCAAATAACAGAAAACGTTAGTATTCAAGGTGACTTCAATGGAACTTTGAATATTAATTCTCCGTCAGAACAACAACAAAATTTTGGTGAGGATTATACTGCTGATATAGTTTGGCAAGGAAATCTTTATCGTATGGATATTAATAGTAAAGGTGTTCCTTCAAAACAAGATCTTGGAGAACAACTTCAAGGTGATTATCCAGGTGCGATAGTACATAATATTTACCCATCAAATACAATCAATAACAATACTATGAGAATCACTGGAATTAAGAGATATCAACCAGAGAGATTGACTTGGGGAGAATAATTTATGGCACAATGGAATAAAGATACACAAGCATATTTAAATCAGACAAAAACTAATTTTGAAGTTTATATGTGTGCCGACAAGTACGGCAACATTGGTGCTTGTGGTGGAGATACACAGTTTGATTTAAATATTGCTGCTGGTATTACAACTCAAATTGCTAATGTCCATAAGTTTGGTGCAGTAGTAACTACATCCGCAACTTATGATACTGTTTGGAGTGCTGGAGGTGTTTATCAGTTTCCAATTACAGCAGCAACAGTAACAGTTCAATCTACTTCTAGTGATGATACTGATGGTGGTTCTGGAGCACAAACAGTAAAAGTTCAAGGACTTGATGCAAATTATAATGAAGTAGAAGAAGATTTTACTCTAAATGGAACAGTCGGAGTTGGTGGAACTGTAGAGTTTTTACGAACCCATAGAGCATTTGTGATGACAGGATCAACTAATGTAGGGGACATTTCCTTCACACAAGGAGCAAATACAGTATGTTTCATTTCTGAGGAAATGGGACAATCTCAAGTTACCTTCTATACAATTCCTGCAGGTAAAAATGGATTCCTGAAAGCATTTGCAGCAACAATGAATAAAAACCAAGAGAATACGGTTCGTTTATTTCAAAGACCTTTTGGTGGTGTTTTTAGAGTAGCTTCTGAACTGAATCTATATAATAGTAACATGCACACTACATTTAGTATTCCAATTTACTTCACAGAAAAAACTGACCTTGAAGTAAGAACGTATACTGGAAGTAATGCGACTGTATCATCGATGTTTGATCTTTTAGTTGTAGATAATGTCTGATAACGTATATCTTGGTAATCCTAATCTTAAGAAAGCTAATACTCCTATTCAATTTACAGAAGAAAATGTAATTGAATATCTTAGGTGTAAGGATGATCCGACTTATTTTGCAAAAAATTATGTTCAAATTGTATCTCTCGATAAGGGTTTAGTCCCTTTTGAGATGTACCCGTTTCAGGAAAAATTAATTCAAAATTTCCATGAACATAGGTTTAATATCTGTAAGATGCCACGCCAAACTGGCAAATCTACAACTTGCGTATCATATCTGCTGCATTACCTTATTTTTAACGACAATGTTAACATCGGGATTCTAGCGAACAAAGCGCCAACTGCAAGGGAGATTCTTGGTAGGTTACAACTTGCTTACGAAAACTTGCCAAGATGGATGCAGCAGGGTATTATATCATGGAATAAAGGATCGGTTGAATTAGAAAATGGCAGTAAGATATTGGCATCTTCTACGTCTGCAAGTGCTGTCAGAGGTATGTCGTTTAACATCCTCTTTCTCGACGAGTTCGCGTTCGTCCCAAATCACATTGCTGACTCGTTCTTTGCATCTGTTTATCCTACTATTACGTCTGGTAAATCAACCAAAGTAATTATTGTCTCAACGCCACACGGTATGAATCATTTCTACCGTATGTGGCACGATGCGGAAAGAGAGAAGAATGAATACGTACCAACAGAAGTTCATTGGTCAGAAGTTCCTGGAAGAGACCTTGAATGGAAGGAACAAACGATTGCAAACACTTCTGAACAGCAGTTCAAAGTTGAGTTTGAATGCGAATTTTTAGGATCGATCAACACTCTGATCAATCCAGCAAAATTAAAAAACCTTGTATATGAAGATCCTATAAAGAGAAACAAAGGTCTAGACATATATGAAAGTCCTAGAGAAGATCACGAATATCTAATTACAGTTGACGTTGCTCGGGGTATGGGCAACGACTATTCAGCATTCATTATATTTGATATAACGCAGTTTCCATATCGAGTTGTAGGTAAATATAGGAATAACGAAATTAAACCGATGCTGTTTCCAAGTATCATTGAAGACGTTGCAAAGGGATATAATCAAGCATGGTTATTGATTGAAGTCAATGATATTGGTGATCAAGTTGCAAGTATTATGCACTTTGATCTTGAATATGATAATGTATTGATGTGTGCGATGAGAGGTCGTGCAGGTCAAGTTGTAGGTACAGGATTTAGTGGTAAGAAGTCCCAACTTGGTGTCAGAATGACATCAGCAGTTAAGAAGTTGGGATGTTCAAACCTGAAAACTTTATTAGAAGACGATAAGCTTCTTACAGTTGACTACGATATTATTGCAGAACTTACAACATTCTCACAAAAACACAATTCTTTTGAGGCAGAAGACGGTTGTAATGATGACCTTGCAATGTGTCTTGTCATTTTCTCTTGGTTAGTTGCTCAAGATTACTTTAGAGAGATGACGGATAATGATGTTCGTAAGAGAATTTATGAAGAACAGAGAAATCAGATAGAACAGGACATGGCACCTTTCGGATTTATTTTAGACGGTATTACTGATGAGGATACTGTTGTTGATAAAAAGACAGGAGATTTGTGGATAAATGCTTCTAAAAATGCAGAAAATGGGTCATACGAGATGTGGAATGTGGATGAATATGGCGATAGATCATACATGTGGGACTATAGGTGACTAAAAAGGTCTAAATTATAAATATTTCTAGATTAATTCTGGTTTTGTAGGAGAGTAAAAGATGCCACTTAATTTAGCATCTCCTGGAATTGTAGTAAAAGAAATTGATTTAACCACAGGAAGAGTAGCTCCTTCCTCTGATAAAGTTGGCGCAATTGTAGCACCTTTTGCCAAAGGTCCTGTAAATTCACCAACTCTAGTAGAGTCTGAGAACGATTTACTTAACACTTTCGGAGAACCATATTCCACGGATAAGCACTTTGAGCATTGGCTCGTTGCTTCCTCTTATTTAGCATATGGCGGATCACTTAGAGTCGTAAGAGCAGGAGGAGAAAATCTCCAAAATGCTTATGTCGGTACAGGTGCTTCGGTATATATCGAGAGTGCTGAAGATTACAGCAATAAAGGATATTCTGAGAATACCCTTGCAGGCAAAATTTTCGTTGCTAAAAATCCAGGTGCTTGGGCAAATGGCATCAATGTAGCATATATCGACTCTAGATCAGACCAGATTCTTTCCGGACCAAAAAACAGCGATCAGTTTGTTGGTCTGGGCGCTAACGTATTCCAACAGATTACTGATGAGGCAATCGCTGGTATTGGAACAACAACCTCTCTAACAGGAACATTAAGAGGTATTGTTACTAAATCTGATGACAATGGAATTGAAGTTAAAGTCCAGGCAATTATTAAGGAGGGCGTAGAAACTCTCGTTGACTATACTCCATACGGAACTTATAAATTTAGATCTGATTCTTTAGTTGGTTTTGGAACTAACAAAGATACACTTGGATTTTCTACTACAGTTACTTCCCAGAAAGATTGGTTTGATGAGCAAACCTTAGAAATCAATGCAACAACTCAAATTAAGTGGAATAGCATTGTAAGAAGACCAGGAACATCCACTCATGCAGCATCAAGAAGCTCTAGATTCGATGAACTTCACATCGTAGTCATTGACTCGAATGGAGATATCACCGGAAATGCTGGAACAATTCTTGAGAAGCATGAGGCACTTTCCAAGGCAACTGATGCTAAGTTCTCTGCAGGAAGTTCTCAGTATTGGAGAAAGCACTTAGAAGATAACTCCGAATATATCTTTGGTCTTGATGGTCCAACCGAAACCGTAATAACAGGTGCAGATGCAGGTGTGGGTCTAACCAGTTACATCCAAGAAGCAGATGGTGACTGGGATCAACCAGCAGAAGGAGTTATTTTTAACGGTAAGGGTTCTGAAACGGGAACTCTTGAGAATGGTAAGAACTATGGAGGAGAGACAGGATTCTCAACAACTGGATCATTATCAGCGGGATTAGCGTCTGTCTCTGCTGGATACGATCTGTTCCAGAATACTGAGGATGTTAATGTAGATTTTCTGCTTATGGGATCTACTGCATATACAAAAGAAGAGGCGCAAGCACTCGCTCAGAAACTAATTACAATTGCCGAACTGAGAAAAGATGCCGTTGCATTTATTTCTCCACATAGAGGTGCATCAATTACTGATGGTGACGATGGATCTGCTGCAGTTAAAAAATCTTCAGATAAGATTACCGAAAATATTTTAGAATTCTATTCTGCAATTACATCATCTTCGTATGCAGTATTTGATAGTGGTCATAAGTATATGTATGATCGTTTCTCTAATCAATTCCGTTATGTACCCCTTAATGGAGACATTGCTGGAACTTGTGCGAGAAATGACATTAATAATTTCCCATGGTATTCGCCAGCAGGAAACTCAAGAGGCACCATTCTAAACGCAATCAAACTTGCATATAACCCATCTAAATCTCAAAGAGATCAACTGTACACCAACAGAATTAACCCAGTAATCTTCTCACCAGGATCTGGAATGATTCTATTTGGTGACAGAACTGGAATGGCGAAAGCATCAGCATTCGATCGTATTAATGTACGTCGTCTGTTTATCTATCTTGAAGATGCAATTTCAAGAGCAGCAAAAGATGCTCTATTTGAGTTTAATGATGAACTTACAAGAACAAACTTTGTAAATACCGTTGAACCTTTCTTGCGTGATGTTCAGGCAAAGAGAGGTATTCAAGATTATGTCGTCATTTGCGATTCAACTAATAACACGGCAGCAGTCATTGATAACAATGAGTTTGTCGCTGACATTTATATTAAACCAGCAAGGTCTATCAACTTTATTGGTCTGAATTTCATCGCCACTAAGACGGGCGTTGATTTTGAAGAGATCATCGGTAACTTTAATTAATAGGTTTAACAAAAATGGCAACTAGAAATCAATTTAATCCACCCCCACTAAGAAAAATTACCGACTTTAAGTCAAAATTGACGGGTGGTGGTGCAAGATCAAACCTTTTTGAAGTGGTTCTTTCTTTCCCAGGAATTGCTCCTGCAGACACAACAACACTGGACAAAGCAAGATTTATGGTGAAGGGAGCAAACCTCCCTGCATCTAACATTGCTCCTTTGGATGTTCCTTTTAGAGGGAGAACCCTAAAGGTTGCTGGAGATAGATCATTTGAAAGTTGGACTGTAACTATTATCAACGACACTGATTTTTCAATTAGATCAGCGTTTGAAAATTGGATGAATGCTATCAATAGAGTATCGGATGCAACTGGTGCTACTGACCCAACAACATACACAGCAGATGCATTTGTGTATCAACTTGATCGTAACGGAGGTACTTTAAGGGCGTATCATTTCTATGATATTTTCCCATCTTCTGTTGGTTCCATTGCACTTGATTATGGAAATAGCAACATTCAAGAGTTCCCAGTTGAGTTCCAAATTCTCTGGTGGGAAGCAATCGTTGGTAACTCCCCCGAAGCAGGTGGAGAAAATATCGACTAAATAGATAAGACAAGGTAGTTTACTTTATAAAATGGCGAAACTTTTTGGTTTTTCGATTGATGATGGTAACGATAAGAAAAAGGACTCTATAGTTTCCCCCGTCCCTCGATCTAATGAGGACGGGGTTGATCACTATATACAGTCAGGATTTTATGGACAATATGTAGATATTGAAGGTGTATATAGAACTGAGTTTGATCTCATCAAAAGATACAGAGAAATGTCTCTGCATCCAGAATGTGACAATGTTATCGAAAGCATTGTAAATGAAGCTATTGTAAGTGATTTATATGATTCGCCAGTTGAAATTGAGTTATCTAATTTAAATGCTAGCGATAGATTAAAACAGATTATTAGAGAAGAGTTTAAGTCGATCAAAGAGATGCTCGACTTTGACAGAAAATCTCATGAAATTTTTAGAAACTGGTATGTCGATGGTAGATTGTTCTACTTCAAGGTAATCGACCAGAAAAATCCTTCTGCAGGTATTCAAGATATTAGATATATTGATCCACTAAAGATCAAACATATTAGACAAGAAAAGAAGAAAAACGCAAATCAACTTCAACCAAATCTTAGAGGAAATGGAGAAGTATTTGACTTCCCTGAAATTGAGGAATACTTTGTTTATACTCCAGCAAGTAGTGCGAATCAAGGTCCTACTTACGGATCTCAGAAAAAAACAATTAAGATTGCAAAAGATTCAATTGCCTATTGCACTTCAGGTTTAATTGATAGAAATAAGGGAACCATTCTTTCTTATCTACATAAAGCAATTAAATCACTCAATCAACTTCGCATGATTGAAGATTCTTTGGTGATTTATAGATTATCCAGGGCACCAGAACGTCGTATTTTCTATATCGATGTTGGAAATTTACCTAAGGTAAAAGCAGAGCAATACCTTAGAGAAGTTATGTCTCGCTATAGAAATAAACTTCAGTACGACGCCAATACTGGAGAAATTCGCGATGATCGTAAATATATGAGTATGTTGGAAGATTTTTGGCTTCCAAGAAGAGAAGGTGGAAGAGGAACTGAAATTTCAACTTTGCCTGGTGGAGGAAATCTTGGAGAACTTTCTGACGTTGAATACTTTCAAAAGAAATTATACAGATCCCTTGGAGTTCCAGAAACCAGAGTTGCTGGTGGTGGAGACGGATTTAACTTAGGAAGATCATCAGAAATTCTTCGTGATGAATTGATGTTCTCTAAATTTGTAGGACGTTTAAGAAAGAGATTTGGTAATCTATTTAATGATTTGCTAAAAACTCAATTAATCCTCAAAAATATTGTATCTCTTGAAGATTGGGAGGTTATGAGTGATCATATTCAGTATGACTTCTTGTATGATAATCATTTTGCAGAACTAAAAGAAGCAGAATTATTAACAAATAGATTAACACTTGCAACAACAGCAGAACCATATATTGGTAAGTATTATTCTACAGAGTATGTTCGTAAGAAAATTCTCAGACAAACTGATAGTGAAATTATTGAAATTGATGCACAAATCGATGATGAAATTAAGAAAGGAATTCTTCCTGATCCTAATGCACCAGTAGATGAGAATGGAAATCCACTTCCTACTGATGGATCAGTTCAAATGGGACAAAATGGTGAAGTTCCAATGGAACCAGTTCCTGATGAAACTTCTACAGAAATTCCGGAACCAAAAGGCGGCAAAATATAAATAACATTATATCAACATAATACAATTTTTTTCATGGAAGATATTATCGACTTGATTGCAACTGATGCTTCACCTTCTGAAGTGTCTGATAGTATTAAACAACAACTTTTTGCAAAATCTGTAGAAAGAATTAATGCTATGAGACCTGAAGTTGCTAGCACTATGTTCAGTGACGAAGATAGCGAAACAGGAACAGAAGAATGACTGTAAAACCATTAGCAACTGCTGTTGACGTTAGTATTACTCCAACTAATTTGGGCACTGCAAATGTAATTTCTGTAGTTAATACAAGTAATTCTGCAGTATCTATTACTTTGGCAGGAACCTCATCAATAGAATTTTGGATTGGTGCAGGAGAAAGAATTACTGTTGAGAAAGAATATGCAGCGGATGTTGTCTGTGTTCCAGCTCAACCTGCAGGAACTGTTTACGCAAATAAAGTAGCATACACAAATTAATCAAATGAAACTTATAACAGAAGAAGTATCTAACGTAAAAATTATTACCGAAGGTAAAGGTAGCGGTAAGAAATTATATATTGAAGGGGTTTTCCTTCAGGGTGATATTAAAAATCGTAATGGAAGAATGTATCCAATGGATACCCTTTCAAAAGAAGTGAACCGCTATTGCGAAACTTTCGTTAATAAGGGTCGTGCTCTTGGTGAGCTGGGACATCCCGATGGTCCTACAGTAAATCTTGATCGTGTTTCTCATAAGATTACTTCTTTGGTTAGAGAAGGTTCTAATTTTAGAGGTAAGGCACAACTTCTAAATACACCGATGGGCAAAATTGCTTCATCA
>Ga0255759_10002147_pt1 | contig 17687 bp, 25 predicted proteins | sample 101ome_20_FD_179959 | JGI IMG/M metagenome (GOLD analysis project Ga0255759, IMG submission 179959) | Coastal salt marsh microbial communities from the Groves Creek Marsh, Skidaway Island, Georgia - 101404AT metaG (version 2) | ecosystem: Environmental > Aquatic > Marine > Intertidal zone >...
GATCGCTGTTGATCATTAAGATGTTCTAAAATGTGTGATACGTCCATTTAGGGATTCATTTTTTTGCTTAAGAGAGATATTCTAACCTTATGCCAACAAAATTATTGAGACAAATTAAAAATACTCTACCGGAATTAAGAAAATCTGAAAAATTGGTTGCAGATTTTGTTTTAAAAGATCCAAAATCAGTTATTACCATGAAAACTGCAGAAGCATCTTCCGCTATGGGCATAAGTGAACCAACTTTAATAAGATTTTGTAAAGCTCTGGGTTTTTCCGGTTATCAAGAATTTAAAATTAATTTATCTCAACAATTAGCAGCTGACGATTATTTTGTGATGTATGAGATCGAAGAGGATGATAGTATTCATGAGCTATGTGAGAAAGTCTTCGATACAACTATCAGTGAAATATTAAACGTTAGGTCACAAATTAACCAAGATGTTCTTGAATCTGCAATAGAGGCATTAGCCAATGCTAAGCGAGTAGAAGTTTATGCCTTTGGCGGCTCTGCACCTGTGGCTATGGATGCACAACATAAATTTTTTAGGTTAAAGATTTCATCATCATTTATTTCAGATCCGCACATACAATTAATGTCAGCAAATTCACTGTCAAAAGATGATGTTGTTTTAGCTATCTCACAATCTGGAACTACTTCAGCCTTAATTGACAGCGTTAAAATTGTTCGAAAGTCAGGTGTGAAAGTTATAGGAATCATGCCTGAAAATTCGCCGCTAGCTCACATTTGTGACTATCCAATTAGTATAAATGTTGGAGATAATTACAGAATTACTAAACCCCATACTTCAAGGATTGCTTATACTGCTGTTATTGATGTAATGACAATGGGAATAGCTCAATTAAAACCTGAAGCACAAGAGCATTTATATAATATTGTAGATAGTCAAAGATCATTAAAGATTAAATAAAATTTATAGAGGAGATATTTATGAGCCAAGAAGTTAAAGATTTTTTTACAACCTATAGCGACTTTGTAACAAAAGTAACTAGTGAACCAAGTCTTGATTTAGAAGCGCTCAAGAAAAGCATGGATGACATTGAATCAATTTCTGATGTAAAAATACCAAGATTGCTTACAGCTGCTCTTGGTCTTGGGAGTGAATCAGGTGAATTTGTTGAAATAGTAAAAAAAATGATTCTTCAGGGAAAGCCGGCTTCAGAAGAAAATATCTTTCATATGAAAAGAGAGCTTGGGGATATTATGTGGTATTGGACAACTGCTTGTGCCTCTCTAGGATTAGATCCATATGAAGTGATTAGTGAAAATCAAAAGAAGCTTGAAGCCAGATATGGCGAAAAGTTTGAGGTACAAAGAAGCGAAGTTAGAAAAGAGGGAGACTTATAAATCATACATGACAAACAAATCAAAAGATCATAAAGATATTTCTCCATCAGCAACTGAGGATTGTGCCGATGTTACTTCAAGATATGAACGATATAAAAAACAAAATAAAAAAACTCAGTTCCCACCCATTAAATATGAAAAACCACCCCACCATTAAATGATTATTTTTTTGGCGCTCGTATATGTTTTTTCTGCTTTTGTATATTTTTACTCAAATAAAGCTGGTTATAGTTTTCTTAGATATGTCTTGAAAAGAAAAAATATAAATATTTATCTCTCAATAGAAATCTTCTATTTAATTCTTACTTCATTTATTGTTTTTTCAAGCAATCCTTTAAATTGGATTGTTGCAATTTTAATGTTTTTGCATCTTTTAGGCATTGCATGGATTGTAGCCAGTCCTGATAGTTTTTATAGTATTGCAGAAGAGTCTATTGGTATTGACAGTATCATGTTTGAGAATATGGCTGTAATTACTTTCTTGATATATGCAGGATTGGCATTGTTTTCAAGAGTATTATTCTAATCCACTAATTATTTTTGTTTTCTTCTTCTTGATATTTCTTTAAGTCTTCCCAATCGTGTGGGGTTCCAGCATTGAGATTGGTAACTGATTTTTTTGCCCTGAATAGGCTTTGTGTTCTTAATTTGCTTTTGTCTTCTTCTTTGCCAAATAATTTATTCCAGCCTTCTTTAAAATGCTCTCGTAAATTTCTTTTGATCATATATTGTTTTTAAACTATATATTCTTCTCTATCTTTTTTTGCAGTTCTTTTAATTCCTGACTTTGTAATATACTCATCAGTAATGCCTTTTGAGCCGCCCTGACCTTCTTTGCAAACATGTATCATGTTCACAACTGCTCCTCCAGCAAGTGCGCCTATTAAAATTAATATTATTGTCTCCATTTCACCTCCAAATAATATTATTTTTCGTTAAATTCTAGTTTTGCTTGATTATACTCTTCCTTAAGCCTAGATACTAAATCTTCAACACTTGGATCATCTTTTATACCTCCAATCCCTTGACCTGAGCCCCAAATATCTTTCCAAGCTTTTGCATCAGTATTGCCGCCTGAACCAAAATTCATTGTTGATTTATCTGCATCGGGCAAATTATCAGGATCTAAACCAGCATTTTTGATCGATGGTTTTAAATAATTACCAGAAACACCAGTGAATAAACTGGAATAAACAATATCATCAGCTGCGCTATCAATAAGCATTTGTTTATACCCTTGGTCAGCATTAGCTTCTTTTGTTGCAATAAATCTTGTGCCCATATATGCAAAGTCAGCTCCTAGTGCTAATGATGATGCTATGGAGTACCCATCACCAATTGACCCAGATAAAATAACTGTGCCATCAAACCACTCTTTAACTTCTCTTAATAAAGCAAATGGTGAAAGAGCACCAGCATGGCCGCCAGCGCCGGCACAAACTAGTATCAGACCATCAACACCTTGTTCAGCTGCCTTTTTTGCATGTCTTACATTAATAACATCATGATAGACCAAACCGCCATAACTGTGAGCTGCCTGAACTAATTCTTCGGGAGGTCTTAAAGAAGTAATAATAATCGGCACTTCTTGTTTTACACATGTAACCATATCATCCATTAATCTGTCATTAGAGGCATGGCATATTTGATTTACAGCAAATGGCGCGACTTTTGCATCTGGGTTTTGTTCTTTATACTCAGCAAGTTCTTTTTTTATTCTAATAATCCATTCCTCAAGCACGTGTTGCGGTCTTGCGTTTAAGGCTGGGAAAGAACCTATTATGCCTGCCTTGCATTGCGCAATCACAAGCTCTGGGCCTGAAACTAAAAACAAAGGTGAGCCAATGACTGGAATAGATAAATTTTCCTGTATGTGTTTTGGTATTGCCATTTTTACTCCATTTTTTAATAGTCTGAATTTTATTATTAATTTAGTAATTAGGATAGATTTTTATCCTTTTTCATATTTTATATATTTTTTGTAAAAACTGATTAATTAAGAGTTTTAAGACTATAATGCCTGCTTTTTAAAAAGGCTCACTTAATGGACATAAATAAGTTAAGAAATATTGCAATCATTGCCCATGTTGATCATGGCAAAACAACTCTTGTTGATAGGCTTTTACAACAATCAGGCACATTGGATAGAAAGAATATGGATTCTGAGAGAATTATGGATTCCAATGAACAAGAAAAAGAAAGAGGCATCACAATTACAGCAAAAAATACCTCAATAAATTGGAATGATCATTTGATAAATATTGTTGATACTCCAGGACATGCTGATTTTGGAGGAGAGGTTGAAAGAGCTCTTTCTATGGTTGATTCAGTATTGCTGCTTGTTGACGCAGTTGACGGTCCTATGCCCCAAACGCGATTTGTGACACAAAAGGCTTTTGAAAAAGGATTAAAGCCTTTGGTGGTTATAAATAAAATTGATAGGCCAGATGCAAGGCCTGACTGGGTGTTAGATCAAGTTTTTGACCTATTTGATCGTCTTGGTGGAACTGATGAACAATTAGATTTTCCAGTTATTTATACCTCGGCAATAGAAGGAATTTCTGGCCTTGAATCTGACCAAATGACTGGAGATATGAAACCATTAATTGAAATGATAATTGAAAAGGTTCCTGCACCAGAGGTTGTAAAAGATGCTCCGCTTCAACTACAAATAAGTGCATTAGATAGCAATAGTTATGTTGGTGTAATAGGTATTGGAAGAATAAAACAAGGCTCAGTAAAACCAAATGATCAAGTGGCTATCATTAATAGGGATGGCGAAATAAGAAAAGGTAAAATTCTTCAAGTAATGGGATATGTAGGACTTGATAGGGTTGAAGTAACAAAAGCTGAAGCTGGTTCAATAGTCTGTATTACTGGTATCGATAAGCTCAACATCTCTGACACAATTTGTGATCCCATGAACGTTCAGTCACTACCTCCTCTTACTGTTGATGAGCCAACAGTAAGTATGACTTTTCAAGTAAATGATTCACCTTTTGCAGGCCGTGAGGGTAAATTTGTTACGTCTAGAAACATAAAAGAAAGATTAGAAAAAGAGTTAATCTCAAATGTTGCACTAAGAGTTGCTCAAGGAGATAGTCCAGATAAGTTTGTTGTATCTGGACGAGGTGAACTCCATTTATCAGTATTGATTGAAACTATGCGCAGAGAAGGTTTTGAGTTAGCTATATCTAAACCACAGGTGGTTCAAAAGAATATCGGAGATGAGATACATGAGCCGTTTGAACAAATTGTTATTGATGTTGAAGACATGCATCAGGGATCTGTAATAGAAGAACTTGGCCCAAGAAAAGCAGAGCTAAAAAATATGGAACCAGACGGAAAAGGAAGAGTAAAGTTAGAATTTATAGCACCTTCAAGAGGCATTATAGGCTTCAGATCACATTTTTTAACAATTACTAGCGGCACTGGTATTATGACAAGTGTATTTGATCATTATGGGCCAGTAAAAATAGGCGAGATTGCCAAAAGAAGTAATGGTGTTATGTATGCTATGACTGCAGGAAAGACTCTAGCTTATGCATTATTTAACCTGCAAAATCGAGGGAAGCTTTTTCTTGGTCATGGTCAAGAAGTTTATGTGGGTCAAATTGTAGGTCTACACTCAAGAGATAATGACTTGCCAGTTAATCCTACAAAAGCAAAACAATTAACCAACATAAGGGCTGCTGGAACAGATGAAAATTTAATTCTAGTACCTCATATAAAACACACTTTAGAGCAAGCTTTAGAATTTATAGAAGATGATGAATTGGTAGAGGTTACACCCGAATCTATTAGATTGCGAAAAAAGGGAAAGGTAAGAACCTAAAAACCAATTAAATAGAGCAAGACATATCATTGCCGCAACATAGCGGTGATTTTATCTTTCCATTAAAATTTGAGCAATTAACTTGTTTACATTGAGATATTCTGACTTGAGAGCCATCATCTAAATCTAATAAACAATCCTCTAGAGGATTGTTACATTCACCACATGATGTTTTAACTGACATCCCACATTCATTGCATTTATAAATTGACATTAATAAAGACTAATCATTTCTTGTTTTACTGTAAAGAATTATATTAAAAGAAAAAGATTTTTTTATATATTTTTTTCGAAGTATTTTACAGAATGGTCCTGAAAATCTCTCTTTCTAACTTCTTTAAATCCATTGTTGATATGAAAATTCATAGATATCTCATTTCTAGGAATAGAATTTACTTCACAACAAATTGGTAAAAGTTGCTCAGATGCAACCTTATCAAGATATTTATAAAATTTAGTACCAAAACCCATTCTGCGATAACCATCTTTAACTACTACCCTATCAATATATATAAATTTTTTTTTATTTTTATTAAAAAATTTATAGTTTTCTGAGCCATAAACTGAATTTTCTCTGAAACAAATAATAAAACCAATCAGCTCATCGTTTTTTGAGAAATAAAAAGTATTTGAACTAATTTTTATTAATTCTTGTAACGATTGTGCTGAAGGTAAGCTTCCTACCTCAGGAGTATTTTCTTGATTCAAACGATATATATCTTCTAAAAGCTCTTTTGATATAGGTTGCTTAATGCTTAATATTTTATTTATGTCCAAGTTTTAATAATTTTCTGGGCGTTTGGCTTGATATTGCATGAAGTAGTTTCTTACCCATATTAAATCTTTATCATAATCACCAGATGGAGTATAAAACTTGTCTAGAAAAATCCTTTTTTTTCCAAAGTCGAAAGCACCTAAAAAAATTTGACCCTCAACAGCATTCGCGATCCTTAAAAATCCTGATTTCATTTTTTCAGTTTTTGCTCTTGTACCTTCAGGTGCCATTGCTATTAATGATCCATTAAATCTTTTCATATTTTTAATAGCTATATCAGTTAATCCAGATCCTGGTTTTGATTTATCAACTGGTATGCCTCCCATATACTTTAAAAAAGTTCCAAGTACTGGTTTATTGAAGAGGCTATGTTTGCCAAAAAAAGTTATTTTTGCATCTAATCCTAATATTGCAGCAAAACCAAAGATACCATCCCAATTTGAGGTATGGGGCCCTGCAATTATTATTATATTTTCATTGCCTTTTACTGGCGGAACAAAACCTTCAACCTTCCACCCAAATAATTTCAAAAAAACCCTAGCTAACCATTGAACTATTTTAGGTCTTGAAGCCCAATATTTATCTGGAATCTGCTTTCTAGATACTATTTTATCAAATTGATGCATGAAATTAGTTTTGCTTTAAATCCCTTAGATAATAGGGTATATACATTGCATAACAAATTAAAACTGCGGCTATGAATAGATCAATAATATGAAAAGGTTCTGGCCTCATGAATGAAGTTATGTTATCTCCAACGGGTTTCTCAGCTAAGAACCAATAATTAGTTCCAAGCATATAATTTATGATGTAAGTAAAAATTAGCAAAATGGTAGCGTAAAAAAGAGCTTTAATGACATCTTTTAAATATGGTCTTTGTTTATCTATAATCATTGCGTATGTAACGCCCATTAATATCATAGTATGTCCAATTTGACTTTGTATATATCCTATATAGGGAAATCCATAAACTGTATCAGGAGTAAGAATTGACATCCCTCCTCCTGCTAAACCAAAAAAGAAAGCAAAAACAAAATAATTTCTATTTTGAGTTATGAAATATAAAATTATTGCTAATGTAGAGAAATCACATAAGTGAAGCGGAAGACCTTCCTGCCATTTTTCAGAAAGAATACCCTCCCTGTAAAAATCCATTACTTGATTTATTAATAAAATGAAAATAATACTTTTCATTAAAAACTTTTTTTGCTGAAGAGATTTATTTGCAAAGTATTTTGGAATATAGATTATAGCTAAAATGCAAAAAGAAACTGTGACTATATGAGAGGTACTTAATAAGACTAATTCATTCATAACCTAAAATTTAGTAATTATCGAGAGTACGGATTTTGAATACCTACTGCATCTGGATGAACAATCGTAATATCTATGTTACTACCAACATCACCAACAAAAAAACCTCCAATGGTATTTCGTGGAGTTATATAGATAGTCGCAAACCTTCCACTTTTTGAATATACTAGTGTTACCTCTTCGCCCACTTTTGACGATTCTAAAGTCCAACCAGTCGATGAAGCTTCATTTCCATAAAATATCAAATTTTCAGCCGGGCTATAACCAGATTTTGATATGATTCTTCCGGAAATTGCTTCTCCTGTGCCTAATAAAAAAGTTGGTGCTTTAATTATTTCAACGTCATCAGGCATAGGTAAATCTTCAAGCAAAAATGCAATTGCTTTTTTTTGGTTTTGTTGATACTCATCTGTAATCAAGGCGCAACCTGAGAAAATTAGCAAAACTAACAGTGATGCACATAAGCTTTCGAATTTCATAGTGCTTAGTATTGCACCTTTCTTATAAACTTTCATCCTAAAAATTTGCAATCTAAATATAAACTTGGCCGAATTTATTATCTATAAAATCATTCCAAGAAACTGACTCCTGCTTAATAAAACCACTGGATTTTATTTTTCCTTCCATGTACATAGTCAAAACACTACAAACTCCAGATGCAGTTGTTCTTTGGATGGCGCTAAACTTTTCATCACCATAGATTTTCTTTAAATAAGTTTTTTCTTGAAGGATTCCATTTATTTCTCCAATAACTTTTACATAAAAAACTATTACATCATTAGTTGTTCTAGGCACCTCTTTATCAAATAACCTTTCTAGGATGTCTTTATTTTTCTTTAAATGAAGATCATTAAAAAGAAATTTCATGTAATTCAAGTGGCCTGGATATCTTATTGTTTTATATGAAAGATTTTCTACCTTATCCTCATAAGTCTCGCACATGGTTGCGCAACCGCCGCTAGTATTAAAAGCTTCATATGACTCACCTTCGATTGTTAATTTTTCAGCTCCTTCCAAAGGCATAACTTTGATTGGTTTTCCCTCGTAGATTGCATCAGCTTCGTTACAATATTCATTAATCAAGCCATTGGTTGACCAACTTAAATAATAACTCATCTCATTGTTAGTAAATCGAGGAAGGGCGCCAACTCTCATCATAACTTCTTTTACATTATCAAATTTTTCAATCATTCCAGCAGCACAAATATTTATTGCTCCTGGAGCTAATCCACATTGTGGCATCATGACACTTTTTGATTTTATGCTTCGAATAAACTCTGTTGTCTCTACATCTTCAGTTAAATCAAAATAACCGATACTCATCTCGGCTGCTACTATGCCAATATTTTTGTTTATAGCAAAAGGTCCAGCAGATATAACAGCATCTGTTCCTTTTAAAAATTCTCTAACTTGACTGATGTCTTCAGCATCAAGACCATCTGTAATGTCTCCATGCTTTATTTCAAAGTCATCTTTTAATAATTGTTTTATTGCCCATCCAATATTTCCTTTTCCAATTATAGCTATCTTAGCTTTCATCGAACTCTACTCCTTGGGCAAGCGGAAGCTCACTGCCATAATTCAAGGTTGCTGTAACCCTTCGCATATAAGCCTTCCAAGAGTCTGAGCCTGATTCTCTGCCTCCTCCTGTATCTTTTTCACCACCAAATGCACCTCCAATTTCAGCCCCACTCGTTCCAATATTCACATTAGCTATTCCACAATCACTTCCCTCAGAACTTAAAAATAATTCTGATTCTTTTAAATCATTGGTAAATATAGAACTGCTTAGTCCTTGTTTAACATTATTTTGCATATGGATTGCATCTTTTAAATCAGTAAATTTTTTGACGTAAAGAATTGGTGCAAAGGTTTCCTCAAGCATCTCGTCCTCAATTACAGATACCTCAACAATAGCAGGCATTACATAAAATTCTTTTGGGTCACCAATCTCAAGTCTATGTCCACCATATATTTTTACATCCTTGTTCTTTAATGATCTCAATGTGTTTTGCATATCATCAAAACTATTTTTAGAAATTAATGGGCCTAGTTGAGAAGATGTATCAGAAGGATCTCCGATTTTTAAAGTTGCATAATATGCATGTAGCTTGTCCATAAATTCGTTATAAATCTCTTCATGAACAAAGGCTCTTCTCAACGTTGTACATCTTTGACCGGTTGTTCCTGCTGCTGAAAAAGTCACTCCTTTTACAGTTAAGTCTAAATCTGCTGTTGGGCAAATAATTGCAGCATTATTTCCGCCTAACTCCAACAAAGTTCTACCAAGTCTTGCTGATACTAATGGAGCTAATTCTTTGCCCATCTTAGTACTGCCAGTAGCAGAAATGAGTGGAATATTAGGATCTTCACACAAAGCTACTGCTTCTTGATTGCCTCCATTAAGAATGATTACTAATTCATTATGATCATCAGCAACTTTATCCCATATTTTTTTTATGGCATCAGCACACTTTGTTGCATGAGGGCTTGGCTTCCAAATAATACTATTGCCGCATACAGAAGCTAAACAAAAATTCCATGCAAATACAGCAATTGGAAAATTAAAAGCTGTGATACAGCCGACTACACCAAGTGGCTGCCATAACTCTTGCAATCTATGATCAGGCCTTTCGCTTGGCATGGTTAATCCATAAAGCTGCCTACTTAAACCAGTAGCAAAATCACACATATCAATTGCCTCTTGGACTTCTCCTTCTGATTCAGAAACAATTTTTCTCGCTTCTTTAGTGATAACTTTTGCTAACTCAGTTTTGTTATTTCTTAGTTCATTACCAAATTCTCTTATTATCTCTCCTCTTTGAGGTGCTGGTATCATCCGCCACTTTTTGTGGGCTTCTTTTGAGGTATTTACTAAATTTTCATAGCTATTAAATTTCATATATACCCCCATAATATATATAAATATTTTATATATCTATGACAAAAGGTATTTCTCTAATAAGCTTACTTTTTCATAACCTCCAAAATAATCTATTTCTTCTGCATCAAATGTCTTGATACTGGATAATAAGTTTTGTTTTTGTTCAGGATAATTATGAATCAATGAAAGTGGCTGGAAAATAACATTAATAGTAAATAATGAATAATCTTCATGAAATCTACAAAGTGTTTCCCTTTCCGATCTTATGAACCATTTTGATGGTTCTTTTGGCAATGAAACTTCTTCTGACAAATGAAATCTTTTTGTGTCTCCGTGTATTAACCAATTCTGCCTTCCAAAGGGTTTCATTATTGGTGCCTGGTTTATAAATTTATGAATTCTCTCACCAATTTTTTCATTCAGTGTAGTTACTGGTTGGTGGATATCTTTTAGCGGTTTTCCAATTTTTGATTTTAAATTCCAATAACTTGGTGAGCATACGCTGGCAGCTAAGAGCTCTTGATTACCATTTGCTCTAATTAAGCATAAATCATCTTGAATAAGCAAACTCATGTCTGCAATTGCATCAGGATAAACTAACTTTTTTAAGTTGAATTTTTGACCTAGAATCTCTTGGGCTTCAAATGAATCACTTGTGACAGCTATAACATCATTATATTTGCAATCCAATAATTTTCTCTTATGTTCATATAAATTTGGTCCAAGTTTTCTATCTATCCATTCATCCTTAGATATTGGCTTTAACCCTAATCTATATTTTTTTTTACCATCTCCCCATGGAGGATTCTCCCAAAAGAAAGAGTCAACTTCTAGCATTTAAACTTTTTCAGTTTGAGATTCCTGTTGAGACCTAAAAATTGGCCAAAATAATTGAGTTAATGCTGACACTTCTGATAAATTTTCAACCCCAACTTCTTTTGGATATTTTCTCGTTATTTTTGCAGTACCAAATATGACATCCCAAAGAAATAATAAATTACCATAGTTACCCTTGTAGTTAGTATTCTCGTCACTAAGATGCTTCCCATGATGCATCCAATGTGTTGATGGTGTTGAGATGGTCCTTTCAAGAATCCACATAATAGGATTCATCCATTTAATCTCATAAAGCTTTTTATCCCATCTTAAATCCGTATGAGCTCCATAAATAACCGCTTGCTTAATTACAATATATACAGCATAAACCCATCCTGACCCTAAATAAAAAAGAGCACCCGCAAACCAAAGTCCTGGCATTAAAATGTAATATAAAAGAGCATTTCTATAGACAATTTTAATAGACATGTACTCAGAATCATGGTGCGCCCTATGAAGGTTATATAAGACTGGAACATTGTGACAAGTTCTATGCCACCAATATTGAGTTAAATCATCAAAAATTAAAAGTAATCCAAATATTGCAAAAAACCCCCAATCAGAAATTAATCCTTTTGTTGAAGGGAAGAATGTTTCTGTCAATCCATAGCCAAAACTAAAAACTAAGGGCAAAACAAGAAAATTTAGTTGAAAGAAGCCAAACAATTCAACCACGCCATCTTTTGGTCTCTGATTATGTTTACTAAAAAAATTTGTAAATATTATCTCTAAAGCCACAAGCCCAAAAAATAGGGCCAAGATAACTATTTGATATGTTTCCATTATGTTTTAAAAAATTTTATGCTTACCTTGAAGTATTTCTAAATACATTTTATGGTCACCAATGAAACTCCAAAATGGATACTTAAAAGTAGCAGGTTTATTTTTTTCTATAAAAAAGTGCCCTATCCATGCAAAACCATAACCAGCTATTAATGAATACAGCAAATATATGAACTCAAAAGTCATAAAAAATCTCACATAAAGATAGATAGCTATAGTAGTGCCAATAAAATGCAATAGTTTTGTTGTTTTGTTGCTATGTTCACTTAAATAATAAGGATAAAAATCCTTAAAATTTGTATATTTTTTCATGCTATGCCCCCTTAAAGAACTAATAAGATAACCTTAATCTGTCATAGAAACAATATTAATAAATACTCAGGAGTGATAATGAAAATAAAAAATTTATATTTATTTATTACTCTAATGATCTTATTTTGTTTTTGAGAATAGATTCCAAAATATTTTTAGATAGACATTTCCTGTAAGGTTCAGCCCCGTATGCAGGAGTTCCAACTAAAATTAATTTAGGTTCATTGGTTTTAAAATCCCACCTAGTTCCTGTTTCAATAGATGTAAATTGATAATTTGATAAAATCTCAATTTCAGTAGAATTATTATTTAACGGTCTAGCGTTTATCTTCGTCTCAATAACGAGTGATGCGTCAAAAATTCTTGAAATATAATTTACATATAACTCATCATTCATCATTCCGCAGTCTATGAAGTCTTGAATATTCTTTGGATTAATTTTAAAGGTTGCTTGTTTTTTATTTTCATCAAAACTATGTATCTTATTGTCTAAAAGATTTATTTTGGATATTTTTGACCAGAAATCGTTTACTGCAAGGTTTATATATAGCTTATTATCAAATGATTCTTTTTCCAAAGGAGGTATGTATATATTTTCTTGGGGTGGCTCCTGGCAAGAAAATATTAGCAGGGTGCAAATAACCAAGTATTGTTTTTGCATTTTTATTTAATACTTTTTGCTATAGATCTAAACATTGCTACGTGAACTGCTTTTGAATATTCTTTTTCAGCTGTAAACCTGTGGTTTGAGGATGTTTTTGCTATAACAATATTTTTAATTGGGTCTACATATATGTACTGATTGTAAATGCCCGACGCAGTAAAGTCTGTGTTAGGAAAACCAGGCACCCACCATTGAAGGCCATATCCCCATGGTGAAGATGAAAGCTCATGTTCTCCTGGTAATAAATGAGGGGCATCGGTTTGATGTGATGCATCAACCCAGTCAGACGGCACAATCACCTCTCCGTTCCATCTGCCTCTATTTGCATACAATAGACCGAACTTTGCATAATCTCTTAACGTTGCATTAAGACCACCTAGAGCCATTTCAACGCCATCATTATCAACAATAAAATAAGCCTCATCTTCCATTCCAATCTTGTTCCAAAGCTTTTCATATAAGTAATCTTTTAGGGGCATGCCTGTTACTTCGGCAAGCAAGAACCCTAAAATTTGAGTATCAATGCTTACATAGTGATGAAAAGTTCCTGGCTCCTTTTCTCTTTTGAGGCTTTTAGAAAAATCTCTAAATGAAGAGCCTTTTGCAATGGTTCTTCCATACCTATTTATATCAGAGTTTGGATCAGCATAATCTTCGTTCCATTTAACGCCTGATGACATTTGTAGAATATCTTTAATGCGCACTCCTTCATATCCTGTCCCATTAAAGTCAGGTAAATATTTTGTAATAGGGTCTTCTATGCTATCAATTAACCCCTCATTATGAGCTATGCCAACTAAAGCTGAAACAAATGACTTGGTGACCGAAAAAGCTATGTGTTGACTGTCTGGCCTATTACCATTCCAATAATTTTCATACAGCAAATCCCCCTTATGCAAAACTATCAAACCATCAGTTTTAAAATGCAATAATCCTTGCTCAAGGTTTAATTCCTCACCCTCAAAATAATATGTATCAGGAAGCTGAAAGTTTTTTCTAGAAAAGGTATGGGGCTTAACTGAAGATGGTATTCGTTCAGAAACTGGAAAAATCTTATCTATATTAATAAAGTTGCTTGCAATTTTATTCTCGTTATAGAGATTTGCTAGCTTGTATAATCTTAACGCCTGTGGCCCATAAAAAATAGATGCAACAATTATTACAATAAAAAGAATAATAAAAACTATCTTAGTCATTTATTTTTATTTCTAGGAAAAGTATACATAGTACAAATTTTATTCCCTGATGGATCTAGTAAATATGCTAAATAATATTTCATACCCATGCCCTCTCTAATGCCAGGTGGGTCACAAAATTCTGCATCAGTCCCTCCTGCATTTTTACCAGCTTCATACCATGCATCTATCATCTCAGGACTACTAGCATGAAAACCAATAGTGGCTCCATTTCCATGACTTGCATCCTGATCATTAATTGGTTCAGTAATTAAAAAACTATTTTTATAGTCAATAAAATATATGTATCTTTTTCTCTTATCATGTCCTAGTGTTAATTTTCCAGGCCTGGCGCCAAGAACACCAAGTGTCTCGTCATAGAAAATTTTTGATTTTTCAATGTCAGTTGCCCCTAACATTACATGGCTAAACATATAAACTTCCCCAATTAATTTTTATTAAATAATACTACGTCTTTAGCAATAATTTCACAATGCCAGCCTCTTTGCTGAGCTATAACCTGAAATGTTTCTTCAGCATAAAATACAACGTGGGTTGGGTCTCTTCTATAATGCCATGAATCAAAAGCATCATAAGACGTCAAAAAGCATGTCATTACACCAAGCCACCCGTCTTTTTTTAGCAATGTATTTATAAGATCAAATTCTTTTTTTGGATTAAAAAAATGTTCAGCTGTTTCTGTGCAAGTTATAAAGTCATATGTTTTAGAGAAGATTTCTTTATTGGGGAAAAAGTATGGATCGTACAGATCTATTAAATATTTATTCTTTATAAATATATCTGCTAGAGCTGGTCCATGACCACAACCAAAATCTAGACCCTTTGAATTTGGATTAATTTTATCCATTAAAGGACGCGAAAGTTTAGACAAAAAATTCCTATAGCCCTCATCCTCAATAATATTCTCATGCTCTAAATATCTTTTCTTTTCAGAGTCTTCGTCTATATAATGTTTTTTATCTAAAAATCTGGCTCCGCATGAATTACAGTGCCAGTAATTTAAACTATCAGATGTCTGAAATGACTCGACTAGATTACTACTACAAACTATACAATCTTGGATATTCATTTATAACTTTGATGCTTTAACGAATTATATAGGCTCTCAAAAGAGTTGTTTTTTTATCATATAATCTTACATCCAATCATGCCAAAAAATACTTTTTAATAAATGAAAGACTCCAATATCAAAGATGAGCTAAAAACTTTTGATAACACGTTAGATCAAATTCTTGAGCTTCTAGATTCTGATACTCAACAATTCATTTACCTTACAGGAGCAGCTGGAACTGGTAAAACCACACTAATTGAAAGGGTCCTTGATGAAAATAATCTCAAAAAGATGGTTGTAGCTCCAACCGGAGTTGCTGCACTTAATATTGGAGGGATTACAATTAATTCTGCTTTTAGAATAGGCTTTGATATTTTCCCTCAAATTCAAGAGTCTAATGACCCAAGATTTAAAAAATTACTTAAAAAATTAGAGTTACTAATTATTGATGAAATCTCTATGGTCAGGGCTCCAATGCTTGATGCTATATCCGAAACTTTGAAACTTCATAGAAACTCTTCAGAACCCTTTGGTGGCATTCATGTTTTGGCATGTGGAGATCTTTTTCAACTTCCTCCAGTAGTAAAGGATAACGAAATTGATGCTATTGATGAAAAATATGAGTCTGTATATTTTTTTAGCTCCAATAGCTTTAAAGAAATAGAGGCTCCAGCTTTTTTTGAGCTCACATATTCTTTTAGACAAAGTGAGGATGAGGGCTTTTATTCTTTGCTAAACAATATACGACTAGGCAAGGATCTTTCGGAAACTATAAATAAAATAAATAGAAGATGCTTTAATCCAGAGTTTGAAAATGAGTCTTCATTAATAATCACAACCAGAAAGTATAGAGCCGATCAAATTAATGAAGCAATGCTTAACGAAATAGATGGCCCTGCTATCTCTGCAAAATCTGAAGAGCTTGGAGAGTTTAACGATAATGATCTTCCTGCACCAAGAAATCTCAGAATTAAAAAAGATGCAAAAGTAATGTTTATTAAAAATGATAGCGAGGGAAGATGGGTAAACGGGACTATTGGGGTGGTCACAAACTGTTCTGATAAAAGGGGAAGGTTTTTGAGGGTACAAGTTGGAGACGAAATATTTAAGGTTAAAAGAGAAGAGTGGAATAAAATTAAATATGTATACGACGAATATAATGATGAAATGGAAGAAGAAATAGTTTCATCTTTTAAACAGTTTCCATTAAAGCTTGGTTGGGCTGTAACTATTCATAAGGCACAGGGCTTAACTTTAGAAAGTTGTTCAATTGATCTTGGCAATGGTGCTTTTGCTACAGGTCAAACATATGTAGCTTTAAGTAGATGCAAAACTCTAAATTCAGTTAACTTATACCAAGAACTTAAAGAAAGAGATGCTTTAGTAGACTCAGCAATAAAAGATTTCCACAAAGAAAACTTTAATTATTCGGCTTGATTCTTCTTAAGTAAAGAACTCCAAATAACATGGTATAAATAGTGGCTTTAGTTTTACCATGAGGAGATTTAGCAATAAGGTTTTTATATATTAAGCATTCTATAAAATGAATAAAAAACCAAGCAAAAACCAGGTAGGTGAAAATTTCCATTCCTAATTTTCAGGACTCTTTTCTTCAGCGAATTCTTTTTTCTTTTCCAGACTAACTTTGTCTTTCAGGCTCATAATATATGCAGCTGCAGCTAATATAAGCACAGCACTTGCCTCCCCTATTAGCATAAGAGCATCCATCTCTTTTCCTTGCATCACTATCAACCTACACAAAGCAGTTATAGCGATAATTATTGGCAAAGTTACAGGTATTCTGTTTGTGCTATAAAAAGCTCCCACCATACCTATGATTTCTACATATATAAATAATAAAAATAAATCTGCTAACAATATTTCTCTTGCTTCATACATTTGAAATAAATACTGAGCAGCAGCAATACACGTTGCTATGCCTATAATGGCTAAAAGGACTTTTTCACTTGTTACAGTAGTCCAGTGAAGATTTTTATCAGAAAAAGGTAATTTAAGTTTCATACTTTTTTAGAATACTCAAACTTTATCTACTAGTCTAGTTTAGAGCTGCCTAAACAGACTCTGCTTCTAAGAGAATAGATATCGGTAATTTAAAGGCTTCTCTTTTTATTAGCCATGACTTTGAGATATCTTCTGTTGAAAGATCGCCATAAAGATGAGCGAAAAAACCATTTCTCTTGCTATCAGGTTTTGTGGATTCGTATTTTAGATTAGCTTTAATTTTTTTCATATTAGGTAAAAGCAATATGACCTCTTGATGATTAGAAAAATATAATTCAAGGCTTGTTGCTAGTTGGCTTGCGGTTGAAAAATGAATAAAACCATCTTTAATATCTAAATTTGTATTTATAAATCCTGATTTCTGAGCTTTGTCCCATTCTTCAATGCTCAAGATTTTATAAACATTTTGATATTTCATTTTCTATCATTGTATACATAAAAATGAGCGTGTTAAAAGACAATGAAATATGCCAAAATCAAAAAAAAATAAAAAATTAATTATGAATTTTAAAGAATTTGCTGAATCAAGAAAAAGTGTAAGAGGTTTTTTGAATAAACCTGTGCCAAAGAAATTAATTGATGAAATTATAGATGCTGCCAAGTGGG